>Ga0302280_1000930_pt1 | contig 25393 bp, 26 predicted proteins | sample III_Fen_E1_1_FD_198771 | JGI IMG/M metagenome (GOLD analysis project Ga0302280, IMG submission 198771) | Peat permafrost microbial communities from Stordalen Mire near Abisko, Sweden - III_Fen_E1_1 | ecosystem: Environmental > Terrestrial > Soil > Wetlands > Permafrost | place: Sweden: Abisko... | reverse complement strand
GAAAAGTTTTTGGTCACTTATGTTGAATACTCGCATCTGACCGAACAGCCTTTAGAAAGAACGCAGACGATTGTTTATAAATGCGGGGAATAATATTTTTAACTCCCCTAACCCCTCTTTATAAAAAAGAGGGGAACTATATTGGGCTATGAAAAATATTTGGAATACATTATTTTTAGAAGAACGACCATCTATTGGGTTGTCTTTTTTTCGCATTTTTGTGGCCCTAACCGTGGGGTTGCATGTGATCCCGTCGTTTTTTCATTTGGGGGATAATTATTTTGCCACGGCTTTGAAAACGTTTAATACCAATTTCTTCCCGCCATCCTTTATTGATTGGGTTCAACAAAGTCCTGACGCCCTGGTTGTTATGTTTGTGGTCGCTTTTTTCATCACCTGGTTTTGTTTCTTGATTGGATTATTATCACAGATCAGTTGTATTTTAATGACGGCCTGTTGTTATTATTTCTACGCGCTTAATGATTTTCATATTGGCACCTTGTCGTGGGACATTCTGCTTGTAACATTGTTTTTGATGTGCATCACGTCCTACCATGGAGATTATTTCTCGGTTGATGCCTTGCGTCGCGGTGATCTTGAGGCCTGGCGTCGTCCGCGGCCGTTTTTTATCCAGCGATTATTGCAGCTGCAGATAGCGTCCACGTTTTTCTTTACCGGGCTTTATAAAATCACCGGAGAGGGCAATTGGATCACGGGCAATCCTATTTATTATTTGATGAATTATCCCGCGGAAGGGGTGACCAAGCATTTCTTGCTAAAGGAATGGATGTCCGTGCATCCGCATTTTTGTTATGGGGCAGGTTTGATCATTGTGGCCACGGAATTATCAATGCCATTTTTACTTTTTATTCCACGCACGCGGAGGGCCGCGATCATTTTAGGGTTCTTTTGGCATTGTTTATTGCTTATGACCCTGGATGTTCCGGCGATCTTTTTCTTTTTATTCCCGGCCCAGCTCTTGCTGTTCATCCATCCGCAAAGGATTACGGAGTGGGTCGAATCTAAACGTCGCGTGAATGCAAAAGGTCTTCGGCCTCAATTGCTGTATGATGGAGAATGCTGTTTTTGCCACGCCAGTGTGCGGCTATTGCAGGTGATGGATTTGTGGAGCGCGATTGAATGCGCGCCCGGGCATAAGGGCATGAGTGAAATGACCCTGGAATTCTCCGATGGTCAACGTTATGGAGGTTTTTTTGCTTTTCGACAATTGGTGTGGATGCTGCCTATGCTTTATGTCATGATACCCATTGTCTATTTTCCAGGGGCAGGTATTGTGGGGCCATCTGTTTACCGGTGGGTGGCCCGTCACCGTCATTTACTAAAGTGTCATTTATGATTTCCGCCAGTCAAATCCCCAGGGTCATTTGGATCCACACCATTTTGATCATCACCATTGGCCTCTTGGCGCTTTATAGCGCCTCGTTTAATAATAATGTGGTTGATGTCTCTGTCTTTTACGATCAATTCTTTTGCGCCTTGCTTGGCATTCTGCTGATGATCTTTTTGGCTCAAGGAGATTACCGCAAGTTTTTTGATGTCGCGTATATCGTTTACGGTATCAGTGTTTGTTTTTTGATTCTAGTATTGCTCATGGGGCGTCAAGCCCTGGGGGCCACCCGTTGGTTTTCCGTCGGTGGATTTAGTTTTCAACCTTCGGAATTCAGCAAGTTGGCCGTGATCTTCTTTTTAGGCCGTTATTTTTCAGAGCGACGCCCTAAATTAACTTTTGATCCCGCAACTTCCATACGCGAGCTTTGGGGAGATTTGGTTTGGCCTTTGATATTGGTCCTCATTTCAATGGGCCTTATTTTTAAACAGCCTGATTTAGGCACCGCTATTTTAGTAATGGGTATTTTTTTAGTCATGCTTTATGCCAGCGGCATTGCCATGAGGCTTTATTTTAGTTTGCTTGGGATTTTGGGTGTATTGATGCCCTTTGCCTGGCATGTCTTAAAGCCCTACCAGAAAGACAGGCTCCTGGTCTTTCTTGATCCTAGCCGTGACCCATTGGGTGCAGGTTATACTATTACTCAGTCAAAGATTGCTGTTGGCTCTGGTGAGTTATTGGGCAAAGGGTGGCTTGCCGGTACACAGAATCAATTGAATTTCTTGCCTGAGAGGCATACGGATTTTATTTTTTCTGTCATCGGTGAGGAATGGGGGCTTTTAGGCGGCATTGTTTTAGTCTATTGTTATGGCATCATCATTTATTGCGGTTTTAAAATTGCTCGTCATAATAAAGATCCTTTCGGGCAATTGGTGGCTGTTGGCATCGTGAGTATCCTTGCCATGCAGGTAGTGATTAATATTGGCATGGTGATGGGTTTATTGCCGGTGGTAGGGATCACCCTGCCATTGATTAGTTATGGCCGAACATCTTTCATGGTCTTTGCCATTCTTATAGGATTTTTATTGAATTTGAGCAAAAAGCGATCTATATTTTAAAACCAAGGCTGGACATTTTTCATAGTAATCGGTATAGTAATTTATGCGAAATTTTCATAAAACAGTTAATAAGCAATTAGGCGAAATTTTGGTTGATCGAGGGGTTATTTCGCGAGCGAAACTAGAAGAGATCCTGGTATTTCAAAAAGAAAAAGGCATGCTCTTTGGCGAAGCATTGGTGCAGATGAAACTAGGCACCGAAGAAGATGTGGTGCAGGCGCTGACATGTCAGTACGGATTTCCTTATTTGCCTTTGGCTAATTATGAGATTGCGCCTGAAGTAGTTGCCGCCGTTCCTTTTGAAGTGTGCAAGCAATATTCGCTGGTCCCCATTGATAAGATCGGCCGCAGTTTAACCTTAGCCATGGCTAATCCTTTGGATATTGTGGCCTTGGAAGGTGTTGAGAAGTTCACAGGCTGTTCGGTGCAGGCATTTGTCAGTACAACAACTGAAATTAACAATGCCATCAATCGTTATTATGAAACGCGCTGATGCTTCCTATACAAGCAACGCTCAAAGAAATCCTTCTGCGGGATAATCTTGTTTCCCCGCAAGACCTTGATCGGGCCATCGAAGAACAGGAACGCTCCGGTGGTGAATTAAGTCGTATCCTTCTAAGGCTGAAACTGGTTCCTGAAGACCAATTAAGTGTTGTCTTAAGTGAAGCCTTGCAGTTGCCTTTGATTAATCTTAATTTATTCAGGATTGATCCCTCCCTTTTAAAATTAATCCCAAAAGAAACTGCCGAAAAGTATCTATTAATCCCCATTTCCAAGCTCAACGATCAATTGACGATTGCCATGATTGATCCATTGGATATGTTGACCCTTGATAATATTAAGGCCATGACCTCGATGTCCGTCAGCGTTGTGTTGGCCAGGCCTAAAGAAATGCGGGCTGCCATCGAGCGAAGTTATGCTCAAAATAATTCTTCAGATCTTGAGGAAATATTTCAGGACATCAAAGATACCAAAGAAGCGGAAAGCTTGGAATTGATCAAGGATCACTCCAACGCGAAGAAACCAGTTGAGGACCTCAGTCAAGAAGCGCCTATCATCACCCTGACTAATACGATCATCCATCAAGCGGTGGTGGCCAAGGCCAGCGATGTGTTTATCGAACCCATGGAAAATTGCCTGCGCATTCGTTATCGCGTCGATGGTTTTATCAGGGAAATTGATCGCATGTCAAAGAATTTACATTTTCCATTAATTTCCCGCATTAAGGTTATTTCAAGTTTGGATATTGCCGAGCATCGTCTTCCACAAGACGGGCGGTTTCGTATTGTGACTAAGCAAAATAAAGAAGTGGATTTTCGTGTTAATGTGCTACCGACCGCCATGGGCGAGAAAATCGTCTTGCGTGTTTTGGACAAGAATCAAGACATGGCGGATATTGATAAATTAGGCTTTGAACCTGATTCGCTGGAACGATTAAAAGAATGTTGTCATAAACCTCACGGCATGATTTTGGCCTGTGGCCCCACAGGCAGTGGGAAAACGACGACTCTATATGCTATTTTAAAATACATTGATTCCCCAGGACGTAATATCGTGACCGTTGAGGATCCAGTAGAATTTCAGATGAAGGGTTTTAATCAGGTTAATATCCGCGCTGAATTCGGACTTTCTTTCCCTGCGGCCTTACGTTCTATTTTGCGTCAAGATCCTGATGTGATTTTGATCGGTGAGATCCGTGATTCAGACACCCTCGATATCGCGGTTAAGGCGGCTTTGACAGGCCATCTGGTGGTTTCGTCCCTGCACACGACGACAGGCCCTGGTTCCATCACCCGCATGATCAATATGGGGGTTGAACCTTTTCTAATCACTTCTTCAGTAATTGCCATCGTGGCCCAGCGCCTGGTGCGTCGGGTGTGTCAGAAATGCCGTGAGCTTTACACCGCGACTGAGGAGATCATACAAGAATTTCATCTTAAGAAATTGTTGCCGGAGCATAATGGTCAGTTTTACAGGCCTCGTGGTTGCGATAAGTGTTTGAATACCGGCTATAAAGGCCGGGTGGGTATCACGGAGACCCTGGTATTGACCAATAAGATCAAGGAATTGATTTTGCTTTCCAGCTCAGAGGCAGATATTAAAAATGCCGCACGTAGTCAGGGAATGAAGACCATGCGTGAGGATGCTGTTATTAAAGCTTCACAGGGATTGACGACTTTGGAAGAAGTGACACGTTTGACAGCCCCGGATTAATTGATGGATACAACGTAAGAACGGATATTAAAGAAACTTAAAGAATTGCCGAATATCAACCCGTCAGATATTGACGCTTTGATGGACGCGCAGCAAGATAAAGATATCAGCCTGGTCAAAGCTCTGCTCAAGCAGGGGATTATCTCTGAGCAAGACCTGCTTATTATCTTGATGCGTGAGCTTCACATCCCGTCTATTGATCTGACCAAATACCGTTTTGATGAACGCCTTAAAAGTATCCTTGGGGAAAAAAGTGCCCGTCAGTATCATGTGATGCCGCTTTCTCTGCTAGGAGGTACGATGACGGTGGCGATTGCGGATCCTTTAAATGTTTTTGTCCTGGATGATCTGCGTAATGTTACAGGCAAGGACATTGAGATTGTCATTGCGTCTGAAAGCCAGATTTTAAAGGCCATTGATCAATTTTATAATTCAGCTTCAGCGGCCATGGACGTAGCCACGCAAAATGCAGAGTCTAAGGATTTTAATATATTGCAAGACAAGGATAATACAACAGAAAACGAAGGGGTGGGAGTTCAGGAAGAAGCTCCTGTCATCCGCATCGTTAATCTGGTCATCAAGGAAGCTTTGCGTCAAAGGGCTTCTGATATTCATATAGAACCCTTAGAACAAGGCATGCGGGTGCGTTTTCGTATCGACGGGATATTGCAGGATATATTGACTATCCCCAAAGAAAGCAAGAATGCTGTTGGCGTGCGTATCAAATTGATGGCGAATCTAGACATCACCAATACTCAGACCCCGCAGGACGGCCGTTTTAAAATGAAGGTGGGCAAGCAGGAGGTTGATTTTCGTCTATCCATGTTACCAACGACCTTTGGTCAAAAAATAGTCATGCGGGTGTTGGATAAGAATAATCTTTCAGTTGGTCTTTCCAAATTAGGGTTTTCTAAAAATGCCGTGGCAGTCTTAGAAGAATCCATTTATAAACCTTACGGGATGATCCTGGTGACCGGTCCAACCGGAAGTGGTAAATCGACAACCTTGTATTCGTTGATAAGTAAGCTCAATACCCCGGATAAGAATATCATCACCATTGAAGAGCCGGTGGAATATTTAGTGGATGGTTTAACTCAAATTGAAGTCAAATCAGATATTGGTCTTAACTTTGCCGTCGGGCTTCGGGCTGTCTTGCGTCAGTCGCCGGATGTGGTGATGGTGGGGGAAATTCGAGATGCTGAGACGGCTGACATTGCGATTAAGGCTTCCCTTACCGGGCAACTGGTGCTTTCAACCTTGCATACCAATAGTGCGGCAGGGGCCGTGACCCGATTGGTTGATATGGGACTTGAGCCTTTTTTAGTCGCCTCCAGCCTTGTTTTAGTTTGTGCCCAGCGGCTTTGCCGGCGTATTTGTGAATCCTGTAAAAAGCCAATGACCATCACACCGGAAATTTTGAATAAAATTCAACATCGCCTCAAAGCAGATACTGTTTTATATGAAGGCAAGGGTTGTGAACGTTGCCGGGGAACCGGTTACAAGGGTCGTGTTGGGGTCACGGAAGTCTTGCAGATCGATGACAATATCCGTGACATGCTTTTGAAAGGAAAGACCTCTTTAGACATAACCCGCTATGCACAGAAAAATCAAGGGATGAAATTGCTTTTTGACGATGTCATTGATAAAATGTGTGCAGGGGAGACTACATTGACAGAAGTTTTCCGTGTAGCTTCAGAAGATGAATAATAATTAAATTCCCCCTCTTTATAATAAAGAGGGGTTATGGGAGTTTTTATGGATGCTTATAAAGTTTTGTTGGGAGAAATTTTAATACAACGCAAACGGATCACCCAGGAGCAGCTGGGAAGTGCTCTTCAAATTCAAAAAGAAAAAGGTGGTTTCCTAGGAGAGATCCTCGTTAATTTAGGCCTTCTTGATGAACGCGACATTGTGGTGGCTTTGGTCATTCAGTGTGGCCTGCCGTATATTGCTGTCAATAAATATGCCATTGATCCTCAGATTGTTCGTTTAATCCCTAAAGAGGTTGCGCTAAAAGAAAAGGTGATTGCCCTGGATCGCATTGGTGAGATCTTGAGCGTGGTGATGGTTAATCCTTTGACCGATGAAAAGAAGAATTATTTAGAATCCTTAACTAAGTGCCGCGTCGCCACTTTTATTTCAACCAAATCAGAAATTGAAGAAGCCATCGCACGAAACTATTAAACTATGCCTATATATAAATACACTGCTCGCGATCAAGAAGGTAAAAATGTAACCGGCAGAATGACCGCGGATACTGAAGCTGCTATCGTCGCTGAATTGCGTAAGCGTGATTTAAGCATTTTGAGTGTTTCTGAGGAAAAAGAATCGGCATTAAAGAAAGCTGTTTCTAAGCCTGCGGGCGGCAAGAAAGTCAAACCAGAAGACCTGGTCATTTTTACCCGCCAGTTTGCGACCATGGTCGATGCAGGCATCCCTATATTGCAATCCCTGGAAGCATTAAGTGAACAAACAGCTAATCCCACTTTTAAGCTGGCCCTGGTGACCATCCGTGAAGACATCCAAATCGGGAATAGCCTCTCAGGCGCGTTTGGCAAGCATTCCAAGATTTTTGATCAGTTGTATGTGAATATGATTCGAGTCGGTGAAAGCGGAGGGATTTTGACGGCCATTCTGGAACGTGTGGCCATGTACTTGGAAAAAAGCGAACGTCTTCGTCAAAAAGTGCAGGGTGCCATGATTTACCCGGCGGTGGTTGTGACCATGGCTGTTTGTATCACCGCAGGTTTGCTCGTTTTTGTTGTTCCGACTTTTTCTCAAATTTACGCTGGTCTCGGCCAAAAATTACCAGCCATGACCCAGGTATTGATTGATTTTAGTAATTTACTAAAGAATGATCTTTTGTACTTATTGGCAGGTTTGGGGGTATTGATATTTCTTTTTAATAAGTATAAAAAAACGCCTGCGGGGCATATTCAAATCGACACCCTGTTATTGAAGATGCCGGTATTTGGAGATTTGATTTGCAAGGTTTCTGTCAGCCGGTTTTGCCGTACCTTTGCCACACTTAGTCAAAGCGGTGTGCCTATTTTGGAATCATTGGACATCGTCGGGAAGACCTGCGGTAACAGGGTGATTGAAATCCTGGTTGATGAAATCAAGGTCAGTGTCAAGGAAGGAAATAGCATTGCGGACCCATTGGCAAAAAGCAGTATATTCCCTTTGATGGTCACCCGGATGATTTCAATTGGAGAAAAGTCAGGGCAATTGGAGAAAATGTTATCCAAGGTGGCTGAATTTTATGATGAGCAGGTGGATACGGCGGTTGAAGGTTTGACTAAATTGATCGAGCCTTTGATTATCGGGTTTTTGGGGATCGTGGTAGGATTCATCGTCGTGGCCTTGTTTATGCCGATTTTAAACATGACATCAGCGCTCAAATAAAAAGTTTCCCCTCTTTATTATAAAGAGGGGTTAGGGGAGTTCATTATGCGTTTACTCTGCACTATTTTCTTAAGCCTGTTCATGTTTTCCTGCCGTGGTTTAGCCCAAGACAATGATATCACGACTGCTACTTCTGCCTTACAGGGAGTGTTGGCTAATCTACAACAGAGTGTTCAGCAACTGAGTCTAAACAATGATCGGTTAACTAATAAAGATAAGGACATCAAACAGCAGATTGCGTCTCTTCAGGCACAGTTAGCCCAACTTGAAGCCAAAGGGGAACAGTTAGGTAAAGCTCAGGATAAACTAAGTCAGAAGTCTCCTCGTAGATCCCAGCAGATCACCCGTTTGGAACAAGAAAATTTTGATTTGGATGATCATATTCAAAAAGATGATGCTGAAATCAAATTGATCCAGCTTTCCTTGGAAGCTGGTTATAAGCAAGATCAGGCATTGCTTTTGCAGCTAAAGGCATTAACAAATCTCCCTCCACCAGCACCCAAGGGGCCAACTCCTGAAACATTAGCTGCCATCCGTCGTCAAAAAGAAAAATTGAAATTGATGAAAATGATTAATGAAAGCCAATTAAGGCAAGAAGCCCTGCATCAATCTATTTTAGAAGCACAAAAGAATGAGCCTTTGCAGCCTGTAGCCAGTGCTTTGGCGCATCAAGAGATTTTAAAAGGACAGATAAAGGATTTAGAAAAGCAAATAGCCGCCTATCCGCCTGATCAGCCTTCTAAGAATATTGGCATTCCGGATCAATGGGACAATACGCAGTTAAGTGAATTACAAGCAGAACTAAAAACCCTAGAGAAGAATTATGCCCAACTTAAGGATTTAATGGGAGAAATGACCAAAAAGGCCCAAGCAGCCAAGATGACAGTCAATCAGCATATTGAAGAGGTAAAGCTGCAGAGCAGCCTTAATGATTTGAACCATCAGGGTACTGGTTTAAGGGTTGATTTAGATGATCTGCGTTCCCAAATGGTAGATCTTGATAAGCGTAAGTCCCGCCTGGAAGGGATGATCCAACAATTGCCTTGAGGGGATTGAAGCTGTTGTCAACCCTTTAAGGATATGTTATATTTAATTATAACTAAATGATCTTCACATACATAGTAATGGCAAAAAATGATGATTATTACCCTCCACAGTGAAGTTTATCCTATTGAAACAATCCTACAAACATGTTATCAATTTATTGACCGTGTTTATTTTTATATTGACTTGGATGAATCCGGAAAGAAAGTCTTAGTCAAGATTACTTTTAAGGCTGATTTGCCTAAAAAACTAACACCCAAAGAGTTTCGGGGTAAGTTTTTAGAAGAACTCCTTGATTGTTCGTTGCGCCACGCTATAAATCAGAGGAATCAGAAATTAAGAGAATATATCGTTGGGAGCGCATTATTTTCCCATGATCCCACTCAAGCGGCGGTAACGCCTCCTGAAGGTCCTTTAAATGATCCTTTGGGCATTGCCGTTCCATGGGAACAACGTCATGGTAAGTAAACCTAAAAAGTCCACCCTTGTTGAGTGGACTGAAATCTTTGACACCAGGATTTATCCTTTGAAAGCCATCAGTCAGGCGGTCAAGGGGTATGAGTCTTTGGGAGATTTTACAATCAAAGAAAGCATAGGCAAGATAGAAGTCAGGGCATCAATTCCGGCTGAATCTGATTTTCATTTCAGGGAAGAATTTTCTAATTATGTGTTAGGGATGGTGATCAAATGCCGATGACCAAGGATTACGCCGAAGCCATATCTGATTACGCTTACTTTCGTTTTCGAAACTTGGGCGATGATTTTTTATTGACCAATGAGGTGGGAGATTTTATCCGGCTTACCCCTAAAGAATTTCAGTCCATGCGTCAGGGGACACTCTCGGAAGAGTATAAAGAAACTTACGATGCCTTGGGAGCTAAAGGATTTATCAGAAGTCGTCTCTCCCAAGAAGAGATGAGCCAACGTTATGCAGCTAAATATTTTGTGGGCGGCGGAACAGGCCTTCATATCATCGTTTTGACCTTGCGTTGCGATCAAGCCTGCATTTATTGCCATGCCAGCGCTGTCACAGGGCCTGGCCATGAAGATCTGGATATGACCATGGAAACGGGATTGAAGGTGGTTGAAAAGATATTTACTTCCCGTTCACCGGTTCTTCATATTGAATTCCAGGGTGGAGAGCCCTTGTTGAATTTTCCGGTATTAAAGGCCATTGTTTTACGGGCCCGGGAAATACAAAAAACAGATAAACGATATGTGCGGATCTCTTTGGTTACAAATCTGGCTTTGATGTCGGAAGAGTATGCCGATTTTTTTATGAAATACGATGTGGCTATTTGTTCTTCGCTGGATGGTCCTCAAAGCCTGCATGATTGGCAGCGTCGACGTTCTGACGGGGTCTCATCCCACAGCCTGGTGACGCATTGGCTCAAGCGCCTGCAGGAAATTGGGGCTCACCAAGGTAAATTCCAGAAACCTCAAGCCCTTATCACCATCACCAAGGAAAGCTTGCCGCTTTATAAAGAGATCATTGATGAGTATAGGAATATGGGCGCTGGCAGCGTATTTTTGAGATTCATTCATCCGATTGGGGCTGCTGAAAAATCAATGCGACATGTGGGCTATACTGCCGAAGAATACATTGAATTTTATAAAAAGTCTTTGGATTACATCATCGACATTAATAAAAAAGGAACCCTTTTTTATGAGAATGCGGCCGTGATCATGCTGACTAAAATTCTCACAGGTCATGATCCCCGCTTTATGGATTTGCGTTCGCCGAGTGGTGCCGCGATTGGTCTTATCGCCTATAATTATGACGGGGGTGTTTATACCTGTGATGAAGGACGGATGTTGGCTGCGATCGGTGATGAATCCTTTAGGATCGCATCGTCGGTGGATGGGTTTTCATTTGATGATTTAGGGCATAATGCTGTTGTCAAGGCATGCTGCAGCGCTTCTTGCCTGGATGTGGTGCCAGGCTGTTCTGAATGTGCTTATAAGCCTTATTGCGGGACAGGCCCGGTCATCAATTATAAACTCGAAGGGCATATTTATCGAAAATCTGCATATTTATGCGGCATCAGGATGGGGACTTTTGATCTTCTATTTGAATATTTAAAAGATCCGGAAATTCGGGATATTTTTTATCGATGGATAGGGAAGAAAGAATGAGAAACATCTTTTATATTTTTCTTTTTACATTTTTATTTTTAGAAATTGGATCGAGCTTTGCCTATGAACAAGGATCATCAAAGCAGATGTCATGTGAGAATAACCTGGATATAAGCGCATTGCCTCAGTACACGCCTCTTTTGAAAGAAAATTTGGCTGGCCTTGAGGATTATTTTACGTGTGAAGCAGCTATGAAAGAAGATATTCATAAGTGTGATATTCTTTCTGAATATCCAGCCAAAATGGCTAATTGTAAAGATGGATTTAATAAATATTATGCTATTTATGGAAAATTATATAAAAACGGCCATATGACGGATGACCTTTTAGAGCAATGTATCAAAAAGTTTGGATCAAAAAATGCTTGTGATCAGCTTGGGGAAGTGTTGTTGTCTGGAAGGGGTGATGATTGTAATTTGATTGAGGGTATAACTCCAAAACATCTTGAACAATGCAAAGAAATAGTTTCATCTAATCCCGATAGTAGTGGGGATGTTTTTATGATGATATTGCGTAAAGGAGATCCTGCTTTGTGTGATAAGATCGGAGTTTCTTCGGCCGAGGTGATCTGTAAAGGTTTATTAAATAAGAAGGTCGATGGTTGTCAGTTAAACGCTGGGGCTGACCGTTTCAAGAAAGTATATTGTCAGCATTTATCAACATAGGGGCCTATCTATGGTACAAAAAAAGATTAAAAAAGAAGTTTCGAAATTACCCAAAAAACATAAGAAGATTTCTAGTTTGCCTAAGGTAGAAAAAGAGCTTAAAGATTTTATCGCCGATGATGAAGGCAAGATGACCCGTAAGGATGTGGCCAAGTTGGGGGTGTCCTTAGCTGTTTTGGGCATGATGATGCAGCCGGGATCCGCCCAAGCGACTAAAAGTATTGATACCTATACTTCGTCACACACCAATACCATCACCCCTCAGGTGGTTGATGGCAAAGAGTGTGCGGTGCATAACAATGTCACGGTGACAACGGATAATCATTATAATCATAGCGATGGGAGCTGGATGTGCTAGGTGTCCGTCCTAAAAATTTTCAGATTTTTTTAACGGAGCGATGCCAAATCGCGTGCACCTATTGTTATCTTGATAAACAAGCCATTGATCTAGACGCTGATACGGCCATGTTAGGCGTTGAAGAATTTTTAAAAGATTCTCTTCCCGGCCAGAGATGGATATCTTTTTACGGGGGTGAGCCCCTGCTAGCTTTTCCGTTATTAAAACAGATCGCCAATCGTATCCGGCGTGAACATTCCCCTGAAGATGTCAGGATGCATTTAACAACTAATGGGGTTTTGGTAAATCGTGAGGTGGCTTTATTTTGTGCCACACGACATATCACCGTGACCTTGAGCCTGGATGGTCCTAAGGAACGTCATGACAGCTGCCGTAAAAGAAAACAATCCAGCTATGACGCTGTTTTGCAAGCCGCAGATCATTTCCGTGAGGTGGGTATTCGGTTGGTCGCTAACATGGTGATCCGTCCTGATGATGCCCCTGAAATGCTTAATAATATCAAACATATTGCTTCAAAGGAATTTTCCCAGATCGATCTTTTGCCTGATGGGTATGCTGATTGGAAACCGCAAGATCTTGCGAAATTTGAAGAATCGATGAAGTTATTGCGTGAGTATTACATCAATGAATTCACCATGAATGACGGGCCTGTGTTTACGATCGGGCAGGTCCATCATGTGCTGGATGATAAGCGGCAGTTTGCATGGAAGAATTGCAGCAAACGCGTTTTATCAGCGGATGGGAAATATTATAGCTGTGATTCGGCCATGTCTCTGCCACCTGAAATGCGCGGCACCTACGCCAGTGGAGATCCTCATTCCGGGTACAATCAGGGCTTTAGCTGTGCTTCACTCGAGAAGATCCGTGAAGAAGTTCGTATTGATGGGAAAGATAGATGTAAAACGTGTAAATGGGCCTCTAAATGTTCTTGTTTTTTGGGAAATCTGGTAGGTTCAGTTGACGTGTCTTTGCGTTCCGCCCGCTGGAATAATGCTTGCCGGATTTCGATGGCCCTGCTTTCTAACTGTACCGAAATCTCTGAAACACTCAAACCAAATGCTAAATTCCGTAAGAAGTACAGTCTTTCTTAAGGCAATCCGTCGGTTAAAATTATCGATAACCACTAAATGCAATATTGATTGTGGGTATTGCTTTATTCATTGCCCGACGAGTGATATGACCTGGCCCATCGCGAAAGCAACGGTGGACTTGCTGCTCAATTCTGTCAGTGATGACAAGTTATTGTCCATTTATGGCGGAGAGCCATTATTACAATTCCCTCTATTAAAACAAACGGTCATGTATGCCAGGGAAATGGAGAAGGAAAATAATAAACATCTGACCATTACCTGTTGCACCAACAGTTTATTATTAAAGGATGAACATTTAAGCTTTTTTAAAGAGTTTAATGTGCTGATCCACGTCAGTTTATTCGGCCACGAAGAGGATAATGACCGCTACAGGGCCAAGGGATTTAAGAAGGTCATTGAAAATTTAGCCAAGTCTTCAGAGGTCTTAGGCCCCACTCGCACCGCGGCCTGTGTTTGTGTCACACCTCAAACAGTGCATTATTTGCGGGAAGATATTGAGACGATCCGGCAAAAAACAGGCACCCGTGTCCTTACCATCGAGCCTATCATTGAATTTGAATCTTGGAAGCTTGAGGAAGTGGCTGTTTTTTTGGAACAGATGCGTTTGATTTGTCAGGATTTAAAAAGTTCAGTGACCATAAACAGCCCGTTCTTTTTAAATTCTTTATGCTGGCATTTGGTTGGCACACGGCGCAATAAATTCACCATGAATCCAGGGTACGATCAGTGCCCCTTTTCTGGTACTATTGATGTGAGCCCGTCCGGAGACATAGCCTTTTCTTCTTTCGCGTTATACGCCAAAAAAGAAAAAAGAGGGGTTGTTGGCAATGTTCAAGAGCAGGATGGGGCCTGGTGGCAATCCTGCGCATTTAAAAGGGAGTCTACCACTTGCCTGGATTGTTATTCCAAGCATTATTCATTAGGAGTGCCGTCGGATAAATCTAATTATTTAATGAAATACATGGATGCCATCATTGATGAGACAGCTCGGTTCCTACAGGCGGCAGCCAAGTCAGATCAAAGATACGGGCAATATATCAAGGAGGCCCAAGCTTATGCCAGTTGAGAAGGTGATCATCACAACTCAGAATTATAAAAATCTTGAGGAGATTGTTTTAGCTTTAAAGAAAAAAGGGGTGACATCCATTTCTTTTTCTCAAGTGGAAATCATTGGGCTGACATCAGAAAATCACCAGCTATTAGTGCCCACCAAGGAATTGTTGCCTGAGTTAATCAAGGCCATCAAGGCGGCCCGTCAAGAAAAGCTGGCCTATACCCTTGAGAATTTACCTTTATGTTTAATCCCCGGAGAAGAAGATCATTTTGTATTGGGGAATCAACCAGGCATCAAAATGCAATTTTGTCAAACGTGTGAGTTAAGCCCCCGATGTGGTGGGATCACCAAGGCCCAGTTGATCGCCGAATATGGGACGCAGCTTTTATCCTGGCAATTTTTATTCCCTAAGAATTTCTTTACTGAAGAAGACATTGCTTATCTTGACGAAGCATTGTTAAGATCAGCCAATAAGGCCTAAATGTTTGAGACCTTTGTCCCCAAGAAATTCTGCCGTGAATTTGTTGAGGCCCGTGGGCATAGTTGCAACGTAACGGCATTGATGGCGGTGGTAAGCGGGTATAAGCCATGTACGGATGTTTGGGTGAGGCCGTCAGATCTCAAATCTTTTTTAAAAGCTGTACGGGCCTATGGCTTGGTGGTAAAACAAAATATCGTTTTTAAAATGAGCAGCCGTCATGATTTGGCGGATGATATCGTTGGCAAGAACCGTTTAACCACGACGATCGCCTACGGTTCCCGGCCGGGGCCGCAGGCATTAGGGAATCATCATCTTTTTGTAGCGCGCTCTCCAGAGGCTTTGAACAGGGCTTTTGCCTTGGGGTGGTATCCTGTCATTATTGGTAAAAGGGTTATTCATAGCCCTTTGGCTGATGCTTTTAGGTTCGGTGAAGCGTTAGGGTATCCTGATTGTTGCTGTGAGTTCTTTCGAAGCAAGAATAATTGGAACCGGTATAATTTTCTTTATGAAATTTTTAAGAACACCCCTCAAGGGAGCGCGCATTATTTATGCAATCCTTTAGGGCGTAATGAAACGTTCACGTATATTTCTCATATGCCCTGTGCTTTTAATTGCCAGGCCACGGTTAAGCAGGCCGTTTCTTTTCGCCGATTCTTGATGAAGGAAGAGCCGGCCTTTATTGAGAAAATTGACTGGCATTTGCGTTTGCCGTATTTAGTCTTTTATGAGCGCAAGATCTATGCCTTTGACGGGAAGGTAATTCCTGGAGGTATTGCGTACAAGGCTGTTTATTTCGTCGGATTAAACAATGATTTTAATCCTTATTTAAAGCGTTTATCAAAGGCTAATGAGCTGCGGATTGAAGGAAAAAATGTTATACTTTTAAAAGACGGCCGTAAGACAGACTGTATTGAATATGATCCTCTAAAAGCAGCTTTAGAAATACCATTTACAGTACAATTCGGCAGTTGAGATAGAAAGTTAAAAGAACGTGGCTGCTCAAGAGGCGGATATAGTATTTTTAAAGAATGCCTTAAATAAGCAAGGTGAGTGCCGTCCGTGTAATTATTTGGAGGGGCCAAATGAACGGATGGATGGGTGCTTTGCCTATTTGACAGAGCTTTATTTCTTGGATCAAAAAGAATTTAAGTACCTGTTTCAAAAAGTGTCACCGTTCTTAAGGAAGCCGTCCAATGAAATAGGTTGGGCCTTACGCGGGTATTTCTCATATTTGAAAGAAGATTACCAAGAGGCAGCCTCAGCGTTTCTGGAAGCGATTGCCTTGGCACCAGAGAACCTGGATAATTGGCTCGATTTTGCGTTTTCATTGCGGCATCTGGGATGTGATGAGGCAAGTTTAAAGATCATTTTTAATACTAAGCAGGTCATGAAGATCATGATAACAGGACCAATAAAAAACAGAAAAACACGTTTAATAAAGAGTATAAAAATATGAGCCAAACACAACAAGTTGTCAGAGGAGATGGCCTTTTAGTCGTTTTAGCCAGTGAGCATTGCAATTTGCGTTGCCGTTTTTGTATGATTGGCACAGAACATGGGCATATGGTGAGGTATCCATCGGATGAGATACGGCGCATGCTGCTGCACTTTAAGGACAGGTGTTCAGCAGTTACTTTTTCTGGAGGAGAGCCTACCCTACGTCCCGATTTACCTGATCTGGTGCGTGAAGCAGTAAGTTTAGGTTACAGTGTCAGCATTGTCAGTAATGGGCGTATGTATGCTTATAAAGAATATTGCAAGCAATTAATTCAAGCAGGGGTAACGCATTATTGTGTTTCTATCCACGCACCTAATAGAGCGTTATATAAGGAACTGACCCAAGCAGATGCCTTTGATCAAGCTGTTGCAGGTATCAAGAATTTGGTTGAGTTGGGCCAATTGATAAGAACCGCGACGGTTGTGAGCAGTTATAATTATAATCACATGCGGGAGATGGCCGAATTGATTGTTGATCTAAAGGTTAGAGGGGCAACATTTAGATTTTATAGGCCAGGTCCCAAAGTTGTAGAGAATGATGCTTTCGCAGTAACTCCTGAGAATTTAAATGATGTATTAAGAAGTATTGAAAGGGCGGCGATTTATGTGTATAGGGCAGGTATTAAGCCATCCATTACTTTAGTGCCTCGGTGTATTTTACCTGCTTGTTCTGAGTTTATAAAACGTTATTCAGGCACCTTAGAGGTCAGGAATGTGTATCCTCGAACGGGAGAAGAATTTTATCCTAAAGTTGATACCGGTGATGATCTTGATGTGGTGGCGGGTGATCGGGTCCGTTTTTGGAAAGAGGAAGGGTGTCGTGACTGTATCAATGATAAACATTGCGATGGAGTGATGATAGGCTTGCCGTTTAAGCACAGTCCCATGAAACATTCCCCATTTGTTTTAACAGGGTGAAAACGGTTATAAAGTGGTTTCACGGGGTTAGCCATGGTGACACGATGATTGAGGAGAAGGATTTAAGTTTCTTTATATTTAAGAAAAATTTCACTAGAATTACCAAGATTTGGGGGAAATCAAAAAGCACTGCCATGCGGGGGCTAGAGCAGAGAGACTATGATGTAATAAAAACCAGTTTAGATAGCCCAGAGAACGAAACGATGGATGCACGATTGGAAGATTATGTAACGGGTGTGGTTTTTGATAACTATATTAATCAAGGTGTAGAATTTCAAGTGTATGGTGTTAAAAAATATTTAAAGTCCCCTGTCATTAAAATTCTTAGAGAGGTTGCTGGAGATGTTAAGGGTACGGAGCGCATTAAACATCTAAGAGAACGAATATATTTTGTTAGAAAGAATATGGGAGGTATCATCGCTCCTTTTGATGTTTTAACTGATGTCGATTTAAGTTATGTGGAGCCAGAAAGTAAAGCAGTCAAAAAAACGCATCAATCTATAGTTATTGTTCAAAGAAGAATGACCAGAATAAGTTCAAAAAATTATCAAAGATTTATTTCTAAGATAATTGATCTTTTTGAAAGATTATGTGGTCGAGGAATTAGATATAGCGAGAAGTTAGGATTTAGCAATATGGGGTATGATCCAAAGGAAGATAAGGTTTATTTAGTGGATATAGGTAACCCGAGATTTGAGCAACAAGATAAAATGATAAATTCTGTTAAAGGTTATATGAAGAATTCGCTCGAATAGAAAAGGAAATATAACAGGTATGGCCAAACGGAGTTACTTTTTCTCTGAGAAAGACCAAAACAGGGCGTATTTATTGGCCTTGCCTCACCGTTGCAATTTTGCCTGTGCCATCTGCGGATCATATGATAAAGGCGAGCGTGGATTTCGCCCTTTTGAAGATGTGAAGAAAGAGGTTTTAAAAGCCAAAGCAAAAGGATATGGGAATATTGACTTCGGTGGTTCTGAGCCAACCCTTCACCCTGAATTGCCTAAGATGGTCAAGTATATCATCGATCAAGGCATCCGTCCGGTGATCCTGACCAATGGCTCCCGTTTTTGTTTTGAAGATTATGCCAAAAAGTTTATCGGATTAAATCCGTTAGGGATTAAGATCTCTTATCATGCCCCGAATAAAGAATTATTCGATGATCTAAGTGGTCATCCGGGCAGTTATGAAAAAGTGCAAAAAGCCATTAAGGTGATCCAGAACACCCTGACATTATTTCCAGAGCGCAGGGATTCTTTTTTATCTGCGTCGGTGACGGTTAATCAATACAATGTTTCTTATTTAGAAGATATTGTTAAACAGGTTGATGCCTTGGGCATTAAGATCGTTCAGTTTTCTCCTGTCCTGCTTTCCGCGGATGTTTATCATCGATTGGATCTATTGATAAACCCGGGGGATATTGTTGATTATATAAGACCGGCCTTAAGATACGCCCGGTCTCGGAAAATGATTTATTATTTATGTAATTTTCCGCCTTGCATCATCGAAGAACAAGCACCTTTTATTATCCCAAAGCCGTCGGTAGGGGTGAAGGGTTGGATTAAATTTAATTTTTGCAAAGAGTGTGCCTATGACAAGACATGCCGGGGTGTGCATAAAGGGTTTATCATGAAGAAATATGCCGCAGAGCTCCGGGAAGCCAGGGATTCAGGTCAAGAAATGATGTTCAAGGAACATTTGACCAATGAAGACTTGGCATTGTTAGATAAATTCTAATATGGTGGCCGATGCGTTTTTCCTACCAGCGATTCTCGCCTTAGGCATTGTCTCAACCCTGCAAGATTTCAGGGTTCGTCGAATATCCAATTGGTGGATTGTCATTAGTTTGATTTATGCCATTATCGCGCATATCATCCTTTTTTTCTGCGGGAATAGCCAAGAAACATGGTGGTTTTCACGGGCCTTTGTCAATGTTTTGATTAGTGCCCTTGTCGCCATTTATTTCTGGAGACAAAATTGGTGGGGCGGTGGGGATGCCAAATTATTCATTTGTTATTCAGCCCTGATTCCTTTGTCCCATTATCCGTTTGGTTATTTTTCGTATTATTTTGCCTCATTCTTATTATTGGTCATTACATTTGTCCCTGCGGCAATTTGGACATTTCTTCATGCGCAATTTAATTTGATGAAAGTTGGAAGGAATATATTTGATAATTTTAAGCCCAACCAAGTGCGTCTTTTGGAATTTACTAAATTCGGCATTGGTTTTATAGCCATCTTTTTCCTATCAAATTTATTAACATTGTTCTTAAAAAATAATGTTCCTTCGATTAAAGATTTCCCTATTGTTATTTGGCTTATAAGCATTGGATTTTATAGGATGATTTTTAAGATGTTTCAAAACAGGTGGTGGCTAGTGCTTGCTGTATGGATTTTGGGAGCTTGTATTATTATTTTCGTTCCTTTTTTTAAACAAGTCAACATTAGGCATATATTAATCGTCAGTTTTTTTTCTTGGATAGTTGTTTTGATTTTACGTCTTTTTATTTTTAGGACAATTGAGGTTTACGTTGAATCCACAAAGAATAATGATATGGCTTTCGCGGGGTGGATGTTTTTTGGCGCGTTGCTCATATGGTTCTCTAGGCTAATAATTCTAAGGCTTTAAGATTAAATATGACATCTTCTCAAGAAATGCAGAGCGCTTTTGATCAGTATTTGAATGTGCAATTAAAGGATAGGGATTGGAGAAAATCATTAAGGGGGATTAAGGTCCGCGTTGAAGCGACAGACGTTTATGGTAATAAGAAGGAAGGTTTTTATATCATTGTCATTTCGTTGATAGGCAAAATCGTTCCTAATCATTCAAGGATAGAGATCTTTATGGAAGGTGGTGAGATTGTAGGTCTCCCGATTTTTGATTTTTCCGAAGAATCAAAAGATTTTTTACGTCTTTTTAGCGTTCCTTTTTTAAGAGATTTGCTTGTTATGCTTAATAATTTCTATTTTCGGGAGACAGGTTCTAATATTTCCCTTTTTGAAACAGGCATACGTCGAGGCCTTAAATCCGTAATATTCTTTAAAGATTTTTTTAAGGCTTTTGGGGCTCAGGCGAGATGTGTAGCTGTCCCTGAAAAAGAAGTGTTTAGAAGATTTAATGTGATTTGTTTTATTACAGTGGTAACAAAGAAAAGTTTTTGGGTTAAATTAAACAAAGCGGCATCGGTAATGGAAAAAAGTTAGTTGCTTTTTTAAGAAGTGTCGAGCTATTTGAAATAGAAATTTGATTCAGTTATTTTGTCTTTTTTAGTTGCAGGTAAAGAGGTGCATACAAGGCTTAGATTAAATCCTTGTTGCTGTAGATCTTTTGCTAAATTAATGGCCTTATGGGGGTATAGAAGAAGGGGTTTAAGTTTATCAATAAATAATTCTTTGTTATTGATATTCCCCCAATGTATTAAAGATTGAGGGGATGGCCAACTGGAGGCCAGCATTGCTGACAATGGGCCGAGTTCCTTAACAACATGGTTTTTTGAGGCTAAGACAAGATGCTTTGTCGGTATTTCCGGGTAAACGCGCCATGACACATCTCCATTGCCTTTATAAATCCATCCCAGGAGGATGCGTTCTGAGGAGTATTTTTTCCAAAAAGGGTAGAGATGGTCTTTTTTAAAGGAGTAATTCTTAATTAGTTCTTGAATGGTCTTTTTGTCACATCGGCATGCGCACCAAATCTTTAAACGGCTATCCTTTTTTTGGGGACGCAGGTCAAATCCAGCGTAAAAAGAATCACAGATGGACCAGTCAAAGTTATTAAAGAATGATCGAGTGTCTTGATCTTTCCAAACGATTTTCCAGCATTGGCCTATTTCTGTGACAATTCTGTACCATTGTTGATAATAGGATTGTTGATGATTCCTGAATCTGATATGTGCCCGATTAAAATAAATATGTTGATGGGAACTTTTAAATGAAAATTCAACCGTTCCAGCCGGAGCATTGTCGATTATAAAAGAGGTCGCTAGTTGAACCCATTTTAGATTTGAATTAAATTTTGCGTGATGGCTGAAGAATTGCCATTTTTCTTCAAATGTCATTCTTCTATTTTATCTATAGATAGTTAAGAAGTCCACCGAAAAGGGCCTTGAGATGATGGTTGGAAAAATATTTTATATCATAATTCTCGCGGGGCTCCTTTGCTCCGTTCGAGCCAATGCTCAGATGAATGATGCGATTAAGAAGTCATTTGTTGAACATTATCATCAGTTAGAATTAAGAAAATATACGGACTCGTATAAAGCGGCAGTTGAATTGCAACAATCCATTGAATCATTTCTAAAGTCTCCGACTGAAGATAATTTATCAAAAGCCAAGAGTTCCTGGCTCAAAGCTAGGGCCAATTTTGAAGAGACAAAGGTGGATCGTTCTTTTCAGGGGCCTATTGCCTTGTACAGTCAAGATATTCAAGAACGCTTACAACGGCGGATTAATCCCTGGCCTCTTAATGATGCCGCGATTGATTATGTCAGGAAAGATCTTCATGCAGGCATGATTAATGATCCCCAAGTAATTTTAAATAAAGAAGTGCTTATTAAAAAGAGCAGTGTTGAAGAAGAGTTAGGAGGGGTAACGGGTTATCCAGCTATTGAGTTTTTGTTATGGGGGCAGGTGCTCAAAAAGTCTGAAAAGAAAGGCAGTATTCAAAGGGATTATGAAGCTATAGGTGATTTAAAGAAGAATTTCTTGTTATGGGGCCAGGCGTTCAATAGCCAAGAATTAGCCAAGGTGCCACCGCATTCTTTTTTTGAAACGGGTAGAAGGCTGGCTTTAGATTATGCGCCAGGGAATGTTATTAAGGATCGTCGACGTCTTTACTTAAAGATCGTTGCTGATCTCTTGGTCGAGGATCTTAAAGCGGTAGTTGATAGTTTAAAGCTCATCATTAATGGTAAGGATGATCTTCAAAGGATATTGTTTGGTTTGGCCAATGCTAGTAATTATGAATTAGCGACTAAGAATATTTATGCCGTAATATTTTATGATGGTCATATTTACACTCAATCAATGATCTCAGGCACAGCACAACAAGAATTTCAATATGATATTATAGGAATGATTGAGGCCTATCATACAGGTTTGGATCAATTGGCTTTGGTTACGGATCCCCATTTAGCCGGGAGAATTGAAGCCCAATTAAAAGAGTCAAATAAAGAAGCCCGGGTGCTGGCGTATGATCAGGATGTTGAGACTAAAGAAATAATAATGGTTCGGCTAATGAGGTCTTTATATTGGCAAGGGGAATTATTTAAACAATTAGCTAGAAATTTAGGAATCAGTATTCATTTGGAGCGTGAAGAAGTCAAGTCTGATGGGAAAGATCCTAAGGAGGCTTTTTCTGGAGGGGATACAACGACATTCGATGATTCTGATCTTGCCTTTTTGCGCCCTGCTTCTAACAGCAGTTACGCGCACTTAAAAGCATTTTATAGCGGGTATAACACCATTAGTATTAATTGGCTGATGCCCTCGTCTTCAATTAAAGAATTCAGTGGATTGGGTCCAATATATAATCGCATTTCTTGTTCTGCTTGTCATATAAATGGAGGCCCTGGGCTATCAGCTAATAATGAAAAAGAGCCCATGGGCTCTGTGATAATCCGGCTAAGTGTGCCTGGGGCAAGGGTGCCTGGGGGTCTAAGAGCCCATCCTATTTATGGGTATCAATTACGTGATCATGCTGTTACTGGTGTTCTTCCTGAAGCTCGGGTCACGGTGAATTATCATGAAGTCCAAGGGTTTTATCCTGATGGTCAGACGTATTCTTTGCGCGTCCCTGAATATAAATTTGTCGACCTTCATTTTGGCCCTTTGGGGGATGATGTATTATTTTCTCCAAGGGTGGCACCATCACTATTTGGGCTTGGTCTGCTGGAATCAGTCGATGAGAAAACAATTTTGTCCTTGGCCAACGCCGAGAAACATTTTCCTGGTCGGGTGGGTGGGAAGCCAAATTATGTCTGGGATGAGGAGAGGAAAAGTACAGTCTTGGGTCGTTTTGGGTGGAAGGCTAATCAGCCTTCTATCGAACAACAAATAGCTTTGGCCTTTATAGAGGATATCGGGATCACCAATCCGATATATCCGCAACATGATATTCCGTATAGAAAAATGCAGGGTTTAACTCCTGCTGAATCTAATATCCCCCAACGTTTGCTGGATCGTTTAAGTGCTTATTTACATTTATTAGCGGTGCCAGCCCGACGGGATTTAAGCGATCCGCAAGTCATCCATGGTGAAGGGATATTTAAGAAAATTGGTTGTGCCGCCTGTCATATTGACACCATGCAAACAGGAGAGAATAAAGAAATCCCAGAGCTCTCAAAGCAAACGATTCATCCTTATACAGATTTATTGCTTCATGATATGGGATCTGGTTTGGCTGATGGTCGGCCTGACTTTTTGGCCACTGGACGTGAATGGCGCACCGCACCCTTGTGGGGGATTGGATTGGTTGGGAAAATTAATAAGAATGCTTCTTTTTTACATGATGGCCGTGCGCGTAGCCTTGAGGAGGCCGTGCTTTGGCATGGGGGGCAGGCAAGCATAGCACAAAAGAGATTTAAAGCTTTGAGCAAGCAAGAGCGGCAAGAGCTTTTGTCATTTTTGAAATCTCTTTAAAGTAATAGTTGACTGCGTTAGAAAAATATCTATAATGCATTTCATGTTAGCCATTATTATCATTAGTTTTGGAATTCTTTCCCGAATCATCGTGCATACGCCTAATTTCTCGCCGGTATTGAGCATGGCGTTTTTAAGCGGGATGTATCTCAAAGGCCGCCAATCGGTTCTAGTACCTTTGGCTTTGGTCATCATTAGCGATCTCATTATTGGTCTTTATCCCTTGGCGTTTGTAACTTGGGGCAGCATTGCCTTGATCAGTGTTCTAGGGCTTTGGCTTAAAGAAAGAAAAAGTTTGGCAACGGTCTTAGGCGGCAGTGTTCTTTCAGCTGTCAGTTTTTTTATAATTACTAATTTTGCTTCATGGTTGACCTTATATCCGCATACCATTGATGGTTTGCGTCAATGTTATATTTTAGCGATCCCATTTTTTAGAAGCACCTTTGTAAGCACCATGGCGTATAGTGTGGTCTTTTATGCTACTTACGAATGGGTTGTAAAACGTAGCCAAGGCACCTCTTTGGCTCGAATGATTTAAAAATACATACTAGTTAGGGAAATTTCGTGCGAATCGAAAACAGTCCCGCTGCGGTTACTCCTGATTATTTATAGGATAAGTCCGAAGACCTGACGGTATTTAAAAGCTGATTACCTGCGTGAGAACAGGATATGATGCGCATATATTGAGTTTTGTCGGGAAAACCTCAATCATTTAATCATGATTGAGGTTTTTTTATTGTTATTCCCTCCCCCACCATGGGGAGGGCAAGGGCGGGGGGAAGAAATGAAAGTTTTAAGTCTAGTTTTTATTTTGGCTTTATTCGTAGTGAACGCAGCATATGCCGATGATACTACTGATATTTCTGATTTAGCGCCTATTGTTATCCAAGCCTCACGAAGCAATGATACCGTCGGTAATATGAATAAGGATGTTTCTATCATTACTTCTGAAGACATTGCGAATTCGCCGGCAAAAGATTTGCCGGAATTGTTAGCTGAGGTGCCAGGTGTTGATGCGAGAGTAAATAGTAACATTAAAGACCAGCAAGTTGATATGGGGCAGTTTGGGGAGTCGAGCGGATCCAATATAGTGGTATTAGTTGATGGCCGGCGTTTGAATAAGCCTGATAGTAGTACACCCGATTTATCATTGATTGATTTAAATTCTATTGATCACATTGAGGTCATCCAGGGGGCAAGCACAGTGCTTTACGGAGATAATGCTACTGGTGGGGTCATTAATATTATTACTAAAAAGGGTAAGGAAAACACCAAGCCATCAGTTACATTGAGCAGTGAAGTGGATAGTTATAAAGGGAATAAAGATGGGCTATCTTTAAGCGGCGGCCTTCCTAAATTGGCCTATCAATTTGATTATGATCGTCAACAAGCCGATACATATCGGACTTTTGATAATTATTGGGC
>Ga0302280_1000927_pt1 | contig 25413 bp, 29 predicted proteins | sample III_Fen_E1_1_FD_198771 | JGI IMG/M metagenome (GOLD analysis project Ga0302280, IMG submission 198771) | Peat permafrost microbial communities from Stordalen Mire near Abisko, Sweden - III_Fen_E1_1 | ecosystem: Environmental > Terrestrial > Soil > Wetlands > Permafrost | place: Sweden: Abisko... | reverse complement strand
AGCAAAATTTAAAATAAAAGAAGATATGTGGGCAGGATTGTCAGGGTCGTCTTCCGATAAAGATAATTCTAATACTGGCGACGAAATTATCGTCGTAGAAGTCGGATCAGAACTTACCTCCCAACTGAAAAACACCAGTGCTCGAAAAAGTTTGGGAATAAAAAGTGAGATGACCGTTGTAGAAATCAACAGGGATTTTGTGGTACTAAAAATGGCAGGATTGAAAGAAACAACTTTCAATAAATCGACTCAGCCGCAGTATCTCTATCAACTCGAGAAAAAAGATGCGGATACGAAAGCAAATCAACTTTTGAAGTTATCTCTAGATGAAGAGCAGACTTTCGTCACTACTCAACTGGTAACAGATGCAGGTTTATATTATTCAATTAAGCTGTTAGAGATTACAAGCTAGCATGGAAGGCTTTGAACGAAAAATGGAGGTGAAGAGTGCGGGCCCTTCTAGGGACGTCGTTGAACATCCTCAGCGGAGAGATTCAGAAGCGGCAGCTGAAAGAAGGTTAAGTCCCCAAAGTGAGGTAACTACTCCAGAAGTGAGGGAGACCAATGCTCCATTTCAACCTAGGCGCTCTTTTGAAGAAGCGGCTAAGTTTCGTCTACAAAAAGATCCTCTTGAAGATCGTCGTTTTTCACCTGAAGCTAATCTGGAGCAGGGTCTCGAATCTGAAGGAGAAAGATTACCGCAAGAGCCTAAACAACCTTCTCCCCATGAGCAACTTGTTGATGTAGATACTCAGATTGAGAAAACCACTGCTTCAATAGGTTCTACTCAAAAACGAATTGATACATTGCAGGGAGAACTAGGTAAGGAGAATTTTAAAAATGCAGAAGTGCCGCCAAGCATTCAAACAGGAGTGGGGCGTCTGGAGCAACTACGAAAAACAAAAGAAGGATTGGAGGGACAAATAGCTGGAACTAGTACGAAAGAACAGACTCCTTCTGTTGAAGAAGGCAGCCTAAATCCTGAAGGCTTGGAAAGTAAGGGAAATATTGAGGAGACGATGGAACTTTTCAAAGGTAACAAGTTACTTGCTCGAGCTATGGAGCCGGCAAGATTAGGGGCAGATGGAGATTTCCATTTTGAACCATGGGACGAAGAATTAAAATCCTTAGGAAAAGAAGGACTTCAGTATGTCTCAACGACGTTGCTAGTTGCTGGGGAAGAGGTTCCAACATATAAGAGTTACGGAATGCTTGTTGATTCTGATAAAGCTGAAATTGCACATATAGCAAAGGATGACAGTAATAGCCGCGGCAGCACACCTGAAGATTTTAGCGCTGCCGAAACTGACGTAAAGAGTCTTGAAGGCCTGGCGGATATTATTAAGAATCAAACGGAAGGCAGAATTAATGAAGTAAATGCACATTTTCGCCAGGAGGCAGTAAGGGGTCTTTTTGTAACAAAAGAATCATCTGTTGGAAAAGTTGAAGCGTATATGACGCAGCTATATTTAATGACTCAAGGAGAAGATTTGCCACTTTTCGTTTATAGCCAAAAGATGGGTGAGCTTGAACCAGCAGATTTCACTTCGGAAAATGTTGAGCAGTTGTTGGCTGGTGTAAAGACTGAGAAACTACGAGTAAAATATAAGGAGTCGATTGAGAAATATCAAAAGAGCATTGAGTCACAGAAGAAAGAAAAGTTACTGAAAACACAAGAACATGAAAAGATAAGACACGACGTGGAACAAATCACTGATGCAATGGGAAAGCCGATTGAAGCTGGAATCATGGAAACCATTGTTGCTTTGAATGCTCTAGGAATTAACACTTCGCAATCATGCGAAGGGCATGAAGATATTGAAGGTGGTTCACGCCTCTGGCCTTGGGTAGAAATAAGTGCTCCTGATGAGCCCGAAGAACGATTTGTAGGTGAAAACGCTCTATTTGAACAAACTGCACAGGAACATGGAGTTAAAGTCGAGGATTTAAAGCGGGGTCATCCAGAGGAACTATTTTGGGAGGTAAAAAAGAAGGCTTCAGCAAATGAGGAGACATCAGAGTATAAAAAATGGGAACAGCATAATAGCCAGCTCTATAAGCTAATTCTTGAACTTCTCAATAAGTTTTATGAGGATCGAGAAGTACAAGACGATATTAAATTAAAGCTAGACGAAAATAATAGTGGTTCGTTTGAGATAAGTAGCGAGAAACAAGCTTTATTTAAAATGATCAGTGGTGAATTAACAGGTCAAGAAAAGCAAGATTTGGTTAAAAAGCTGCCTAAGCGACGCGAGGAGATGAAAGCATTTACAGAATTCTTGAAAGAATCTTTTTTTAAAGAGTAGTAACTTTTAGGAAGTGTTTATGCTAGACTCTGTAATTATGACTTCCTTCTTTCGTCCCTATATTCGGGACCCAAAAAGGCGTCCCCACCACGTGGTTGACTTTCGCAGGTGAAACCGTATAGTAGATATATACACGCCCCAGCTAGCCGTAAGGCCCGCTGGGGTTTTGCGTTATTTACTGCTAAAATGGTCCGTAATGGAGACAATACTACTTATTGACGGTGAGAACTTAAAGGGCAAAATGAGGGCTGTTTTTAAGGATGCAAATAAGCCTAAACCTGTATGGCAAGAGTATGATTTTAAGGGGTTGTTTGATAAGGTATTAGCTGGTCTTGAAATCAACAGAAAGGTCTTCTATTTTGCCCGTGTTAAAGAACACGAGGCAAGCCTAGAGAAATCTAAGCAGCTCATTGAAGATCAACGTCTTCTCAAAAATCATTTGGTGAAACAGGGGTTTGAAGTTATCTTAAGCGGTAGAGTACGTGGTCAGATGGAAGATGGTATTGGCGGAAAGAAGATTTTGGTATTTAAGGAAAAAGGTGTTGATGTGAAAATCGCCGTTGATATGGTCAGCCTCTCTTGTGACAAAAAAGTGAAGGAAATCATTCTTGCAAGTTCCGATTCGGATTTACAACCAGCTATCAATGAAGTAAGAAATAGGAAGGTTAGCTGTGTCTATCTTGGTTTTGAGGCACAGCCAAACAAAGGTATGACCTATACAACGAATAGAACCATCCTTTTGAGAAACTCTGAACTTTTTGAGTTTGAGAAGATGCAACAGAAGCTGACCTTGTAAAACAAGCTCAAATAATGGAGAAAGGCCTTATTTCTTCTGATTTACTATGAATTACTATTACAATGAAAGAGGAAGATAAGAAACAAAAGAAAACAGATGACGGAGCGATTGATCCAGCAATCATTAAAAATCAAACCCATATCAACATTGACGGGTCTATTACTGCCGGTTCAACCATAAATACAAGATATAAAAACACTATTGACCTAGCTGGTGGAGCATCTGCCACAGACATACTCGGAGCGACAACTTTAAAAAATGATTATCTGGGCGAAGGCATCTTTGCTAGCCCGACTATTGGTATTTCAACCTACGGGACGATACATGCAGGGACACAACCGCTAACACTCGCCACACAAGCAGGAATACTGGGAGTGAGTGCTCTGGGAGAAAACCTCTTGGAGATGAAAATAAATACTATCAGTGATGCTAGAAACTTTATGGTTGGGGTCAACAATGTTGCATCGGTATTTTCTGAAAATAGCGGTCTACTAAAATCCATAGAATCAGCATCAGCGATTACTTTGAATCACGGCAGACTAATGACGGAAGCTATGGATAGAATAGATATGTCATCACTTACCCGAGGCATTGAACTGGCTAAGGAATACCACATCAAAGCTAACGAGGTTATCAAATTATCGGAAAGCGTAACGACAGTCTTGGCATACGGACAAGCTGTTCAAAACCAATTCAGTATTCTTGCAGACAGTGGGATATTTAAAAATGGAGCGACTGTCATTAGAGATAATTCTATCGCTCTGGGAAAAATCTCAGACCATATACCTGTGTACGCAGGCTCTGAATATATTACCTCTCCTTTCGTCTTTGAACCAAGAACAGTAAAGACAAAAGAGGTTGAGAAAGTGTTGCCCGAAGTTAAAAAAGACCTCCCTATAAAAACCACCGAAGCTATTGAACTGATGGAGTACGCTTTTGACCCAAGTACAAAAAATGATGACAAAAGAATCACTACCACAGTATCCGAACTTAAAAGAGCATTAAAAAATATGCAGGGTTCTGTCGCTATGTTTATACAACAAGCGACACATAAAGTTGAAATTACATCTATGCCTATAGTGCAAGCCGTTATAGAAAAAAGCACTTCGCATACAAATAAGTTTCCGTTCAAAATACCAGCAGGGACCACTTGGCAAAATATCATTATTCAATTTACTGATAGTAATTATGTAAATATTCAAGTGGCAGGTCATTCACACCCAACTGGATACGCAGATATGGGGTTTGTTGATAAAAGGACAAACAAGCCGACAATTCAATGGGCATTACTATCCCTACTCGCAAAAGGGGGCGGAGAGCTTCCTGCTTCATCAAGTGATGCTAGTGATAAATACAAGAAACATAAACAACTTTTGTCCGACAAACTAAAAGATTATTTTAATATAGAACCTGACCCTTTTGAGCCGTATAAGGGTGGCTATAAAACAAGAATGACGCTCGTTCCACCCCCAAGCAAGAAAGGCGAACCGAAAGAGGACTATTCTATGACCGATGAGGTTGAAGACATTTTCAGTGATTTGACTGAGGAGTGAAAAAACAGAAAAGATGAAAGCTAAGGAAGCCCTATAATTATGGGCTTTTTTTCTTGCCAGTGATTTTTCGCCATCTGTAAGTGAGAGCACGAAACTCTCATATTACAAATAGCATTACAAATTAGCATGAAAAGTAAAAAGGTCTCTCTAGGTGATCCATCATCAGTGTTCACTACTTATGACTTGGGTTGCAGTACCGCACTTCTATGTGCGGGTTTTGAGCTTGTAACGGTTGAAAAAAGTAACCCGCGCAAAGCTCTGTTTGTGTTCAAGAAGAAAAGAGGAATAGAGGAAATTGCGAATAATTATTTCTCTGACTGCTTAAGTGTTAAAGCTCGGTCGTACTTTGACAATTTGAAAGCGCTGAAGAACAAGTTGTACGGCAACTAGCCCTATGGTTCTTTCAGACGAAAATATCAAAGAGTTCCAAGAGCTTTATAAGCAACATTTTGGAAAAGAAATCAGTAAAGAAGATGCCTGTGAAAATGGTACGAAGCTTTTGCGATTGATTTCTTTGATTTATCGTCCGACTGACCTAAAGATCGAAAAATCTAATAACAGAGAATAATCCGATGACAAGGATTAACCGTCAAAAAATCTGCGGTTCCATGAGCTATACGATCAAAGAAATGTCAGATTGCCTGGGTATCAATGGAAAGACTTGCCTGCGCTGGATAGCAAATGGTCTGCCAATCGTCCCAGGCGGTAAAAAACCGATCCTCATGCTCGGCTCGGACATCAAGGATTTTTTGAGAAAGAAGGACTCAAAGAAGAAAATAAAATTGAAACGAAACGAGTTTTATTGTCTTACTTGTAAGACCGCACGGAACGCTAAACGTGGCTCCATCAAGAAATTACAGAAGCAAAAAAAGGCAGTATGTCGTGTCTGTAACGGAAGAATGAGTCGGACAATCTAACCCTCCTAAAAGGACTATATGATACTCTCCCTTCCCACTTAAATGTCCATTAGGAGCATTAAAGACACATATCCGTTCAATGACAAAAATAATGCTCAAAAATGAACTAAGTCAGCGACAATCATTAACCAGTAATCACATCAATTGATTTTATGGAAACATTACTCACTGAAGAAAAAATAGAGTTAAAGATAAGTATAAAAAATATACCTTTTGTTATGTCCGCCCTTGAGTCGGAAATAGAAAATCTGAAAAAAATCCAGAAAGCCTGTATAAAGAAAAAGCAATTTCGAGCCGCAGATGACTTACAGCCAGGCATCACCTTACTTGAGAACATGACAAGATATTTGAAACCATTGAGGCAACTTCCTCTAGCTCTTAAATAACTTTCCTATGGCAAAAACAACTTATGAAAACGAGGTGATAAAAAGGGAGTTTTTTGAACAGCTAAAAGGTGCTCGTGGATTTTCCAAAAGCTCCGTACGTAGTCATGCCGAGGCAATGCATCAGTGGGAAGTATTCACCAAAAATGAGGATTTCTCCGCTTATGAAAAGTCCAAAGCCGTTGGCTTTACTGAATGGCTAAGTACTCGGACAGCCAAAACAAAATCAGGGAAGATCTCTCTCGTCACCCAGTATAACTATCTTCGTCGAGTAAAGAAGTTCTTTGTGTGGCTATCAGATCAACCAGGGTATAAAAGCAGAATACTTAAAAGTGATGTTGATTACTTACGTCTTTCGAAAGCAGATTCACAAATAGCACGTTCAGGCACTACAAAGAAAATGCCTACATTTGAGGATGTTCGGAAGATAATAGAGGCAATAGTTGGTAAATCAGAAATTGATAAACGTGACAGAGCGCTCATCTCTTTCGCGCTTATCACGGGTGCCCGCATTTCAGCAATTGTCTCACTCAAAATGAAAAGCTTCGATAAAGAACTTAAGCAGATAGACCAGAACCCTGGTGATGGGGTAAAGACTAAGAACTCAAAAAGAATACTCACCACTTTCTTTCCAATTGGCTGGGATGATCCTGAGAAATACTTTATGGAGTGGTACGAGTATCTGAAGTCGAAAGGCTTTCAACCTGATGATCCAATCTTTCCTGTTACTGCTGGTAGTTTTGCCGGTGGAAAAAATGGCTATAGCAAAGAAACTATCGGACAAGATGCATGGGTTGGTACAGGTGCAGCACGTAAGATTTTTGAGAAGCGATGCAAGAATGCAGGCCTGCTATACTTTCACCCACATTCATTTCGTCATCTGGTTGTGAACCTTCTTAGTAAGAAAAGATTGACGGAAGAAGAAAAACGGGCAATCAGTATGAACCTGGGGCACGAGAATGTCGGCACTACATTCGGATCGTATGGTTATGGGAGTATGAATAGCGAAAGTGCTGTTAAAATCGTTCAGAAATTGAAGGATATTCGAGAAGGCACAAGCGATACCCTTATGATTTCTGACGTAGAGAAAGCTGTTTTGGAGAAGCTTCTTAGACGGTTTTTCTAGGCTTGCAATGTAAACAATAGTAAAGTATCATGAAGATATGAAAAAAGACTTTTATACAGCTCGAGATTTAGCCGATAAGCTCGAAATGAACATCATGACGATTTATCGTTGGATTGAGGGCAAGAAGCTCAAGGCCTACAAATTAGGCAAGGAATTTCGAATTGAGAAGAAGGATTTTGAAGCTTTCCTAAAGAAGGCAAGCAATAAATAATATGAATAGCGATTACACAAAAATTAAATACTTTATTTACGCCCGAAAATCTCAAGAGGGTGATGAGAAGCAGGTGCAATCTATACCAGATCAATTACGAGAAGATGAAATTGTAACAAAGCGTCATGGTATAAAACCTATAGATATTTTGACGGAGGAGGGCTCTGCAAAAGAACCAAACAAACGCCCGATCTTTGATGAAATGCTTGAACGTATAAAGAAAGGCGAAGCAAACGGTATTATTTGTTGGAACTTAAATCGTTTATCACGAAATCCTGTTGATAGCGGAAGACTTCAATGGATGCTTCAGCAAGGACTCATTCAATCTATACTTACGCCGAGCCGAGAATATAAACCAAATGATAATGCAATTATTTTTAGCGTTGAGAGTGGTAGTGCTAACCAGTTTATCCTAGATATGAAAGTGGGTGTGCGTCGTGGACTAAATAGCAAAGTCACCAAAGGCCAGGCTCCTATTCTTGCACCGCTCGGCTACTTAAATACTAAACACGAAGTCCGTGGAGAGAATTATATTTACAATGATCCAGAACGTTTTGATCTCATCAAAAAGGCATGGAAGTTGATGTTGACTGGCGAGTACACCATCCCCAAACTTCTGAAGATTATGAATGGTGACTGGGGTATGAGGACACGCAAGACAAAACATCGTGGGGGTAATCCAATTAACAAAAGTACCTTGTATGGTATTTTTACCAATATCTTTTATACAGGGATGTTCCTATACAGAGGTGAACTCGGTAATGGTAAACATGAGGCAATGATAACAACCGAAGAGTTTGATAAGGTCCAAAAAATTCTTGGACGATATGGGAAGCCTAGAGCTAAAACTCATGAGTTTGCTTATACAGGTACAATGCTCTGCGGTGAGTGTGGTAGTGGTATTACTGCTTGCGAAAAGACCAAATTGGTAAAGACAACGAATGAACTCAAAGATTACATTTTTTACTACTGTTCACATCGTAAACAAGGAACTGAAAACTGTACTCAGAGAAAATACATTCCTGTAGATGAAGTTGAGACGATGATAAAAGAATACATTGATAAGTATACAATCTCAGAGAAATTCAGAGACTGGGCTTTGCGCATTCTTCAAGCAGAACATTCTGAAGAAGCTACGGAGCGTGAAGCTGTTTACAAATCTCAGTTGAGTTCTCTTGAAACATCACAGCGAGAGCTAGATAGTCTTATTACTATGCGTATGCGCGAACTTATCAATGACGAGCAGTATGCGGGTAGGAAAAAGGAATTAACGGATAGAATTGTTATCCTAAAGCAAAAAGTTTCAGAAACACAGAGTAGGGCTCATAACTGGCTCCAGCATACAGAAAGGGTCTTTAACTTTGCTCATACAGCCAAAACCAAGTTTGAAGACCCTAAAACGACCTTAGAAGAGAAGAAAGGCATACTTATGGAACTCGGTTGGAACCACACTGTAAAAGATGAAAAACTCTTTATTTCGCAATGTATTTGGCTAGAACCGATCGCTAAAAAACGAAAAGCCGTCGAAAAGGAAATAAATCGGTTGGAACTGGAAAAACCCATACAGGATAAAACAAAACACACCTCTTTCGAGATGTGTCCAGTCTTGCGCGGTCGACCGGACTTGAACCGGCAGCCTCTCCCGTGACAGGGGAGTGCTCTAACCAAATTGAGCTACGACCGCAGTGCGATTACTTTAGCAGATTTCTTTCTATACGGCAATTACATCTTGCCTAAAATCAAAAATGTAGTAGAATGACAAAACCTCAAGAAATGAATGTCTTAGGTTACATAGCGGGGTGGAGAAGCAGTATCTCGGGAGGCTCATAACCTCCAGACCCGGGCGCACATCCCGGCCCCGCAACAAGTTTAAGGATGTTAAAAAGCAATAAGAAAACCAAGGCTCGCAATATGCGAGAGAAGGGTCTTAGTATCATAAAGATTGCAAAAGCATTAAAGGTAGCAAAAAGTACTGTTAGTCTCTGGTGTCGAGATATTCCCTTGTCAGAAAAACAACGAAGACGTCTCCATAATTCAGAATCTCAGATGAGAGGTCTTTTAAAAGTGGTAGCAAAAAGAAAAGAAGATAGAGTGAAGAGTGTAAAAGATTTGTTTTTTGCTACACAAAAAGAGCTTGGAGATATCTCGGATAGAGACTTCCTTCTTGCGGGAATAGCTTTATATTGGGGTGAGGGAAGTAAGAAGGATGGAAAGCTTTCTTTTGTAAATTCTGATCCTTCCGCTATTGTTTTTATGTATAAATGGTTTCAGAAATTTTTAGGTGTGTCTCATGCTGAATTTATGCCAAGAATTTTTATTAACTCTCTTCATAAATCGCGAATAAGTGAGGTTTTGAATTTCTGGTCTTCTTTGTTAGAATTACCTATCGAACAGTTTGGGAAGGTAACTCTCCTTAAAAGAGAGTCAAAGAAAAGATATCAAAATCACCAATCATATTATGGAGTTTTGGCCCTAAGAGTTAGTAAGCCGGCAAGTCGTAGACAAAAGGTCCTGTCTCTGATAGAAGTATTAAAAGATTCAATTGTCGGGGTAGCTCAGCGGGTTAGAGCACCGCACTCATAAAGCGGAGGTAGTGAGTTCGAGTCTCACCCCCGACACAAAGTAGAGAGCCTCCCGAGGTGGCTCAACAGAGGTATTTTTTAAATTATAGATTAGTTCGGGAGGAAACTATTTCCGTACCGAAATAGGACACCTTCCTAGTGCGCCCGATGTGGGTTAGTTCCTCACAAAGTACACAACGTAGAGAGGTCTATCGGGATGGGTCAATAGTGTAAGTTTGATCTTCAATATAAAGACATTTCTGGAGCAATGACTGCTAAACTTAACTCTAAATGTTTGTGGTATAATTTTTGTATTATAAAATCACACAAAACCACCTAATGAAAAAAGTATTGTTCGGCGTCTTGGCTCTCTTTTTGACTACTGTCTTCTCAGTTTCTCTAGCCCAATCTGTTCAAAGCACCTCCTCGAATTCAGGAACGTCTTCTTGTACAATACTTACTACCAATCTCCGTTACGGTTCAAATGACTCGTCGACAAAGGGAAGTGTTACTTTACTTCAGAAATTCCTAGTTGCTAGCAACTACTTAACAACGCAACCCACAGGTTTCTTTGGTACTTTGACACGTCAGGCAGTTACCGCCTTCCAGAAAGCGGAGGGAATTAATGCTTCACCCGTTGGTTTTGTCGGGTCAGTTACTCGAGCAAAGATACAGACAATTAGCTGTGTCTCAACAAATACAACACAGAGCACGACGCAAGCAAGCACTGTTCCTTCGACAGTGATTTCTTCTTCTGCGACTCCTGTGCAAAATGTGCAGAACACTTCAGTAGTGACATCTTCGGCAACTCCTTTAAATGGAGACGACTACATATATAGTGCAGATAAAAGTATTGAAGTGGTGACATCTAATTATCTTGCTGGAGCAATCAGCGCTCTACTTTGGAATGGAAAGCAATACATTGATGATATTGGTCACGGCTCATCTTTACAGTATGCCGTAAGTGTTGATGGTCTGGGAGGTAATTATAATCCGACTGAAGCAGGAGGAGAATTTGATGATTATAATCTTCGTCAGTTAGATGATACTCATACAACAGATCTTGCCCTAGATCAAAATACTATGGTGGCGCCTCCTTGGGCCACGACTCCGCAAGCAAATCTTACAAGCAGTATCTTGCAACAATTCGCACCCTCTTCACAGACGATCACTACTCAATTAAAGATGGCCTTCTGGGTGATACCCACATCTGCTCCAGAGACCTGGACAGATTCAGCAGGAGTAGTGCATGATTTTCCTCCGTCAGTTAATACTGTAGCCACGTCAAATTATGTTCTCACCAAAACCGTCACTATTGCTCCAAGCAATTTTTCAAATGTTGTAAAAATAGATGCATCAGTTGTGGTGCCACCTATTGATAGTCAAATTAAGAACGCTCTTAATAATCCACTGTATGGATTAGTCGGTACAAAAGATCAGACATTACCTAGTATTTCAATTGAAGCACCGACAGGATATTTACTAAAAGATTTTAATACCTATTACGAAGTGACCAATGCTACTGCAACAGCAGTACTGGTGAATGTAACGGCCAACCATGGTACGGCCTCGGTCAACGATCCGTATAAGACACAAGATCCGATCATCTACTCAACGGCCGATAACAACTATGCTCTGGGTGTATATTCTCTTCCTACAAATGCGGGAGCGCCCACCTACAATACGTATACTCCTGGATCGGCGTATACTCTCAATCTATCAAAATGGGGTGTTACCTATGACGCACCGCTTGGGAATGCCACAAGCACTTTGAATTTCACTACGTATCTAGTCGTAGGTAAAGTAGCTGATGTTGAAGCAAGATTGGTGTCACTGATAACAGGTAAACCGATCCCTAATCCAGCGCCTGCAACTCCTGCTGTGCCTCCGCTTACCGTCTCTTGCTCATCTCCGTCACCATCTTCCGTAAATACTGGAGCCAGTGTTGCTTGGACGGCGATGGTTTCTGGAGGAACAGCTCCTTATTCTTACTACTGGAGTGATAATTCAACTGGTAATACAGATACTCATAGTTCAATAAACAGTACTTCAAATGTGGAGACTCTTTCCTACGCCACAGCTGGCACAAAATATATGGGTCTAGCGGTAATCGACTCAAAAGGACAGAATACTGGCTGGGCCTTTTGTCCTAATGTTGTTACTGTCACTACTGCTCCCACACCTGTTGCCTCTACTCCATCAGCTTTGTCTGCAACTTGTTCACTTCTAACACCGTCTTCTGCAAAAACTGGATCGACTACCACATGGAGTGCAACTGTTTCTGGCGGCACAGCACCCTACAATTATTATTGGGATGACAATTCAACCGGAACAGATACTCATGGGCCTACAAGCAATCTCTCAGACAGCGATTCTCGCATTTACACAACAACTGGTACAAAAGACATGGGATTTGCCGTCATAGATTCTAAGGCTCTAAACACTGGCTGGGCATTTTGTCCTGAAACGGCAACAATAACAAATTAGATCTTTATGAAAAATCACAAAAGTGGATTTCTTGGTGTTGTCATTGGAATAGTGATTGCTCTCGTTGTAATTGCTGTTGTGGGGTATGTTTACATTGAACATATAAACAATACAAAAAATAATCTGATAATTCCGATTGGCATGGCGACGACTACTGAGACGACAGGAAGCACTACTCCAGTTAGCACAACTGTGTTCTCAGACCAAGCTATTGCCACAGCTATTGATCCAAGCTATACAGAGACTAATGGGGTGTTCGGATATGTAGCGGACCATTGGCATTATTCCTTGCCTAACATATATAGAGGAGACTTCAATAATGATGGCTATCAAGACGCAATTGTACTCGGTCTTGCTTGTGACGCTGACTGCGGAACGAGTATTAATTTTGTGGAAAATGAGAAAGATGGAACAGGAAAATTGCTCACAAACATAACATTTCCAAGTTACTTTCAATTTGCCAGCGCTGCCGCTACAGACATAACGAATATAACAGTTCAAAATGGCATTATTGCTATTACGGCCAATAATTTTTGCGGAAGTCCTTCACAGGGGTATTGTTCAGATCAGTTGCCGCCCCAGACCAAGTATTTTAAGCTTGAGGGGGGTGCCTTGGTGGAGGTTAATAGTAATACTTCTTCGGTAATTAGTCCTTGGAATATATTGATCACTAACACCTCAACTTCTTCTCCGGTGATCAGTTCAGTCACGCCTTCAATCATAGATATCGGTTCATCAATTACAATCACTGGAAGTAATTTTGAACCTGTGGGGGGTTGGGTTGGTAACGGTTGGATCGGTAATCCTCACACGTTTGTTCAGCTCACTAATAGTAGTGGAAAGGTGATTGTTACTATTTGGTCCGGTAATGAGCCAGACGAGACCCCTAATCCAATAACAAATTCAATAACACTTACGGTCCCATCTTCAGCTTGTACTGCTACCGCTGGCCAAGTCGCTGGTTATGGAGGATGTCCTCCGTCCGACTCTGTGACACTTGTGCCTGGAAGCTATACTCTTACCGTGTCAGCTGACGGTAGGGGAACTAGCAATACTTTTCCGATCACGATCTCAAGTTCTACATGATATACTTTTAAGGTTGAGCTCGAGGAGGGACACCATTATTTAATTTAATTTTTTTGTATGAATAGATCAAAGATCATTTGGGCCGTTGTTCTAGGAATTATCTTTCTTATTATCGCCGCTGTGTACTGGATCGTTCCAGCAAATGCCTTGCCACATTTCTTTCCGGGCTATGACGCTTCAATGGCGACTGTCCACGTTAAGCATGGTTTGCTCTCATTTATTCTTGCCGTCCTTCTCTTTGTTTACGCTTGGTTTGCAGGTGCTCCAAAGAAAGTTTAAAGAGGGTTCTAGAACGTAAGAAAAAGAAGTCCCACAATTCCAATAGCTACACAATAGGCGGCAAAAGGTCGCAGGCTTTTTGTCTGGAAGTATTTTGTTAGGAATCTCACAGAGAAATAGGCTCCAATACCGGCAGAGATAAAGCCAATGATGGTGGGCACGATTATGCTAGAATTAGCACCAACGAGTTCAGGTAATTTTAAGACGGCCGCTCCGAGAATAATGGGTGTGGCAAGAAGAAATGAAAATCGAGCCGCTTCTTCGTGGGAGAGACCAAGAAATAGACCTTCGCCGAGAGTGGCGCCAGTGCGAGAGAAGCCGGGGAGGAGGGCGAGACACTGGGCAAGGCCAATTTTTACACTGCTTGCCCAGGAAAGCTTTCCGAGCTTTTCGTCTACATTTGTCGACGAACCTTCCTCTTTCTTATCTTTCTTAAGCCACTCTGCAAAATAGAGCATGAAGCCGTTTAAAACAAGAAAGACGGCAACGATTTTTGGAGAAGCAAAAAGCAATTGTAATTTTTGTTGAAAAAGCACTCCAAGAATACCGGCAGGAATAGTGCCGACAACAAGAAGCCATCCAAGACGAGCATAGGTATCATCTTCTTGCACAGTGCGCACTTTAAATGAACGAAAAAGTCCTTTGACAATAAGCACCCAGTCCTTAAAGAAAAATCCAAGAAGGACAAGAGCAGTGGCAAGGTGCGTTGCTACTAAGAAGGTCAAAAAATATGGAGAAGATTCATTTATATGCCAACCAAGGATGGGAGGTAGGAGTACACTGTGGCCGAGACTTGAAATAGGGAAGAGTTCTGTTACTCCCTGAGCTAAACCGAGCAGAATGGCCTGAATATATGAGATCATAAAAATATAATACCATGTTACAATTAAAATAATGAAAAAAATCTTTTCTGGACTCACTGCACTCTTCGCCGCTCTTTTATTGCCTCTTATTGCCTCTGCTCATGAGGTCTATGTTTTACCTCACGGAGAGGTGGCAAAAGATCTCGCTATTCCAGCTTTCAATGTCTTTGATGCCCTTAAAAATCAGCAAGATTTGCATCTCACTATCATTATCACGGCCTGTGTGACCTTCGTCATGCTTCTTAATTTTATTTTTCGACATTCACCACTCGGAGACAGGGTGAGAAAAATATTCGAGAAGGGCGAAGGGTGGGGCACTCATTTTGTACGGCTTGCAGTTGCCATCTCACTTTTTTATTCTGCTTACACTTGGAGCTTCTTAGGTCCAGAGCTTTCACTTCATATTTTCCCATTTGCTAGCATTGTTCGTACAGCCTTGTTTGTCGTCAGTTTCCTTTTCTTCTTTAATATTGCTACTGAAGCGGCAGCTCTTGTCGCTCTCGTCATCTTTGGTCTTGCTGTTTATAAATACGACTGGTATATGTTTACGTACTTTAATTATTTTGCCGAAATTCTTGTTCTTCTTTTCATTACCTCTCGCAAATCTTATTTTTGGGAAAAGTATCGCTCAGCTATTATTAGAATCGGCTACGGAGTGGCTCTCGGCTATGCCGCTATCTATGTGAAGTTTTTACACCCATGGCTGACACTCGACGTGGTTAACGATTATAATCTCACTCGTTTTCATTTGCTCTTTCCACACGACCCCCTTCTCGTAGTGCTTGGAGCCGGTCTTGCCGAGCTTGCCATCGCCACCTTTATCTTCCTCGGCTTTGAATTGCGCCTTACTGTCCTCATCAGTCTTTTTTACATCACCCTTTCCGTCCTCTTTTTCCGAGAACAGGTTTGGCCGCATCTCATTCTTTACGGTATTTCCTTCGACATTCTTTTCTCTAAAGAGACATTTAGCCTCGATAATTTCTTCGATAAATACATAAGATTTGGCAAAAAAGCCTAGAGTAGCTATACTGGGAGTCTGGCATTTTTGCCATTGTAGCTCAGTTGGTAGAGCATCTCCATGGTAAGGAGAAGGTCATCGGTTCGATTCCGATCAATGGCTCCATAAAATCCCTTTATATTGTCTTCTGTGATGTAGACCACATTTTCTATAATGTACTTAAACAGACCATTGAATGGTTTGCCTAGCATACATCACAGAAGACAATATAAAGGGATTTTTACTATTTTTTGAGCGGAAATTCACCTGGTCTTTTGTAGAATGAGCGATTATAATTAAACATAATTACATGATGAGCACGCCTCTTACAAAAGAATATTTTGACAAGGTCCTTGATAAAAAATTTCAGGATTTTGAAGTGAAACTAGATATAAAATTAGATAAAAAACTAAACGAACAGCTGCAAGAATATCAAAGATATGTGGGGGCAATACGAGAATCTTTTCAAGATAATCTACAAGTTGTAGCTGAAAGTGTTTCGGGCCTATATGAAAAAGTTGATAAAATTGATTCTCGAGTCGGAAATTTAGAAGCAGATATGAAGGAAGTGAAATTCTCAATTGCTAGTCTCAATTATTCATTAAGAAAGACGTAAATATAAAAAAGACCCCCTCCCGTAGCTTTCGGGAAGGGGTCACTAACAACATTCCAACTGTCGACTATTGAAATGCTAATCAGCAAAAAGGGGTCGTGAGCGCTAAATGTTTGTGTGTGCGACCCTCATCTGCCAACGCAGGAGGCCGTTCAAGCGACCCTCATCAGTTCATCGAAATGCTACACAGGATTTACCTATATCACAACATCAGACTTAACCTAGAGTATCTGCGTGCCAGCGTATCAGACTGACTGTGCATTCCTACCAGCCGAGAACGATGTGCACCCATCGCACCCAGCTCGCAGACCATCTTCACAAGAGACTGTGTTCGGGCAGGTCTACGCATTATTCCAGTTGTCGACACCTCTCCGTTTTTTGCCAACTTGAACTGTGGCAGGAGAGGGACTGTTTTCAGAGGCCCGCATTTAGGGAGCGCAAAGAACCCGATTCCCTAAACAGGATACCTTTTTTGAGAAAAACGGCAAATGCGCTATGCTAATGGCACGTAAACAACACGCAGACAAAGAAATAAGCCACCCTAGCTCAGTTGGTAGAGCATCACTTTCGTAAAGTGGGGGTCCCGAGTTCGATTCTCGGGGGTGGCTCACAAAATATATGGACCCTAAAGAAATTAAAAAACAGCGCATTGCAGAAATAGAGGCGGCCATGAGTGGTGCGGATTTTTGGGCTGATAAGAATAAAGCGCAGGCCATGATAAAGGAATTACAGGATCTGAAGATTGAGGCAGAGGGTGGAGGCAAATACGATAAGGGTGAGGCCATTATGACGGTCTTTGCTGGAGCAGGTGGCGACGACGCGGAAGACTGGGCTCGTATGCTTGTAGAAATGTACCAGCGCTTTCTCGGCAAGAAGGGTTGGCCCATTACGCTCTTGCATGAAAATACAAATGATCACGGCGGTTACCGCAACATCACCATGGAAATAAAAGGGAAGGGGGCATACGGACTGCTCAAAAATGAATCCGGTGTGCATCGCCTTGTACGTATCTCACCCTTTAGCTCGAAAGATTTGCGACATACTTCTTTTGCCATGGTGGAAGTCATTCCAAAATTTGAGAAGACAAGTGATATTGCCATTCCAGAAGATGAAGTCGAAGTATCTTTTGCGCGCTCTGGCGGTCCAGGCGGACAGAATGTAAACAAACGAGAGACAGCTGTGCGCATTGTGCACCTTCCAACGAAGCTAGCCGTACATGTTACAGGCGAGCGATCACAAGCGCAGAATAGAGAGAAAGGGACGGAGATTCTTCGTGGTAAGCTCTACGCTCTTCGCGAAGCAGAACGCATCAGCAAGGAGAAGGGAATGTATATTTCTAAGACAACGGACGCTGAATGGGGCAATCAGATCCGCTCCTATGTGCTTCATCCATATAAAATGGTGAAGGACCATCGTACAAATGTTGAGACAAGTGACACAGAGGCCGTGTTAAGCGGCGATATTGATGCTTTTCTTGAGGCAGAGAAGGGAGTATAATAAAAGCTCATGATTTATTTTGATAAGGTTTCAAAAATCTATTCAGATAGTTCGGCTGCTCTCCAGGATATTAGTTTTCATATAGAACCAAACGAATTCGTCTCAATCGTCGGCCAGTCTGGTGCTGGAAAGACCACTCTCCTTAAAATGATTCTTGCTGAAGAGTATCCAACAGAAGGGGCTGTTTTTTTTGAATCTGCCAATATCCACAAACTTCGCAAGGATGACCTTAACAAATATCGCCGCCGCATTGGGACGGTCTTTCAGGATTTTCGTCTACTTCCAAATAAAACTGCCTATGAAAATATTGCCTTTGCCATGGAAGCGGCGGGACGCTCTGATGAAGAGATTGCCGCTGACGTGCCCCACGTTCTTGAGCTTGTCGACCTTGGCCGCAAGATGTGGTCATTTCCCGGACAGCTCTCAGGAGGGGAGAAGCAGAGAGTGGCCATTGCTCGAGCTATCGTCAATCAACCCGATCTTATCATTGCTGATGAGCCAACGGGCAACCTCGATCCAGTAAACACGTTTGAAATCATTCAGATCTTGAAGAAGATCAACGATCTCGGCACTACCATCATCCTTACCACGCACAATAAGGGAGTGATAGACTCGCTCAATAAGCGCGTCATTACCATGGATAATGGCAAGATTATTCGAGATGAAAAGTCAGGCGGCTATGTTATCTAAGGGCTTTCTACTATATAATTCAACTATCAATGTTCTGGACTAAAGTAAAACGCGTTATCAAATCAGGCTGGGTTGCCTTTTGGCGTAATGGCTATGTGTCTCTTGCCTCTGTCCTAGTGATGACGGTTGCCCTTCTTGTGATAAGTGCCATTATTTATAGCGACGCCCTGCTCAATTCCACTCTTCAAAATATTAAAAATAAAGTAGATATTAATGTCTACTTTGTTACTGATGCTCCAGAAGATCAGATTCTTACCCTTCAGCAACAGCTGAATGCCCAGCCCGAAGTAGCGTCGACGACCTACATCTCTTCTGATCAGGCCCTTGCCGCTTTCAAAGATCGTCATGCTACAGATCAATACACCTTGCAGGCTCTAAGTGAGCTCGACAGCAATCCTCTTGGTGCCATTTTAAATATTCAGGCCAAGGATCCAAGTCAGTATGAAGGAATTGTGCAGTATCTCAACACGGAAGACACTTCAGTAGCAAGTGGCACTACACCTATTATTGATAAGATCAATTACGATCAAAATAAGACAGCTATTGATGCCCTTAATCGCATTATTGCGGCCTCGCGTACGCTCGGCCTCGTTCTCGCCATCTTTTTTGCCCTCATTGCCATTCTTATTACATTCAATACTATTCGCCTTGCTATTTATATTTCTCGTGATGAGATTTCTGTCATGCGCTTAGTGGGTGCAAGTAATAAATACATTCGAGGGCCGTTTGTTGTTGAGGGACTTCTCTATGGTCTTTCATCTGCTCTTATCACTATTATTCTTCTCTATCCTGCCTCATATTGGCTCGGACCTATTTCTGACAACCTAGGCACAGGTATCAATCTCTTCGACTATTATTTACAAAATTTCTTCCAGCTTCTTGTTATCTTGCTTGTTTCAGGACTTGTTATCGGAGCTATCTCTAGCTATCTCGCAGTTAAAAAATATCTGAAGATTTAGTTTTTGGAAGAAATAATTGTATAAAAAAATGAGCCGTCAGACCTAGGGGAGTTGGTCTGACGGCTCTTTGTTTGCGTGAGGGGATTCACGCTGGGGGGAAATTATTTTCCGGGCTCTACTGGTGGATGTACTTGGCGTACACGTTCGGCAAGGTCTTCGTCAGTGAAGTCCAGAAAAAGAAATATCTGCGCCCATTTTTTAAGCATAATGCCGTTTGGGGCTAACATCTCCACTTCTTCAGGAACTACACGTTCGATAAAAGCTCTGAGCCAGACCCCTCCATGTTGGGTGACGAGGACGGTGCGACTTTTATTACCGAACCGTCCTATGGCATAGGTGCCCCAGATCTCTTTCGGAGCAGAGACCTTTCCCTCAGAGTCTGTGAAAAGAGCCTGCTGCTCTGGTTTGAGACCGTGTATGGGAACGAAAAGCATTTCTTTCAGTTTTTCTGCGAAAGTTTGAGCAGTGCTCATGGCACCTCCTCGGTTAAATTGTTTTCTGTTTCGTTCGCATAATACGACTTTCGTGAGAAAATGTCAACGTTTTGCATTTAGGCAGTTTCGTATAAAATGACTAAATGCCACAACCTAAAAAATCAGCAAGAAATTCTGGAAGAAATCATAAGTATATTTTTGTCATCGGCGGAGTGATGTCGGGGGTCGGAAAGGGAATTAGCACTTCATCTATCGGCACCATTCTCCAAGGAATGAACTGGAAGACCAATCTCGTAAAAGTTGACCCCTATTTAAACGTCGACGCAGGCACTATGAACCCCACCGAGCACGGTGAGGTTTTTGTTTTAAATAGTGGCCTCGAGACAGATCAGGACATGGGCAACTATGAACGTTTTCTCAATCGTGATCTCAACAATATCGACTATATGACATCGGGCATGGTTTATAAATATGTCATCGATAAGGAGCGAGCTCTCGGCTACGGCGGCAAGTTCGTCGACGCCGACAACATCCGAGATGAGATCATTCGTCGTATTGAAGAGTCAGCAAAAGTGAATAAATCAGACATTTCTGTTATTGAGATCGGCGGCACGGTGGGCGACTATCAAAATGTGATGTTTATTGAAGCGGCTCGCGTGCTTAAAGTGCGACACCCTCACGACGTTCTTTTTATCATGGTGAGTTTCCTACCTATTCCGGGAAAGATTGGAGAGATGAAATCAAAGCCGACGCAAAATGCTATTAAGCAACTCAATTCATATGGAGTGCAGACTGATATTGTTATTGCTCGAAGCGAATTGCCGCTCGATAAGAAACGTAAAGAAAAGATTGCCTTCTCGTGCAGTGTGCCAATGGAAAATGTGATTTCTGCTCCTGATATCGACAGTATCTATGATGTGCCTCTCAACTTCGAGCGAGATCGTCTTGGCGAGCTTATTACTAAGACACTTGGCTTGCCGAAGAGAAAGGTAAATCTTTCTGGCTGGAAAGATTTTGTGAAAAAGGTGAAGAATGCAAAGAAAGAAGTGAATATTGCCATTGTGGGAAAATATTTTGATACAGGTGACTTTGTTCTTTCTGATGCCTACGTTTCTGTTATTGAAGCAATTAAATTTTCAGCCTATCAGGAAGGAGTGAAGGCGAAGTTGCATTGGCGGAGCGCCAAGATATTTGAGGATTCGCCAAAGCGCGTCAGTGAGCTTTCAAAATACGATGGCGTCCTTGTGCCCGGAGGCTTTGGCTCGTCTGGTATTGAGGGGAAGCTCAAGGCCATTCAGTATGTGCGTGAGCATAAGATTCCGTACTTTGGCCTTTGCTATGGCATGCAGTTAGCCGTCATTGAATATGCGCGCAATGTCTTAAAATGGAAGGATGCTAATACTGCTGAGATCGATCCAGATTCAGAACATCTCATCATCGATATCATGGAACATCAGAAGAAGCATTTAGCTGAGGGCCGCTACGGCGCCTCAATGCGTCTTGGAGCCTATCCATACCTACTAAAGAAAGGAACAGTGGCAGAGGCTGCCTACTCGAAGGCATTAGGAAAGGGAAAGGTGGCAAGTAAGATCAGCGAGCGCCATCGCCACCGCTATGAAGTGAACGGTCCCTACATTGAAAAGCTTGAAGTGGCGGGAATGGTCTTCTCTGGCACCTCACCTGACGGAAAGCTCATGGAGATTGCCGAGCTTCCTCGTACTGGCAAGCACGCCCATCCATTTTTCTTAGGTACGCAATTTCACCCAGAGTTTCAAGCTCGACCGCTTGCGCCGCACCCACTTTTCAGTGAATTTATCAGAGCGGCAAAGAAGAGGGGGAAGAAGTAAAAAAATTTTTAAAAAAAGAGAAAAGGAAAAATGTCGGCGCTCCGGAATGAAGCGCCGACATTTCATGTTCGCATTATTGCAGTTGCTCCTGGTGGGGAGTGAGTCATAAAAGGGGAATACCCTCGTTACCTCCTTTGGTTGTGTCGCTTTTGCGTGGTGACTGTATGTTGATGGGGGTGCGCACCTCATGCACCTGCTTTTCTACGTGACACCGAGCCTCTATTGTGGCCGGTATATCCATGACGCCTTTTTTAGTAACGCCATTTGTCTTAGGTTTTCCCGCAGCATAGATTGCTTTATTTTTCATAAGAATTTCCGAAGTTAGTATACCAAATTGCCAGCTTAAAAAAACCGCCGTTTCCCCGGAAGGGGAAACGGCGGCGAGAAAGAGAAGTGTGACATTCATCATTTCTCATTGATCTTCAAAAGACCAAAATGGCTTCATAAGAGCCGTTGCGAGTTTAACTTTTATCGTCTCCTTATCGTTGAGTTATGCAGCCTTTAACTGCGTGTGTGTTCATTTGGAGTATATCAGAATAGTACTCTTTTACTAATTTGACCCCAAACCTAAAACGTTTTATTATAAAGTTAAGAAAGGAGGTACCTTATGGCACTGTACAACCTCAATATGCTCCTCGCTCATCTTAAGGATGCACAATGGAAGGAAGAGAACGTCGCTCGTTTTGAGGCTTACTTAGTCTCAAAGGGAGTGATCGTCGACGGCAGAAAGGGAAGACAGGTAGAAGATCCTGCCCCTTACGTTGCTGAATTCGTTGAGATCTTGAAAGAAGAGGAGAAATCAAAAGCAGCCTAAAGCCTGGTCCCACATACGAACATCCGTGGAGACCAGGTTTTGCTTTCTTTGTCTTTTTGCGATATCGTAAAGCTCACGCACTTTGCGTTCACACATATTGCCGATTCGTCTAATGGTAGGACGACCGCCTCTGGAGCGGTTAATTGGGGTTCGAGTCCCTGATCGGCAGCCAACGTTTTTTAGCTTTATTTTTCAACATTTTCTAAAATAGGTGTCTTGGACGTTAGAACCCCCAACAAGTCATTTTTACATAGACTTTTGAGTCTCTACCTGCTAAGCTTTAGTTAATTAATATAGAAAGATTATCTTTATGTTTGAAAAACCTAACGATGGTAAGTACACGGATTATCAAAAGAAAAGAGCTCTGTCACTTGGTTTATCTGAAGATTCAACCTGGGAACAGATAGAAGAAGCGAGTGAGAAGGAATGGGAAGAAACTCTTAGGCAGAAATTCATAAAAGAAAATAATCTTCCACCAGACACATCTTTGGAAGAGTGTACGAAAATAGGGCATGAAAACCTGCGCCGAAAAATTATTGCCCAATTGGAATTGCCACAAGAGACTTCTTATGAAGTCTCTTTACACGAACTTAATAAGTATGCGCATTTTTCAGGACTCAGTGAGAAGGTGGCAGAAATAATTGGAGACATTGATATGCCAGACGAGGTTACCTTGAATGAATTACAAAGGGCAGGAATAAATATACTTCTCAGTCATATAAAAGAAGGTGTTCTTGTCGAGAGCCGCAGTAGTGTTACGAATATTGAAGAAATCAGAGCACATCTTAGGGAGTTAACAATGAGATTGGTACATTCTATGGGGTTGAGAGAAGCAATGTCCGTTCTAGTGGAGACAGATAACTACTTAACACAGAATGGATTAATAGACGAAAAAACATCAATTAAGCTTCAAGATATTGCTATGCACAGTAGGTCTCTTTTGTCTTCAATGGCAGAGCTTTAAGAAAAAAGAAGGGTAAAAGTTGGAAAAAGTTATTACCAACTCCTGACAACAACGAATTTCCCTTTATAATTACCCATTAACAAGGTTCTAACTTCATCCAAGAGGTCCAGCCAACTTGAGATAGGTTCGGAGTCCGAGGAGCATCATATTTAGAGCCATTTCAAAAATCGGTTCGAAACTTAAAAGAGGGTGATGCTTCTAGGACTCGAACCAGTGTAATATTCGACTCGTGATCTTAAGAGGTCAAATTCAGATTACTTCTATGGTAAATGGTCTAATTGTTAATATGTCTCACCAAATGGGATCTGACGTTGTTATCGAAAAGGGGACTCCTCATTCCGCTAAGGTTGGTTCAGAAGGTTGCCGCTATATCGTAGCCGAAAAGCATTAGAAGTTTCATTCCGAGGAGGGTCAAAACCATCAATTAAAAAATGTCAGGGAAGGCTTGTGGGGCTTGATGAGGAATTTTACGAGACCGATGAGGCCAGCCGAGACTTTTCAAAAAGCTATTTTAATTGTATAGTTTTTACGTGAAGAAGAAAGATATAAATCTGGTATCGATCCGTTTTGAGATGGCGGGAGGGATAGTATTTTGGTACATGGTAGCTTCTCAAGAAAAACACACAGTGGCAAGATTGATGGATGGTTTGGCGAATGAGAAGGTGCATAAATGCAAGGTAGCCAGGATGGTCCTTATGCCCGTTCAACTACTCAATGCCGTTATCTTTCTTCTTCCGGGAGCTAATACGAGTGAAGATATGTATTACATGTTCGCATTTCTAATGAGTGCCACTTACTTATTAGCATTCTACTTCTATTGCTGTACGCCGCTGCCACCGGGTAAGAGCAAGTTCAGGGAATGTATGGAAAAGCTACAAGGACTTCTGGCTCCGCAACAGGAGTTCTGTCCGGCAGCAAGTTGAGAATTCATCATCAAAAAACAATGGGGGCTTACCTATATGGTGAGCCCTTGTTTTTTTTATTCCATATTCCTAGCCACTTCTGTTCCAACAACGTCCCAGAGGGTCAGCAAACTTGACTTTTACATAGATTCATGATATTAATATACTGTAAACAGTTTCTTCAACATCAAACAAAAGGATTCAAATGCTAAAAGATCGTTATGTACTTGCTCAGTACCGAAATGAGCTTGAGTTGGTGTGTGCACCGTTCACGAGGGCTCAGTTTAAATTAGGTGCTCGCTTTGACCGTGAGCACGGAAGTGCCAAGTTCAAGACAAGGAAATGGACCATCGTCAAAGTCTTCGTGACTGACGAACACGACACCCTCGCAGCCCTGGTTGAACTGATGGGTTTTGCAAAGACCAAGACACTGTTCCGTACAGGTGGTCTCTGAAGAAAGCTCGTCCTTGAACAAGAAATGATTTCAACTTATCTCAAGCATCACCTGACTTTGTTGGGTGATGTTTTTTTATTCCATATTAGAGCCCCCAACTATGTAATTACAGGAGTATGCACACGTCACCATATAGGCAAAAGAGTCTTTATTAACAAAGTGCTATACTAATTACATGAACATATCATTCATTTTTTCTTGGGCGTCACCAGTTGGTATAGGAATTTGGATGGCAGGGTTGGGAGTATTTTTTTGGGGCTTGAGTAGATTTGGAAGGTAAAAATATTATTAGATACTAATTCACTCAATATGATAAAAGGAAATTTTCTTGGAGCAGCTATTGTTGCTATAATTTACACGATATATATTGTCAATCATCCCTTGGCCGCAAAATGGCAGACAGTCTTAGTGCTGGTAATTTTAAATGCACTTACTATTATTTTAATGGCCTTTGCTTTTAGATAAAAATGATTTCGAAGGGAACAGTTCACAGTTTGCCAACTGACTTACGAAAGGCCCTCACTGCCGATCCAAAGGCCAGGGCAAAATGGGAGGATATTACGCCGCTCGCTCGCAATGAGTGGATCTGTTGGACTATTTCCGTCAAAATGGAAGAGACAAGAAAAGACCATGTTAGGAGAGTGTGCTCACAGCTTAAAGAAGGGAAGCGCAGG
>Ga0302280_1000926_pt1 | contig 25426 bp, 25 predicted proteins | sample III_Fen_E1_1_FD_198771 | JGI IMG/M metagenome (GOLD analysis project Ga0302280, IMG submission 198771) | Peat permafrost microbial communities from Stordalen Mire near Abisko, Sweden - III_Fen_E1_1 | ecosystem: Environmental > Terrestrial > Soil > Wetlands > Permafrost | place: Sweden: Abisko... | reverse complement strand
TAAGCCCCATATTACCCTGTTTGACAATAATTATCAGTTCGATGACATGGTAGCCGTGCGGGATATTAATTTCTATTCCATGTGCGAGCACCACTTCCTGCCTTTCTTCGGCAAGGCGCATGTGGCCTATATCCCAAAAGAAAAAGTAGCCGGCCTATCCAAGATAAACAGGCTGGTGCAGTTCCATGCCCGCAAGCCACAGGTGCAGGAACGCCTCACCATACAAATAGCGAATGAAATACGCGATGTATTCCATACTGATGATGTAGCCGTAGTGCTTGAAGCTAACCACCTTTGCGTGGCGGCGCGCGGCGTGGAAGATGCCAGCAGCATTACTACCACTTCCAGGTTCCTCGGGAAGTTTAACGAAGAAGAGTGGAAGCAGCGGTTTTTGAATATGGCGAGAAAATAAAAAATTTCCCGCAAATCACGAATGAAAAACTCACGGCAAGCCGCAATGAGAAAAATCTTGCCACAAAGGCCCGTCCGAACGGTGCAGCCGGGCGGGCACAAAGAAGAAGAAAACTGAAATCAACATTTGGTATATAGAGCATAGAGCGAATTTCCAAATGCCCTTTGGCTCTTATTGGTTATTAATTTTGAGGCATCTTTAATTTCTTCGTGCCTTTGTGCCAAAAAATATTTTTTAAGAAATATTTGTACCTTAGCAGCATAAAACAAAAAAACCATCATGCGTACTGCCTTCAAAAACCTCTTTGAATACAATTTCCACACAAACCAAAAAATACTAAAAGTTATTTTAGAAAACCCCTCTGCCCCTGCCGATTGTATTAAACTTATGAGCCATATCATCAATGCGCAGCAGGTATGGCTGGGCAGGCTGGCCCCGGAATATCCCGCCACAGTTGGTATATGGGATATATATGCCACAGAAGACCTGGAAAATAAACTTGTAGCCGACAACGAAAACTGGACAAACTACCTGAAAACCGCCATGGAAGAAGACATACTAAAAATAATACCCTACAAAAACAGCAAAGGGGACCCCTTCCAGAACCGGGTGATGGATATACTGTACCATGTAATAAACCACGGCACTCACCACCGTGGGCAGATAAGCCTGCTACTAAGGCAAACAGGCATCGCCCCGCCCGTTACCGACTATATCGCTTATATGCGGGAAGCGCATTGATGGAATAAAAGGTTATTTTTGTTTTGTGAAATCCTGAAAAAATGAAAAAAACACTTGCACAACTCTTTCTTCTTCTCTTTCTCATTTTGCCAATATTCACGCAAGCTCAAAAAAGCGCGTTGCTTTGGGCTACGTATCTTGATTCAAGTGATGTTTACGGAGGCGCAATTGCCACAGATGCATCTGGAAACGTATATTTTGAAGGGACTTCAACTATAATTTCAGGTCTTGCAACAAAAGGCGCTTATCAAACCCTTGGAGATAGTGTAAATGGAGATATTTATTTGGCCAAATTCGATTCTTCGGGCAACTTAATTTGGGCTACTTATTTCGGAGGTGATAGTACTGAATGGGCAGGTGGAGTTACCATTGATAAATCCGGTAATGTATATATAACAGGTACAACAGAAAGTACTAATGGTATTGCCACATCAGGCGCCTACTTGTCAACTTTTAGTCAGAGTTATAATGCTCCCCCATTTACCAGTGCTTTTTTAGCTAAGTTTAATACTAATGGGAACCTGATTTGGGCTACTTACTATGGTGGAAATATTATTAATGCAGGAGGGGCAGCGACTGATTCTGATGGCAATGTGTTTATAACAGGACTTACCGGTAGCACTTATGGCATTGCGACTTCAGGCGCACATAAGACTTCCATCAGTGGAATGTATGGAGACTATGATGCCTATTTAGCCAAATTCAGTGCTAATGGAAGTCTATTATGGGGAACTTATTATGGTGGGACTGGAAATGATGGTGGGGGCATTTTAGTTATTGATAAATCCGGGGATATTTATATGTATGGAGGCACAAATAGTATTTCTGGGATTGCAACAGCTGGCGCCTACCAAACAAAAGGAGACAGTGTAAATTGGGATGTTTTCCTGGCTAAATTCAATACTTCCGGCACCTTGCTATGGGGAACATATTATGGCGGAGATAGCATAGATGAGGGCGGAGGAATGGCAATAGATAAATCGGGGAATATAATCATATCAGGAACAACAAATAGTATAAATGGGATTGCAACTTCAGGCGCTTATCAAACATATTTTGGTGGAATTGAGGATGCCTTTTTGGCAAAATTTACCTCGTCTGGAAATTTGCTTTGGGGAACTTATTTTGGTGATAGTGATTGGAATGGCGGCGCCGGTGTTGTGACAGATTTTTCTGGAAACATATATATGAGTGGATATTCGACTATGGTTTCTGGTCTTGCTACAGCCGGTGCATACCAAACTTATAACACCAGTAATGGTGGCGGTGGTGATGCTATTCTTTCGAAATTCAATTCCAGAGGTGAACTACTTTGGGCCTCCTATTATGGAGGATGCTGTACTATTTCTGGAGGAGATTTATCAATTGATTCCTTAGGAAATGTATACATGTCTGGTGTAACAGGAGCTACTACAGGAATTTCTACTTCTGGCTCTTATGAGAGTTTTTCATATGGTGGATGGAATGCTTACTTAGCTAAGTATTCCTATCACAACTGGCTTTGAACAAATTAATAAATCTTTAAACTCCCTCCAAATCTACCCCAACCCCTCCGCAAACACTTTTACCATAAACCTGAACACAAAACTTGAAAATGCCGACGTGTCTATTTATGATGTGATGGGAAAACAACTGGCGGGTTTCACTTTGGCCAATACCCAAAGTTTTAATATCAGCGCCGCTGATTACTACATGAAAAGCGGGGTATATATCCTTTGCATTCATTCCGGAAATGGTGAGTATGTAGGGAAGCTGGTGGTGGAGTAATATGCCGTATAGCTAATGAGGCTTTGGGGACCTTCGAGGTTTTTTATCTATCTATTTTGGGATAGTTTTGGAAATAAGGGATAGTTTTCACAATTTTGAGTGTTATTGAACAATATTAAAATTATGCTGAATCTTAAGCCTAAATATATAGTTAACGATAAAAGCAAGAAAATTGCGGTCCAGGTAGACATCAATACTTATAACAAAATGGTGGAATTGCTTGAGGACTATGGCCTTGTTAAGTTAATGGATGAAACAAAAGGGGATGAAGAATTTACCCTCGAAGAAGGCAAAAAATACTATGCAACACTCAAAAAGATCGATTGAGTGAAAGTAATTTTCAAAAAACAGTTTTATAAAGACCTGTCTAATATCCCTGGGCCATTCAGGCAAAAAATAGAAAAAATTGCTTTTGAGGAATTGCCCGGCTATAGTCATATTGCCGAAGCAGGTAATATTGAAAAATTAAAAGGCTATAATAATTATTTTAGAATAAGGGTTGGTGATTACAGGATCGGTATTTACCTTGAAGATGATGGAATAAAAGTAGAGCGGGTTTTGCACCGGAAAGAAATTTACAAATTCTTCCCTTAAAATATTGACACTATTTAATCCTTTCAGAAGTATCCTGCTTTATTAATTCCTTTGTGCCTTTGTGGCAAAAATCTTTTTACGTTTTAGCCGTTGATTTTACTTATGTCAATTGTTTGATTTTTTTGCTTATTCCCCGAACTGTTTTTAACTTGCGGAAAATTTCGAGAAAGAGTTATGAAAAAAATATTATGGGTTTTCGCGTTAATGGTTTTATCACTTGGCTATGCCGCCGGACAGAATAATGTCCCCGATTTTAAAATAGTGGACATCACACGCGGCAACGAATCTGTACATGAAAACAAATACATAAAAATACCCACCTTTAAAAAAGAGGTATTCCTGGCTGTATATGATTTTGACGGCGACGGGATAATGGATACTTTGTACTACAGGCTAGGTACCAAAAACAATACCCTCACTGCCACCATCGTTTGGTTTGATAATAAAAAAGACGACTGGATAACCCTCTACTCTATGAATATACAAGGGCTTGCCGGTACTGATGGCATTTATTTCTTTACTACCAATCTTGATGCTACCCCCGCCCCTGAATTCGTAGTTTATACAGTGAAAAAAGATTATAAATCAGCTACGATTATCCGGTACAAAAATGACATAAAAGCTTTTATGAGTACCGAATATGTGCTTAACCCTAAAAATTATTATCCGCATAAACTTATTGTAAATAAAAGGTTATTCCACAATGCAAAAGGCAGCGACGAACAAACTTTTGACGAAATGCCATTAAAAGATACGGATAAGTAATTAGCGCTTTCTTTTGGGCTGAAATGACCAGAATTAAAAATAAGGAGGGACCGCCTGCGGCGGTCCCTCCTTATTTTTTTATTTTAAAACAAAAAGCTCCTGCAACCCAAAAAACTGCAAGGGACTCTAAATCAAAACTTGTGGGCCCACCTGGGCTTGAACCAGGGACCACCTGATTATGAGAAGGGTTTTTAACCGATTTCCGTGGTTATGGATACTGATGATATTAATTATTTTTTGCTATATATCAGCAAGTTATGAATTTTTTGTTATCTTTGCTATCACGGTTGTAATGATGGTTTGTGTAAACCGCTGTGTAAACCGGAAGCAAATTTTAACCTTTAAAAAACGGCAAAAATGATAACTTCGACAACAATTTCGGTAATTCTTTACAAATCTAAGACATTATCAACTGGAGAATTTCCCTTAATGCTAAGAATAACCAAAGACCGCAAACGCAAATATCAGTCATTAAAGATTAGTTGCCCGGAAAAGTGGTGGGATAAAGCGCACGAATTGCCAAACCTAAAGCACCCGGACAGGGATAAGTTAATTTCAATAATTGAAAAGGCGAAACGGCCTTATCAAAAAAAACTGATTGATTTTAAGGACGATGAAAAGGAGTTTTCCGCAGAAACTTTGCATGCTATGCGCAACGCTAAGTTTATTTGCCTCTTGCGGGCAAAGCCAAAAGGATTTAGATAAAATTAAGAAACAAAAAGAAGATTCTGCCAGGGCGGTTGAAATTCAGCATTTACGGGACGATTCTATTAAAAATGCCGCCGTAGCAGAAGCAATTGCTAAAATCAGGGCCGAAGATGAAACTAAAGATTCTTTGCAGAAAATTAGTAAAGAAGACAGGGATTCACTGAAAAAAGCGGATAGTGTTTTAATCGTTTTAAAAACGGCATACGAAAAAACCAAAGCGGACCTGACAGTTGCATACGACCAGATGAATCAGATTAAGGGTTTTCACCTTCTTAGAAACCAGGGCGACAGAGATAATCAGATTCGCCAACAAGACTTAAATATTCAATCAATAAGGGACAAATTGCAAAAGATTCAATTACTTGCTGTTAAAATAGAAAAATATATTAATCGATTGAATTATAACAATCAAAAACTAAAAATATGAAGTACCTAATTATTATTTCCCTTTTCTTATGCGCTTTTCAAGCCCAAAAACCTAAAACAGAAGAATATTATGCCTCAGTAGATATAACTTCTTCTAAGCAGCCACATCACGACTATATATTAGTAATCTTAGATAAATATGGATTTCTGAATGATAATGGTATTAAAACTTACAGTTTTGACGTAAGTTACTTAACAACTCATGGAGGTAATAAGGTAGCTCTTATAAAGGTCCAAGGACAGAAAAAAGATGTTATTTGGATTTATCATGGTTGTAAAACTTGCGCAATTCAAGAAACCAAATTTGTTTTCCAAGATGATAATTTCGAGCAAATTCTCGGCTACCCAAAATTTGTTCTAAAACGGTAAAACCAATAGAAACGCTATTCCATACACTATAAAATGCTCTGGAGAGCCCGCCTGTCCAGCCTGTTTTTCCTATTTTATTTTTTAAAGGAATAAAAACAGCCCGGAGCCTCAGGCGGTTGAGGATTCCTGAATTTTCAGAAGGGTAAACCAACCAATCGGAAATTCGATATTATCGAACTTTATTTATTCACTCCTTATTCAGGTTGTCTAAATGCTCGTCCGCTTCAATGTCTATTTCCTTTTTTGTCTTTTTCCGCCCGCTCTCTATCCATTGTGTTAATTCGGATTTAGAAAAATATAGTTTTTTCCCACGCTTGGAAACCGGGATTCCCTTTTTATGGACCAGCCCATAAATTGTAGGCTTTGCCAACCCTAAGAAAGCGCAGGCCTGGGCCATATTTAAAAACTGGCCGGCATCAATGCTATTATCAATTAAAGGCTTATTATCCTTTAAAACGGTGTTTAAACAACCTATTATTAAATTCTGTAGTTCGTCAATATTTAGCGAAATGAAGACTGTTTTTTCCATTTTATTCTTATTACTCTACAAAAATATAAACATAATTTTGGTAATGTTTAATTATTATTGCTTTTGTTTCGCAATTGCTATTTTCCGAATACTACCCATTAAACCATCTGTTTAAACGATAAGTTTTACAAGTCTTATTTAGAATGATTCTAAATTACAGTCCCACTATCGGGACACGAGTATTCCTGTTAGAGAGAATACTCTTGGGGATTTTGAGAATTTTGGAAATCGGAGAATTAAAATTTAGTATTATTTTTATAGAATATTCATTAATAAGAATAATAATTGTTATCAAATTTCAGTAATTAATATTTTAGTTCAAAATGCCAGCTCGAAGCCGGCTATAAATTCAAAATATAATAAAAGCGAAAACTTACTCAGGTAAAAAGGTTGAAACCGCTTAAATTTAATATTGAGATAGTTTACAAATAGGATTTGTGTAAACCATAGTGTAAACCGACTAAAAAAGGGTTGCAAGAAAAACTTGCAACCCTTTGATTTTCAATGTGGGCCCACCTGGGCTTGAACCAGGGACCACCTGATTATGAGTCAGGTGCTCTAACCAACTGAGCTATAGGCCCGGAAAACAGGACGGCAAAATTACTATATTTGCGGCAAATAAACTGCCTTACATGCCGAAAAAATTCAGCGCCATTATTTTTGACCTCGGAAACGTCATCTATGATATTGATATAGCCCTTAGTGTACAGGCCTTTGCAAGGCTTGGCCTGCCTGATTTTCATGAACTTTTTTCTTTGAAAAAACAATCCGGCCTCTTCGACAAACTCGAAACCGGTGATATTGATTTTGAGGACTTTTGCGACATGCTTGATGAGATCGCAGGTAAAAAACTCGGACGCGAAAATATATACGCTGCCTGGAATGCCCTGCTTATAGGTATCCCCGCTGAAAACGCAATTATAGTAAAAGAAGTTAAAGAGAATTACCCTATTTATCTTTTAAGCAATACAAATAAGATACACCTCGATGCTATTTCAGAATACCTGCAGCGCGATTATGAGATCAAAGACCTGTCAGCATGGTTTGACAAAGCCTATTATTCCTGCGACATAGGAATGAGAAAACCCGGGCAGGAAATTTATGAATATGTAATAAGTGATATTGGAATGAACCCTAATGATATGTTGTTTATTGATGACAATGAAGCCAATATAGAGGCCGCCAAAAAAGCCGGGCTGAATGTACTCCTGAAAAGAAAAAGTGATGATCTAAGAAAATTGCTTGAAGCTGAAGGGATTATTTAAAACTAATTTACCCCACCAAAAAACAATAAGTGAAAGCAAAGGCCACAACAAACGCCCTTAAACCATCCAATATTAAAGATTTTGCACTCATAAGCAAAAATTTAGTTACGCAATAGATACCACGCTCTTCACCTGCGGTACTGCTTTGCGGATTCCGTCTTCTATACCGGCTTTCATTGTCATCAGGCTCATTGAGCAATCTTTACAATTGCCCAGCAACCTGATAGCCACCTGCATATTATCATCCACATCCACAAATTCCACATCCCCCCCGTCGGCTTTCAGAAAAGGGCGCATGATTTCCAGCGCTGTCTCAATGCGCTCGCGCAATTCATTCTTTACTGCCGTTCCGTTCATATTGGTATTTACTTACAAATATAATTAAATTATTCTAATTTACACTATCATCCTCATATCCTTAAGCCACAACTACTTCTTTGGCATTCAGAATGGCTATTTGCTGGGCGGTATTATCGGCCATTTCTTCAAAATACTTCCGTATGCCAGTATTTTCATTCAGGATAGCTGGTTTACCGCCATCCGCATCACCTGCTACACTCTGGAATAAAGGCAGTTGCGCCAGCAATGGAATATTGTATTCTTCCGCCAGGCCCTTTCCGCCGCCCTGCCCGAATATATAATATTTATTATCAGGCAATTCCACAGGGCTAAACCAGCTCATGTTTTCGATAATACCCAAAATAGGGATATTGATAGTTGGGGTGCGAAACATTTCGATGCTTTTCCGCGCATCCGCCACTGCCACATATTGCGGAGTGGTGACTATTACAGCTGCCGATAATGGAAATTGCTGGGAAACCGTAAGGTAAATATCGCCTGTTCCCGGCGGCATATCTATTACCAGGTAGTCCAGCTCGCCCCAGTCAACATCCAGCATTAGCTGGCGCAGGGCGCTGGTAATCATTGGCCCTCGCCATACAAGCGCCTGTTTCTCATCTATCAGCAACCCTACAGACATTGCTTTGATGCCGTATTGTTCATAAGGCATTATTATTACTTTTTCGCCCTGCCTTTTCACATCAGGCTTTTTGCCGCGCAGCCCAAGCATGGCAGGCAATGATGGCCCGTATATATCGGCATCAAGCAGGCCAGTTTTAGCGCCCCTTGCAGCCAGCGCTATGGCAAGGTTAGTAGCCACAGTAGATTTGCCTACTCCGCCTTTACCTGAAGCTACAGCGATGATATTTTTAATGCCCTGCATCATTTGTTTATTACTCCGCGACTGCTGCGTTACTATTGCGTCAGCCTTGATTTCCACTTCCAGATTTTTATCTACCAAATGATGAATAGCATTCTTGCAGGCATTCATTATCATATCCTTCATAGGGCATGCAGGGGTAGTGAGTACCAGCCTGAAATACACTTTATTGCCGGTAATTGTCAGATCCTGCACCATCCCCAATGTTACGATGTCCTTCTTCAGGTCAGGGTCATCCACATTGCGGAGGGCTTCTAATATTTTATCTTCCATTGTTTATTAAAACCGATTAATAAAATACAAAGTTCGGTAGAATTATTTGAATGCGGGTTTTATTGACAGGAGCATTGCAGCCAATGAATCAAAAATAAATAAAAACCCGGTTGCCGAAATTACTTAAACCGTATAATGGCAACCGGGATGCAGGCTGACATAAAAACATAAAAACACAAAAATCAACCTGTATAATTATGAAAAAGTATTGCTCTTTTACGGATTCAAAAATAAAGGTGATTTGTTTTTCATATTGTTAAAATGGCTTTAATATATGTTAATTATTGTTAAACATCAGGCAGATAGCCTATTTGGCGTTAATTTTGAAATGTTGTAAATTGCGATAAGTTAAACTTAACGCAGATGAGCAAAAAAACAGAAGTGGAAATAAAAAAACTCAGAATTGTAATCGCCCTGCTGATAATATCGCTTGCCGGGATCATTTCGGTTCAGATTTGGTATTTGGTCCATGCCCACAGGGTAAAGAACGAAACATTCCAGCGCAATGTTGATGAAGCGCTTCAACAGCTCGTAGTAAAACTTGAAAACCAGGAAGCGTATCTTTTTTTCAAAAAAGACGGGACAGGAGGTGATACACAAAGTGCGCCACAAAAGGTAAAAATGCTCTCTCCTGAATCTTTGAGACCTTTTGCAATGAAAAACAATGCTGATTTTCAGGCAAAAGACGTTCTGCTTGCCCATGAAAAAATGCATAGCGCAGAACGCCTTGCCGATAGGGCCGCCCTTTATCACAATCATAAACCATTTATTGGTAATATTGACTCCGCTACACTTTCCCTTAATGACAGTAATAACGATAAAGAGGCGCTGGCAAACATAAAAAGCCCTGAACAACTACGTTGTTATTTCAAGAAAAAGATGACTCTCAACAAAATGGCTTTCGAGCTTGCGATGCGGAATAAATCTATAGCCCAGCGTATGGATCTGTCTCAGCTTGATACGCTTATCAGCAATGAATTTGCCAATGAATCTATTGATATCCCATGCAAATTCGGGGTAGTCCAGGCTTCGAATGATTCAATAGTCTATGCTTCAAAGGGGGCTGATAAAACAGAACTGACCGGTTCAAGATATAAAGCACAACTTTTTCCTGATGATTTTTTTATGAAACCACACTTCCTCGTAGTATATTTTCCCGAAAGAGACTTATACCTGTTTAAAAATATAGCAATCCTGCTTGGTTCTTCTACAACTTTTCTATTCATCATAGTCCTGTTGTTTTTCCTGATGATAAAGAGTTTTCTTGAGCAGAAAAAGCTGAGCGACATGAAAACGGATTTCATTAACAATATGACCCACGAATTTAAAACGCCTATTACTACCATATCCCTTGCTTCTGAAGCGCTTAAAGACCCTGATGTAAATATGGACACCGGCAGGCTTAACCGGCTTGCAGGGATGATATGGGATGAGAACAGGAGGCTGGAAACCCAGGTGGAAAGAGTGTTGCAAATGGCAAGGCTTGACAAGGGCGAAGTGAAACTGAATAAGGAGCCCGTTAACGTCAATGAACTGGTGGAAGACGCTATCAGCCGTGTCGCCCTTCTTGTAGAAGAAAGAGAAGGTGTTATATCCTGCGTTTGCCAGGCGAATAACCCAGTAATAGAGGCAGATGAATTTCATTTTAACAACATAATGAGCAACTTGTTGGATAATGCATTGAAATACTCCCCCGGAAAGCCTGAAATTTTTGTTTCCACAAGGAATGTTAATGATAAAATAGAAATATCGGTATCTGATAAGGGAATGGGAATGACCCCGGATGTGCAAAAAAGGGTTTTTGAAAAATTCTATCGTGTATCTACAGGTAACGTTCATGACGTCAAGGGTTTTGGATTGGGTCTTGCTTACGTAAAAAATATGGTGGAAGCACATGGCGGCACCATATCCTTGCGAAGCGCGCCGGGTAAAGGAAGCACATTCACAATTTTAATTTAATATCTAATTAACCATTTAGTGTATGACAAATGTTTTGCTGGCTGAAGACGACCCAAACCTGGGAAACCTTCTAAAAGAATACCTGGAGATAAAAAGCTTTCACGTGACGCTTTGTCGCAACGGCGAAGAAGCTCTGCAGGCATACAAGAAAAATACTTTTGATATATTGATCCTTGACGTGATGATGCCTAAAAAGGACGGCTTCAACGTTGCCCGCGATATCCGCAAAAGCGATGAGCAGATACCTATTATCTTCCTCACCGCCAAAGCGCTAAAAGATGACAAAATAGAAGGTTTTGAAGTGGGGGCCGATGACTACCTTACAAAGCCTTTCAATATGGAAGAATTGCTCCTGCGCATCAAAGCAGTGTTGAAACGCGTCAAAGGCAATATTCCCGCTGCTTCTGAAGAAGAAAAGGTGTTCACCATTGGCAGCTTTACTTTTAATACCGATCTGCAGTCTCTGGGCCATGGAAAAAAAGAAGTACACATGACCACAAAAGAAGCTGAACTCCTGAAAATGCTGTGCATACACCGCAATGGTATATTAATGCGCGACCAGGCGTTGAAGAAAATATGGGGCGATGATGATTATTTCAATGCCCGCAGCATGGACGTATATATCACTAAACTTCGAAAATACCTGCAGCCCGATACAAGTGTTCGTATTATGAATGTACATGGCAAGGGCTATAAGCTTATGGTGCTGGAATAGATCTTAACTATTTTTCTTTCTAATAGTTAACCTGCCTGCAAAATTCTTTTCTTAGCTTACCGGATTTCGAATATTCCCCACCGAATTTAAAGCCAAAGCCACCGGATATGGAAAATGCGGATTTGTTTTTTTTATCATCTTTAGTTTTACCGCCAGTTCAACTAACTATAATAAATAAAAACAAATCAAATGAAAAAAATCGTATTATCACTGTTTATCTTGACTATACTTGCAACAATATCGGTTTCATGCACTAAAGATTCTACAACCGGCGCCAGTACAAATAATAATAGTACAACGGGAGGCAGTTTAACCGCTACTATATCATCAAAACTTATATCACCCCCCGTTACTTTTACTGCAAAAACTGTAACCGCCGTAAAGGCCGTTGATACTGGGAAAAATATAATTGAAGTATTGGCAGTTGACAACAATGGAAACTCAATTGAGCTTTATTTTCTTGATAATGGAGTAGGTACTTATCCGATAGCTGCAAATCATTATTCGGAATTGGCTTTTTATGTCAGTAGCACCCCATCAGCAGAATGTTATGGTACAAGCGGCACTCTTACTGTTACAAGTTTTTCTTCAAGCAATATACAGGGTACTTTTAGTTTCAACGGCCTTAATTTATCCGCCTCAACCACTGATAGCCTTAAGGTAACTTCAGGATCTTTTAATTTTAATTATCATTAATAAAGAAACTATCGGGGAATCCCGCCCCCTTAATACTTGAAAACGCAGAAAAGAATTATTTTTTTCTGCGCTTTTTTTGTAATATTACCCTACTTTCCAAAGCAAAAACCTCCCGGGCATACTCCTGCTTTGAACACATCCATTTGTGTACCAAAACTGGTATACCTGTAAATCTCTCCCGGTTGCTGATAATCAATAGCGTCAGAGGCATAAATATTTCCATTAGAGGGATCTATACCAAGTCCAAATAGTAGCCTTCCGCTTTGGGGTATAAATGCTGAAGATGGAAGCGAAGTTTGGTTTATACTCATCTTCATTATGCCACCGCACAGGAAATACAAAGTATCGCCCGTAGTATTTATTGTCAGGCAGGATGGCCTTGCAGCATTGGCTCCGACCTGAAAAGTAAATGTATTCAAAACCGTATGCGTCATGGGGTCTATTTTATGCAGGGTAGGCGTATGGCTTATGGTGTCTTCGTCATTGCACAATACCCAAATTTTATTGTTTTTATCTAAAACTATCCATTGTGGTTCGTAGCCGGGAAGCGAGATAGAGTCAATTACTTTGTCCTGCGTATAATCTATAACGTCCACCTTATTGACAAAAACCTGCGTAGTAAAAACCTGGTTATTGGCTACAAGCATCTGCTCAGTCCAGCGGTTTATAGATATATGGCCTGTGATTTTATTCTGGCTTAGATCAAATATAGTTATAGCCCCTGCCCAAAGGTCGCTTACATACGCTTTTGTGGATGAAAGAGGTAGCATGTAGCGGGGTGAAGTGAAACCTATAACCTCGATAGTGTTTTTCATCGTAGTTGAATCACATACTTCTATTTTCCCTGAATTGTTGACCACTAAATAGTAGGATCCATTTATTAAGCTCATAGACTGAAAAACATCACCCAATGGCCTATTGTTATTTACCAGGCTGAAAACATCATTTGTGGCAGCATGTGAGGTTTTGTTGTAAAATGTCAAAGTTGCATTGCCAGCATCATAATTCCCCTGGTTAACAACAAAAACACCATTACTATAAGCAGAAGGGGTAGAAGGCGTTGCAGGATTATCCTTTTTGCAGGAAAAAGCAACGAATAGGATCAGCGGAAAATAAAAGGATATTTTCATTTTGTTTTAAAAAGGTTAAAGGTTAAAATCAGTTCATAATACCTTCCCGGCATAGGGCGATATGCCACTGCCTGGTATGTTTCATTGAGTAAATTATCGATCCGGCCCTTTAATACAATGGCATAACCAAATGGATGAAATGATTTGGCGACGTAAATACCTAAAAGATCGTAAGACGGCAAAAAAGATGTGTTATCTGAGGTGGTATAGCGAACACCATTGATGGAATAATTAAGCCCCGCTTCATTAGACTTTAGAATGATGGAAGAAGAGATATTGAATACCTGCTGCGGGATGTAAATAAGTTGTTTCCCTACCGATCCATCATTCGCGTCTATGGCTTCCTGGTTGATGGCATATGTTAGAGAATAGGATGCTTTATTATGCCAAATTAATTTACCTTTTTTCACATCGGCAGATGCGTCCATTTCGAGGCCATAGGAGTATACTTTCTTTAAATTTTGCGAGATAAAATACCCCGCATTGGCAGGCAACCATAAAATCCAGTTATCAATATGCGAAAAAAATGGCGATATATTTCCATTAAAATACATATTTTTAATATTTTTTCTCCAGCATATGCCCAAATCGCCACTCCATGACTGTTCTGTTTGCAGATTCGTATTACCGCCAGGGTACCAGTACATGTCATTCAAAGATGGCATGCGGTAGTTTTTTCCCACCGATGCCCGAAATGAAAGTGCACCCGGGATAATGTCCTTTTCCATAGCCATGGTAAAGGTAAAAGGGCTTGTGGAGACGCGATGCATCACGTCTCTACCAATCGCGTCTTCCACCACATCCTGCCGCAATATGACCGTATAAAACGATGACGGAGAAGCATTAAATGTATCATTTAAAAAAAGGCTTTCAGTAAAACGGGAATGAAAAGTATATGTCTGACTGATAGCATCATCTTCTTCTTCATTTGCGCCCAGTTGTACCTTGAGTTTTTCCATATAAATACACGAAGCGCTAGCGGATAAGTAGTACCTGTCGTCATGGTTTTTAGAATTAACCTGGTCGGTATGGTTTATATAATCAAGGTAATCTTTGATATAACCGCCAGTGATATCATATGTGTAATTTAGAGCCTTGTAGATATAATTTGCAGCAGTCCTCAAAGAAGCATCGTACTGGCTTTCGCCCTGGTCTTCTACATCCATAGCGGGAGGTATTAGCCTGAATGCACGGTGGTACCAAATATCCGCAGTAAAGATGGAATTAGAGTCCTGGTAACCCGTTTGGTGAAAAATACCGAAATTATCATAAGAAGCGCGGGTTTCGGTTTGTTCCGGGGCATTCAGTAAAGTGGTATTTTGAAAAGTAAAATCATTCAGCGATTCATTATAATATACCCGCGTACTATTTACCCAATGGCCATTCCCATAATCCGCTTTGCCAAAATATTTATGCGAACCAAAACTGCCTATCCCTGCTCCACCGCTAACTTCTATTCCATTGGTATTGTTAGGTTTATTATTCAGCATTATATCCCCGCCAATGCCACCATTGCCATCTTTGAGGCTAGCAGGGCCATAATTCACCGTAACCTCATCTAATGCAAAAATCGGGATGAGATTAAAATCCAGGACACTGTTCATAGAGGAGTTTATAGGGACGCCATTCCAGTAAATATCGGTATGCTGCGGGCCTGTACCGCGGAATGAAGGCAGCGCCAGTCCGCCCGAACTATAATTTTTAATATAAATAGCCGTATAGCCCGATAGCAGATCTGCAAGATTGGCGGAAGCATATTCTTTTAAAGCAATAGAATCAATTTTAAGGCTTTCAAAACCATTTTTTGGAGCCTTATTCGCTTTTAGTTCGACTTCTTTTAATCGCACAGTATCTATTTGGGCTTTTGCTGGCATGCAAAAAACACAAATAAGACACAAAGGCACTAAGACACAAAGGCATATTGGCGCTCTTTGCGTATTTCCCTTTGCGCTCTTTGCGGTTAAATCTCCCATTCTACAAAATGGTTAATTTCTTCTCTATTTGATATTCAGCCGAAACAATCTTTACAATATAAATACCCGACAGCATACCACTTGTATTTATCAGATATTGCTGTGTTCCGGCAGTGATTGACTCACTTCTAAAAACCCTGCCTGTTAAATCCATAATTATTAATGTTGTATTAGAATTTAATTGCTTCTCAAATTGCAGTCTCGCATTTTGGCCTGTGCAGACAGGATTGGGTGATAAATGTATTCCGTTCTCATAAGAGACCTTTTTTATCCCTTGTGCTAAGGGTGCAGTTTCCACCATCGCAAACCCATCTCCTCTGCCGCCGGTGTATTGGGCGAAACAGGTAAAGCTTGTAAGCAATGTAAAAGCTAAAAACAGAACCGATTTTATTTTTAATAATTTATAACTCATAATTTATAACTATTTTACCCTTACTCCTCTTCCTCCGCTTGTATTTCTTCTCAGGTTTGGCGCCAGTCCGGCATAATATCTGTCTGAAACTGCCAGATCACGATAGGTACTGAATATACTGCTTTCAAATGCGCCGCCCCGGTAACCTGCGCCAATGCCATTTGTGCCAGGCCAGTCCGGTACATTCGCATCACCGGTATAGGACAGGTTTCCATCACCGTTACCACCTGTAAACAATAACCCCATCGAATCAACTGTTATACAATCCTCCCATAGGTTTCCGCTCATTTCCATTACCCCATAGTAGGCTGCACCCTGGGGCAGCCTGCCTGTATGTGTACTGCCAGCAAAGCCGCACCTCACTGGCCCGAGTGGCCCCGTGAGGCTATAGTACCTTGCCAATCCGTATCCGGCAGGTGGCATTTCTGAAACGGATTCTTCAGGCGTACCGTTATTGGTGACCGTATTTCCATCAGTCGCAAAAGCAGTTCCCCATGCAAATTCACCCTTTACAGGAGTTGCCGGTCCACGGCATATTTTTTCAAATTCCATTTCCGTCATGGGGCGCAAAGCTGCCCAGTCGAGATAAGCCGCTATATCCGCCCAACCAAGAAAATTGCAAGCCCTGTCCTGCCCGTCATTGGTATCATTGAACATTGATTTGTTATCAGCATCGCAGGCATATATGGCGGGCGTGGTACTATCAATTCCTGAACTTGCAATGACAATTCCATTGCGTGCTGCATTAGAAGAGCTGAATGCGAAAGAACCGCTTGCAGACGCTGGAGAAACTATTGTCCTTGCTTTCTGCTGATGGTAATCCAGGCAATTCAGAAATGAAATGTATTGCCATTGGCTGATCTCATATTTCATGCAATAAAATGAATTATAGCCTTTCGGATAATTAGCTGGTATAGCGGCCACAGGCGCATACAAGCCTGTATCTAATAAACTTAAAGAGTCGCTGCCAACTGGAATGGAATTTTCTGAATTAATAAAAAACGGCGCGGCTACATCCCCCCGTGAAAATACATTGTTAGCCGCGCCGTCACCCAAAAAATATCCCCCTTGCGGGACATAGACCATCTCTATTCCAAAAACACGAAAAGAGTATATCGCAGAAATATTCAAACTATCAGTCCATTTTACAACCAAATGTGTAGAATCTATATTCCCTGTTCCCGTATCTGTTCTTTCAATAAAAATGCCTTTCCCGTCAGAGCCGGGATCAATGGATAAAGTACTTCCTGAAACCGTATAATCCGAAGCATTTAAACTCAGATCCAGGTGCTTCCAGAAAGTATTGTTTTGGTTATATTTAATAAATACCCAAACAGCATCATGGTTTCCGGGTGCCCTGTTTGCAGGCAAAGACCAGCTGTTTTCCCATGAAATATCAAAAGCAAGATGAGTAGGGTCTACGACCTTTGCATTCCATATTTTTATGTTGTTGGCGAAGGAAGAATTAAACGCAAAGAGCGCAAAGAAAAATACGCAAAGGGCGCAAAGATTTTTACTCTGCGATCTTTGCGCCTTCTCACTGCGCTCTCTGCGTTTATCTTTTTTCAATATCTTACTTCTTAATAAATTTCACATCCGCAGTACCTGTTTCAGATACAAGGTGGACGATATAGACCCCATTCGTTAAACCAGATACATCAATAGAAGCTCCGTTGTTTAAATCGGTTTTATTTTCAGAATAAACTACCTGACCGGTAATGTCGGAGATATACACAATAGCATTATTTTCAGATGAATAAAGATGAATTTGAGAGGAAGCAGGGTTTGGGTAAAGAGTTAATTTTAAATTAGTCGGGTTACTCTGCTCAATGCCAACAGTAACGTAATAATGCATCCCCATGGCTTGCGTTGACACACCCGTATAAAAGCTATCTACAATATTTCCTCTAATACTATTGACGACATATATTTTGTCAGGATGCTTAAAGTCTGAATTGGTAATATAAAAAAAACCGTATGCTGCATCGTATATTCCTTTGGTAAAATGTTTCTTAATAACGGTACTGGTAATTTTATTATTTGAAAAGTCAAAAGTCTGGATGCCATCACCAAAATCAGCATAAATTTCAGGAGAAACGCCTTCAACGCAACCCTGCAAGCCAAAGCCTTTATAAATATCGATTCCGTTTTGCCCGAGACTATCATACACATTTGTAAACTTTCCTGTATTTAGGTTATAAGAAACCAGGTGGTGTTTATAAGGAGGGTAGGTGGTGTAAGATAAGCCATATACAAAATGCTCATTTGGGTTTGTAATATTATTATCATAACTGTACATATCAGTCAGGTTTGCCGAATTCGAATCAAGGCTTATCATTTTTACAAATGCAGGTTTGGCACCGTTTAATGATATTACTTCCATCAAACCTTTATTATAAGTTGGCACTGCAATATAGGCTGTATCGTTGGTTATGGTGATCCCATAGCCCGGGTTTTTAGAAACTGTATCTTTGTACACAATTTTTAGTGTCGCCGTGTCAAAGATCTCTATGTAAGCCCCGGTAGTGTCAGGATACCAGCGGGATGCGATAAGAAAATTTTTCCATGTATTCAACCTGTTTATTCCGGGCAAAGCTATCTTGCCAGTTCTTTTTTTGGACCAGAGATCATATTTCAATAAAAAAGTATCAGCGCTTATAAACGCAATATCGCCTGAAACAACAAGATCGTTTGTATAATTTCCCGGAATTGAGTCAAATGCAGTGAATCTGTACCTGACCCCAGGATTTATTGTAAAATAGGAATAAAATTTTATCATATTACCAGGAGCACCATACTCACCGCCGCTGGCGAAAATAGCTTCGGATGTTTGGGCCACCAAATGCAAATGCAGAAATAAAGCAACAAAAGTGAGCCAAATGGCCGCTGAAAAATTAAATTTTTTCATATCATTTATTTTTAAAAAGTTTCAAACAAAAAACTTTCGGGAATATAAATGATATAGAAAAACCTGTGAAGGCCATGCCTATCATTACTTCTCACCCCGGAAGTTTTGAATATAAATCAGCATGGCAGGTCTTCTGGCTTACCCGGTTTTCTGCGGCCTTCCCATCCTAATCAAAGAACAGTGGCGGAGGTTGCAGAAAACCTTTTCAGGGCTTACAGCAGCGGGGGCTACTCCGGATTTTCACCGGATTCCCATTTTAATCCCACAAACAAGCGGGAACCAATTGCTGGAGCAAATCTATAAGAAATTAATTAAAAATGAGAAATTAAAAATTAAAAATGAGTATTTTGGTTATTTTTGAGGGTTTTGTTTCGCCCGGCAACAATCGTAGCTACCGGATGGCACGACTCCCCTCTCCAAATGGAGAGGGAGAGGGGTTGGAGTGAGGTGAATAAAAAATTAGCGCCGATGAATATTTTTCAAAGAATAAAACGCCGAAGTGAATACCGGAAAAAAATGCAGGTTTTCAAAAATGAATTCGGCATTTTTTCGGCCCTTTCTGCTGTAGGGGAAAAGCGTTTTGACCTGTCGTGGAACAAAATACAACCCTGCCTTGATGATAAAACCACCGGTACTGAGTTTGACCGGCACTATGTTTATCATACAGCCTGGGCAGCACGTCAACTGGAAAAGCATAAACCAGAAAAGCATACGGATATTTCTTCTTCACTGTATTTTGCAGGTATAGTTTCAGCCTTTATCCCGGTAGATTTTTATGATTTCCGCCCGGCGGATATCAGGCTGGATAACCTTGCTTCTTCTGAAGCAAACCTGCTTTCCCTTCATTTCATTGACAATAGTATTGCTTCGCTTTCATGTATGCACGTGGTGGAACATATCGGACTGGGACGATACGGCGATTCTCTTGACCCAGACGGAGACCTGAAAGCGATAAACGAGCTAAAGCGTGTACTTGCGCCCAAAGGTATATTGCTATTTGTTGTACCCGTCGGCAAGCCACAAATACGTTTCAATGCCCACCGTATCTATTCGCACAAACAGATCATTGAGTATTTTAAAGAACTGGAATTAGTTGATTTTGATATTATCCCGGATGATAAGGCTGATGGGGGTTTAGTCCATGATCCATCTCACCACCTCCTCAGCAAACAAAATTATGGCTGTGGGTGCTTTGCGTTTAGGAAACCTGTCTGAATTAGGATTTGAAGATTACTGGATAAAGAGAAAAATCAAAAAAAGTATCACTAAAACCACCTTATTTTAAGATATTGCGCCCCAAAACCATGAGCCAATATGGCAAAGAAGAAAGTAAATACTACTAAAAAAGCAGGGCTTCCAGAAAAAAAGCAGCAGCAGGTGATAATATCGGACAGCGCTTTAAAGGCGCCAGCGGACATCGGCCTCAGCAACCAAAAATGGTTTTTTGCCTTTGCTTTGTTTTTAATCGGTTTTCTACTGTATACCAATACCATACAAAACGGCTACGTACTGGATGATACTGCCGCGATAAAGGATAACAAATTCGTACAAAAGGGCATCAGCGGCATCCCTGATATTATGAAAGTGGATTTCTGGTATTTTTTCAACCAGAATGTAGGGTATTACCGCCCTCTTTCACTAATTACTTTTGCCATTGAGATACAGTTCTTTGGCAATAACCCGCACGTCAGCCATTTCGATAATGCTTTACTATTTGCCCTTACCGGATTTTTACTTTTTCTTCTGCTAATGCGGCTATTCCCAACTAAAAATCCCTGGTACGCTTTCCTTATCGGGCTTGTTTTTGTCGCCCATCCCATACACACTGAGGTAGTAGCCAATATAAAAAGCAGGGATGAGATATTAAGCTTCCTCAATATGGTAGCCATGCTGTTTTTTGCATTGAAATATAAACAGGAGCAAAAGAGATGGGAATTAATTCTTAGTATGGTATTTTTTTACCTTGCACTTCTGTCTAAAGAAACAGCCGTGGTAGGAATAGCTCTCCTTCCCCTTGTTTTGTATTTCCGCGGAGATAATATTAAACCATTCTTTAAAAAGATATTGCCTTATGCAGGTGTTGCCGCCTTTTTCTTTTTGCAGAAATATTATTTCCTGAGCCAGCAGCCGGGAGTTATGCCTGAAGATCAATTGAGCTATCCATATATAAGCGGCGCGGTCAAACTTCCCACTGCCTTTTATCTTTTTGCTTTTGGTTTAAAACAGCTTGTTTTTCCCTGGCCTTTAAGTTTTGATTATTCATTCAACCAGATACCCGCCGTGCATTGGACAGACATGGGGGCAATAGCCGGAATTTTGCTTTTTATTTCACTGGCGGCGATGGCAATTAAGGGCTTGCAGAAGAGGACAGAATGGGGGCTCGGCCTTTCTATTTTATTTATCACTATAGCGCCTATGATGGCATTTGTTGTACTCCGTGGGGGTATCATGGCTGAACGTATTCTTTATGCACCCAGCCTTGCGTTCTCTATGATTGTCGTTTATTTACTGTCCCTTACTGCAAAAAAACTCAAAGAGAAAAACACCTTACTTTGGCTTAAAAATAACCTTACTTTGGTTGTGCCTGTTGTTTTGATAAGTATAGTTTATGGATTTGAAACTGCAGGGCGCAACAAGGACTGGAAAGATGAGATCACTCTTTATTCTCACGATGTAAAATATACTGAGAACAGCGCACGCGCTCATTATTCATACGGTAATACCATTATGGAGGCCGTGCGTGGGAAAAAAAACACGCAAGGCAAAAAGGATACTCTTGCCATAGCAAAGCAAGAACTTGAAAAAGCATTCGAAATTTATGACCATTATGTAGAGGCAATAAGCGCCCTGGGTACCCTTGCACAGGAAGAAGGCGACTATAAGGCAGCCAATGATTATTTTAATAAAATAACCAAAAATGCCAATGTGCCCGGTGATGCAAAAACATCTTTTAATAAAGCCAATGCGCTGCTCGGCGTAAATGATTTCAGGGGCGCCATTGCCGAATTAAAATATGCCGTTTCCATTAATCCAAAAATGGCCTCTGCCTATATAAATATGGCTACTGCCTACGAAAGCCTGAATTTATATGATTCTGCTATTGATGTTCTTAAAAAAGCTGTAAGCATTACCCCTGATATGCCGGAAGCTTATATTAATTTAGGATCATGTTATTCTTCTACCAATAAGCCCAGGGAGGCAATCATGAATTTCAACAAGGCATTGCAACTCAGGCCCGGTTACCCGGAAGCCTATTTCGGCATAGGGCAGGCATATATGAATATAAATATTGACAGCGCATTTAAATATACCACTAAGGGGCTTGCCCTGAACCCTGACTATTTACTCGGACAGTTTAATATGGGCCTTCTTTATGTAACTAAAAAAGACTACAAAAACGCAGATCAATATTTCCAGAAAGCCCTGCAATTAAAACCGGACTATGTAGAGGCGTGCCGAAACCTTGCCTATTGTGCCACACAGCTAAAAGATTATGACGGATCAATTGCGTTTAACAAGAGAGCTCTGACCATTAACCCAAATATACCTGAAGTATATTACAGCATGGCTTATGATTATATTAAACTGGGAAATAAGCCCCTTGCCGAAGAATGTAAAAAGAAAGGTGATGAATTAAAGGCAGGTGCACATTAATCCACAAGACAAAAACCTGCTGTTTCCAGCTTTCCAAACAACAGCCTCGCCTGCAAATAGAACCAGATAACGATGCATGGTACCGCTTTCCAAACATAAGGAACTGCGTATTGATGGCGGATATTTGCCGGAAAAAAATCAGTCGCAATGAGGATGGTAAATATGAAGGCAAATACGAATAAGGAAATACTAACAAGGTTTTTATCTTCAAAAGCAAACCATATAGCCAGCCCGAAAACTGCAATAACATAAGAGGGCGATTCTGCAATATGATTAAAGATCATGCAAAAAATAAGTACGGAGGAAAGCATAAAATACCTGAAGCGGATATTGCCATATTTTTTAAACCGCAAATAAGGAAGGCAAAGCATAGCAACTCCTAAACCCTGTATATAAACGGAAGGGGGCCGGAAATTAAACCACGTTTTAAGCCACCCCATCACAGATAAAGGAATAGCAATATTGGGCCTTAGTCCCGTTTCCTCATCCTGGTGTATATAAGCCATCTGGTTGAACCAGTTATGGTATTGAACCCATAGTTGTTTGGCAGGTATGGCAATAAGTGGTAAAAATAATAATAACACCCCCCAAAAAAACATGGATAGTATAAATTTAGGTTTTTGAGGGTAAAGAATAAATAATATTGCTGCGGCAAGCGCATATACTTTAATATATGTAGCCAAAATGATCCAAAAAGCTGCCCAAAAAACGTTCTTTCGCTCGAAGGATATAAAAGCAAATACCATACAGGATACGAGGAACGGACTTGTCTGTGTGTTTTGCAAGGAAGTAATAAATTCAAATATGAGTATAAGGAAAATCGTCATTTTTTCGGTTTTAGTTGCTTTCGGCAATAAAACCACTGCAAAATATACAGCCAGGCTGTTAAATGCCGTCCATATCAATAGATCAGGTAACATAGGTATATATGCCCAGGGCGCCATAAGGAATGCAAATGTGGGGCTATACAGAAATATGTCACCGTATTCATCCAGAAAAGGGCGGTATAGATTTTTGAAATCAAGCAGGTGCTGATAGGATGACCTGAAAATGACAAAATTGTTATATTTACCTAAATAGTATTCCTGGAGGCCAACTACTATAGCAATCAGTAAAAAAACTAAAAATATAATGCGCGGGCGGTATAGTCCTGCAATTGAAAATTTAATCACCTCAATTATTAATTATGAAGAATGTCTGGTTTGCGGCAAATTTCAGGTATAATTGCGAGGTATAAAAATAAAAATGAATATCCTTCATATCTCAACTCCTTTGAGCTGGCGCGGCGGGGAACAGCAATTGGCATATCTCGCTGAAGAATTGCAAAAAAAATACTTCAAACAATACTTTATTTGCACTAAAGGAGGGGCTGTTGACAGATACTGCAAAGAGCATAATTTTCCATCATTTAATATTAATAAAGTTTTTTCTTCCATTATATCAAATTCTACACTCATAAAACGGGTTTGCAGAGAAAACAAAATTGACATCATCCATACCCATGATTCAGGAGCGCATACGCTTGCATATATCGCTGCAATGATGGGAAATAAAACACCAATTGTGGTCAGCAGGCGGGTGGATTTCCCTATAGGCAAAAGCTGGCTTAGCCGGAAAAAATATAACCATTCATCGGTGAAAGCGATACTATGCGTTTCAAATGCCATAAAGGAAATTACCGGGCGAAGCATTATTAATAAGGCGGTCCTGAAAGTGGTTTATGATGGTATCGATGCAAACATTACTTCACCCAACCCAAAGCCTGACCTTAAAGCTATTTTTGGTTTCCCGCCTGAAAGTATAGTTATAGGAAATGTAGCCGCCCTGGCCCCGCATAAAGATTATTTTACCTGGCTGGATACAGCAGCTATTTTAAAAGAACAAAACCCGCAATTGCGATTTCTGATTATGGGGGATGGGCCACAAAAAGAAGAGATAATATCCCACTTAAAGCAAAAAGGCCTGGAGGATGTTGTTGTGGCTGCCGGTTTCAGGGAAGATGCCAAAGAATTGATATGGGGCCTTGATATTTTTCTGAATACCAGCGAAACCGAAGGACTTGGGAGCAGTTTGTTAGATGCTTTTATACGCCATGTACCTGTGGTCGCTACAGAAGCGGGTGGTATACCCGAAATAGTAATTCATGAAAAAACAGGCTTGCTGGCGCCTGTGAAAAATCCGGAAATAACAGCCGAACAGGCAGAACGCCTTCTGAACGATAAAGAACTAAGAGCCCACCTGGTTGAAAATGCTTTTGCTTTAGGAAAGGGGTTTGATAAAAGTATAATGGCGGAAAAAACCCTGGAGATCTACCAGGGTAAAATATAAATACAGGGCTATCCGAAAAAAAGACTGGGCAAGCTTTTGACTTGCCCAATCAGAGAAAAATTACCCCCAAGGTTTAAATTCTTTAATCACAAATAATTTTTTAAACTTACATATTAATACAGTGGTAGGGGCAGAAACTGTATGAGTGGGCCTGATTAATGTATAAGTGCGTACTTTTCCTGTATAAGTGATTTTAATTTATTGGTTATATCTGTTTGCCTGTTTTGAAATTTTATAAGTTTGCAAATAAAAACCATATCATGAAAAGAGTAAAAGGGCTTTCAGTTTTTGTAGTTATCTTAATTTGCCTTTCATGGGCTTATCCTAATGGAAAAACCGGATTTAAAAACGCAAACAACGAATCTTATTCCCCCGCTGACTCGCCGAATTTAGGAAAAGTATTGGATGAAATAGCAAGCCGCATGGTGAAAATAGACGGTGGCGCCTACACCATGGGCTGCACCCCTGAGCAGGACAGCGATTGCCGTGAAAATGAATTGCAGACTAAGGATGTAACTATAGGTAGTTTCAATCTAAGTAAATACGAGGTGACGCAAGCAGAATGGGTAGCCATAATGGGTGA
>Ga0302280_1000922_pt1 | contig 25470 bp, 15 predicted proteins | sample III_Fen_E1_1_FD_198771 | JGI IMG/M metagenome (GOLD analysis project Ga0302280, IMG submission 198771) | Peat permafrost microbial communities from Stordalen Mire near Abisko, Sweden - III_Fen_E1_1 | ecosystem: Environmental > Terrestrial > Soil > Wetlands > Permafrost | place: Sweden: Abisko... | reverse complement strand
ATAAACAAGTCTATTTTTATAGGCATTACAATGTTGCTGTTTTTTAATTTAACACATTTCAATAAAATGCTTTATGCGGTAAGAGGCTAATTTGTATGTTACTTTCAAAACCATTGAACTACTTTCCAATAACTTTACCTCCTGAGCTTATAATACTTTAAATAGAAACAAAAATAAGAACAAATTTATCAGCTAATTTATTTATTGTCAATATTTTATCCATTAACCATCAAAACCAGTACTGTCCGATCTACCTTTAGAAGTATATTTTATGCATCCAATCATTTGTTAAAATGCATTGAAAAGTCATTTCAACAAATTAACTTCATCACACAACCCATTTCATCAATAGTCAGTCATCTAAATTAATCCGTTTCCATTTTCTATTATTTAATAGTTTTAATTCATGAAGATCGTCAGCATGGAAATTTTAGTTCTCCTCTTACTCCTTCTACCCTCCTACCTCTGCGCCAACTGGCAGGCCTACGGCAGTTTTAGCCAATAGAAAATGGTCAATATCTTTGACATCATCAATAAATTCGAGAAAGATCTTGGCGACTAGCCGGAGTCAGAAATCAGCGGACTTCCCCTTATGATATCAGACTAACTCAATAAACAATGGGGAGATGGTTGGAATGTCTTTGCACTCGAATCAGATACGGAAGATAACTCTCAAGATTCGTTGTTCTATGGCTACGCCTACAACGACCAATGGCTATGGCTCAACAACTACGGTAAATTCGGTCTTTCCTACATTATCTGGAAAGATTTTAACTGTAAAAAATGGTTGGACTACTACTCAAACGTCACTACAGGTACAGAAGGATAGAACTATATGAAAACTCATAAATACTTAATTAAAGACTTTATTCGTTATGTTCAGATCGGAAGGGGTGACTACTATCTCGATCCGTGGCAATTTGCTTTTGATTTGACAAATTACCTCAATTAAAAAATAGGTGGAGCATGGACGACTGTCATCTCCGCCAATGGTCAGTAGAAAATATCCCCTTATTTCTTTGCAAGATACTGCACAGCCTCTAAAAATGTTCCATTCTACACTGACCAGATAGCCGTTGATATTGACGGTGACGAACGTGTAATTTCCTTCTTTTCGTATCAAACGCGAAGCGACTGAACTCAACACATCTTGATCAATTTATTTATACATCTTAAGTTCTTAATTAGTCTAAATTTTGTATAGAAAAGATGGCATGATAAACAGTTAAATACCTGCATTTTGGCGGGGGTATAGTAATATATAATACTATGATTTATTAAGAGGAGTAGGAGGAAAAGAATACAGTCGTTATCTATATTCACGTCGAACTGGTCGGAGTCTAGAGAGGGGTTACTTTTGCCATTTACAGCAATACAGCTAGATAGTTTACCATTGGGTCGTTTTGGGATAATGAGTATTATGCCTATCTATAATCGCTGCTGATTCAGGCCAACCCCAAAGAAGAGGAGTCCATCTTCTAAGTGCACATCATTTTACCTCAACTAAAAAGTGAAAGAAAGAAGCTACTGGAAAAATTATCAGACTATTCAGCCAAGATCAGAGAAGAAAAATTGGGCAAAGGAGACGTCTAACTTGCCTTGACCTTCCTCTTGAAAAAGCCCTACAACATGTATAACAAATAGCTCTAGGTCGTAAAGTAGCGGATGGTGCTCTAAAAGCTATTGTAGGTGATCCACATTGGGCGTGACAACTCCAACAAATCTCAATTTAATCTTAAGCGTCTAAACCCTCGTTCAAGTATGACTCTGGATAAATCAACAATCAATGCTATCCAAATATTCTCAAAATAAATGTAAAAAAAGATAATTTCATCCAACACCACCTTGTACGATATTTTAAACAAATGTAAGACCAGCTTTGGAACGCGATGTCTCAAGCGATGGATGAAGCAACCCCTTCAGGATGTCAATGAACTTCAGATGAGGTTAGATAAGATTTAATTCTTTATTAGCAATGCTGGCATTAAGAATACTATACAGAGCGAACTTAAGAAGCTACCTGATCTCGATAGACTCTACTTTGTGTTTTATAAAGTAGCTACTGGTAAAAAGATGCAGTGCGATGTTTCTGATCTGATTAAGATATACAGAGTGGTTGAATCACTGAATTCTTTGGTGTCTAATCTCGAATCTAAGGACCTGAGTGATAGGATTATCCAACCAATTTATGGGGATATTCGAAGAAATGTTACCATCATCAACAAAATCAGCAAAATGATCGAAAAGGGGATTGATATGAGTGGGCCCAAGGACAATTAGTTTTATGTCCGACCTGAAACTCAGCCCAGTTTGGAGGCTATAATGAGAGAGAAAAGAGAGATCGAGGAAAAGATTGATGACTAGATCAACTCAGTATCACGAGTGCTAAAACTGTAAGTCTAAAAAATCCCCTCCACTGTTCATCGATACGTTCTCTAAGCCAATAAGAAACTCGCAATCAATACTGTGAAATAAACCTCTGGATATAAATTCTTAACAGCTAAACAGACAAAAATTACCTTTATTACTGAAAATCTCTCTCGTCTTTGTGAACGTTTGAAAGTAATAGAGGAATAATATAAAAACTAACAGCAAGTTTTGCTAAGGAGAATGTTTTAACTGGTTGCAGGATATTATCCCGTCATGGAGGAGCTTTCATTCATACTGAGTGAGTTGGATGTTCTTACAACCATTGCTTCGGTTGTTATTACCTCCAATGGAATGTGGTGTCGCCCTACTTTTTCTGACGGACTGTCTGGAAAAGGAATGCGTCATCCTTGCATTAAAAATTGCGTACCCAATGACTGTACCTTGACCTCTCATAAAACTATAATTTTGACTGGTCCCAACATGGGTGGTAAATCAACTTACATTCGTACCATTGGAGTTTGTGCTTATTTAGCTCACATTGGGTGTTATGTTCCCGCTGTCGAGTTTTAAACTCCAATAATCGATGCAATTATTACACGAGTTGGAGCATCTGATCTGCAGATTAAGGGAATATCAACTTTCATGAGCGAAATGCTTTAAAGTTCCTGCATGATTGAAACAGCAACATCGAAGTCGCTGGTGTTAATTGATTAGTTAGGGAGAGGAACGAGTACTTGTGAGGGTTTTGGCATTGCTTGGGCGATTTGTGAGTATTTGCATAAGACAATCAGCCCTTATTGCCTATTTGCTACCCATTTTCATGAAATGACTCGAATGGCAGATGAGGTATAGGGTGTTAAAAACATGTATACTTGCTGCAAAGTTGAAAATGGTGAGTTGAAACTCGAGTATAAAGTGGAATAGGGCAAAATGCAGAAGAGTTATGGAATTGAGGTGATGAAGATACTTAAATTTCCAGAAGACGTTATTGAAATGGCACAGAACTATTTGTAGTACTATGAATGCAACGAAGAACAGGATGAGCAGATGAATAGATATCCATAGGCAGTGAAGGAGGAAGTCTATCGACTAACCGAATAGATGGAGGAGGAGTTCAGTCGATGCCCCGCAAGAGAACATGGCGCCAAGCGATAGGCCTATCGTTTGAGATTTAAATAGTTGCTCTCCAAGTGATCATAAACAAATTCCATCATCCTTAAATAATAATATTTTTCATATTGTTTGTATTTCTATGTCGAGTCAATATTATCTATTACTGAGTGCGAGAAGTCTCATCGAGGGACAACAGGAGAAGGTACTTGGTTGATTAGACAGAATTATCTTTTGAGGATCTATCAGGCTGGGAATGAAACACCCTGTCAGATTGATAATGTCTTTGTTCATAACTACGAGTATGTCTATAAATTATGGCCTTGCCAGTTGCAATAGAAAGAAACCATAAGGATAGAGATGTATGAGAAGTTTTATAATAATTTGGAAAAGGAAGTGATCGTTAAGAGGGGAGAGTCGCAGCCGCAAGTCAGGTATACTTTTGAGGGCGAAAAATTTAAGTTTTACGGAGAGTAAGCAGAGAGATGTGTGTTGATTCTTCATTTTCGAGTGGACTCCCTTCGAAGTATAGAGAAGTAAATAAGCAATGAACAGCTAAGACAGATAAATAGCAAGATGTAGCATCATTTGGTCAATTGTCGTTAAGAGTTACATCAGTATCAGCAATTTTTAACTTACACCAACAACGTCATCAAGTAACTCAATAATTAAGAAGTGTCTTCAAGAATGGATCTCGACACAAGAGAGCCAATAATCAGTGAGGAAGTTTCTGCTCATAATACTGAGGACTTAAAACAACGCAAAGTCAATCTGGAAGATGAGGATCGAAAAAAGCGGGAATAAAAAGAGAGTGAAAACTATTTGAAAAAAGCTAATGCAGTTTAATCTATGGCCAAAGATATAAATCGATAAGCACTGAACACAAATCATTAATCCATTTCAGAAAGGGATAAGGGATATGCTTATCGAGGAAATGTAAAAAGAATCGAAGATAAGAATTAACAAAGTCAAAAATTTTTACAAAAAGAGAGATATTTAAACTTCAATTAAACAGGATCAAATGATGAAGAAATCATCTCATCCAACCGTAAACAGCCAAAATTCTATAAAGTGATTGAGGAAAATGAAGGGTAATCATAATTGCAAAGCATTAATAAAGAGGACATCTATCTTTAGGAATAGACACCTCAACTTTTAAACAAATCTGGAAATAGAATGAAGCAGCCCATTGACACAATTTAAGCACATACATACCTGACTATCAATTAGGAAAACCTCTCTGAATAAATTAAAAGAAGGAGAGAGATGTATCTCGGCCGCACAGTTGTTAACATTCCTCAAGCGAATGAGTTAACTCTTACTGAACCTTTTTAAAGGAATTAAAATCAAATTAATCCTCTGGATAAATCGAAAGTCCATGAGTAAACATAAAATCAAAGATTATCCAATTCTCGTAGTTAAAGAAGTGAATCGAAATAAAAAGATAAAGCATCGAAATCATCTCATTCATAGAGCAAAATAATGCAAAAAAAGCTATCTCCTTCAATTATAGATAAACACCCATAATTCGAACCAGATTTAAACAGCCTACCTAAAAAGATAGAAAAGATAGTGCTCAGCTTCAAAAATCCAGTTAATGCCAAACGAAGTAGTCATCGATCGAGAAAATAGACCATCAACCAAAATTAGGAATAGTTAACCAATATATAGATGATAATATCAGAAAATCCTAATAAAATTCCTCAAACCATATCTACCAAATTGTAAAAAGACTTAGGCCTTGAATACCTTTCCCGACGCAAGAAAGTTGGTTGTAAAACTAGGTCAGTAACTAAAACAAATCGAACATCGATGGGTGCTGTTTAGGAAATGACAGATCACAAGACATACATGAACAACAAAAGCAGATATCGAGGCAAGGATAGTAAATAAGCAAGCTTATTGATTACAAAAATAAAGGCAGTTTTATATACCAACCACCATCGACGAGCATCCAAGATATGTGTTGTTTAACTTTAGAATAGAAGATTCAAAACCCACATCGAGTCAACCAATGGCAGCGTTATCGAATGGCTCACTAAATTCAGTTTGGAACAGTTGAGCCAAGACTAAGATATCTATTACCGAATTATATCTTTGGATGGGGATAAGGAAATAGAGTAGGGCATATCAGTGATGAAGGGTAGCGACATTTTATCTCAAAATAATAGAGTGGTTAAATCATACCTTTATTGTGATGAGTTGGCAGTGGGATATATCGAGGTGGAACTGTAAAAAGTGTTGCCCAGGCAGTAGGTTAGAAATACTGTGAGTTTGCCTGAAATTAAGAAGAAGAATAACACATCTTTCGATGATCGATCCGATAAAAACACATCCTCCAAAAGCAAAAAGTCAATCATTTACATGACCAAATTTTCAAACTTCAATCCTCATGGATATTCAGAACTGCAAAAATAACGAATAAAAGTGGCCTAAAAAGACAGAAGTACCCTCTCCAAACTCAAAGAGAAAAAGATGAAATTGCGTGCCAAAATCAAATGATAAATTTTATCTTATTCTACCTTATTGCCACCATTCATATCTTTACGATAACAATTTACAAAAACAGTGGGCTCAATCACATATACGAATTAAGCTCATCCTGTATTTTCTCGATCTGCTCAAAGAATTTGGCCATGCCACCCTTCCCGAATAGCATCTTGTACTCCTACTATTTGGATCCATCCGAACAGGTCGTTTTCATTTAGAAGTGTACATTTCTCGCATCGGTGTTGTAAACTAAATCCTTTGGTAGATCCTGTGATGGATTTTTTACTGCTGGATTAGAGGGAGATTGTACCTTGAACTGGGAGGTAAGATTCTGCAACCGGGATGGTTAATTTGATGTCGGTGCTCAGCGCGAAGCAACTTGTACCGATTAATTATTTGGTGCTACTCATTAATTATATAATTAAATATAACATATGGATGAAGAAATCAATCGCTTTGTCGAGCAGCCATAAACCGAAGGATTTCAACCAAAAGCTCGGCCTAACAGAAGAGAGATGCCTGTCTATTGGCCCGCTTAACTTGTTCCTCACACATCAATTTCCTATTGTCAGCTAATCCAAGGTGTTTTCGCAGTGTTATTGATATCGTGTATTGGCTATGTGATATTCGGTTTGAAATGAGTTGGCATGATGATTTGAAAATTAGAATAGATAGATATGAATTCATTGACTGTGCATTACAAGATAAGGAATAAGATTATGAGTGATAAAACTATGATTATGTTTATCATGAATTTTTAGGCCAAAACAGTATAAAATTAGAGGGAAAGAGGATTAATTAAATTAAAGCAATTATTAGGGAGTGGAACCTTTTTTATTAAAAAGGTGAAAATTCAAGTTATTGACCCTGTTGAGGCTACTCAGTCTAAGTGTCATATATTCATTTTATTCCTGTATTTTCCTGAAGATCAAAGGGTTCTCCATAGATATTCCCATCTAAAAATATGTGCCAAAATCTATATGTAGCTAAAAATCAAAATGAATTGGTTCCAAATTATTGATTCCTTGCAATAAATTTCAAGGGTAATATTGCAAACTGATTCAATCAATATCTTCATTTGCGAGATAAGAAATTAATATCACATCGGCAATATCACCAATTATTGAATTTAACTCACAATAAATTTACTGGCTATATTTATCTGCGAATTGCCAGCCTGCAAAAATGTAAATTTATCAAAGGACTACACTTCATATCAATAGCTGCTTTGCTATAACGTGACTGAACTTGACCTGATTTAACGCCGATCTTTTCTTCAACTGTAGTGATCTTTTATTTTACTGATCTGGATCATATATTAATTATTCAATAAACGATGTAAGATACATTCTTGCACTTTGGCAAAGAGATATTCGTCTCTATCAAGAAGGAAAACATTAACAACTACTATGAAGTAGCAGCTAAAGTATGTATGAACCTATACAGGAATTGGGTAAAGGAGCCTTCGGAACCGTTTATAAAGGCAGAATCAAAGGCACTGAAGGACCATGGAGAGCCATTAAGAAGATACCAAGAGCAGCCATTAAAGACCCCACCATGCTTATGAACTAACTAGAGATCTCTATGCAGCTTGATAACCCTAATATCATCAAACTCTACGAAATATATGAGCACAATCAAGCAGTTTATATGGTCTCTGAGTACTTATGCTTTCATTCAGCCTCTGCGAAGGTGGAGAACTCTTTGATAGATTGGATCAAAAAGGTTGTCTAAGTGAAACCGATGCTCGTATTATTTTCCGGCAAATGTTGTAGGCGATCAACTATATGCATCTCAACAAAATTGCTCATCGTGACCTTAAACCCGAGAACTTCCTCTTCTTGAAACAAGATTCTAACAATATTAAACTGATTGACTTCGGATTAGCCAAAAAATGGGAAGTGAGTTTGAGCAAATAGTTGAAAGCTAAGGGAGATAAAAAGATTGTTGGAACAGTATTTTTTGATTTATAAAGTCTTACTACCTCGCTCCAGAAATATTGGATCATGATTATGATGAACGTTGTGATATATGGTCACTGGGAGTCATACTGTACATCCTCATCACAGCAGCTCCCCCCTTTGATGGAGGAAATGACAAGGAGATTCTACAAACGGTCAAAAGTATGAAATATTCCTTGAGCAGTATTATTACTCTAACACAGTCCCTTAATTTAATGGAGTTAGTAAATAAGTCAAGGATCTCATCTTCAAAATTCTACAGCCTCGTGACAAACGTATCAGTATTAAAGACATATTCACTCATCCTTGGTTGAAAGTAGACCTACCAAAAGTCTCTTTAAAGATTAGCTTCAGAAAAATGCATGAGTTCAGTAAATTCTCAAAGGTAAATATTGTCAAATACAGCTTAAAAAATTGACTGCTACTTTTGTTGCTTCGCAAATGTCAGAAAAGGAGGTTGAAAAATTGGGACAGCTCTTTCGAAAGATCGATATTAATCATGACGGATACATCTCGATCGAAGAGTTAAAGACTGCTCTTGCGGAGGAGAGTGCACTTATAGAAATGAAAGAGTTAAAATATCTAATGGACTCCATCGACATTGATGGCAATGGCAGGTTAAACTACACTGAATTTTTGGCATCATCCCTCTCCAAAGAGGAATTGTTTACTTCTTCCAATTTGCTAAAGATGTTCAAGTTGTTAGACAAGGACGGTAACGGATAAATTGACCAGTTTTAATTGCGAAAACTATTTGAGGACAACTAAGTTAGTCAGATGAACGGTAGGACCATCGAATAGATCATTGCCACCTGCGACAAGGATAAGAGTGGTACTATCGACTTTGAAGAGTTCAAATTGGCGATAACACAATGATTAGCTGACATCCAATTGGTATAATGAAATATAGACATCGTTACATCAAGAATGATATCACTCGATAATGGCCACTGAGTCCTAGTTGTAGTTGACAGAAGCACAGAAGTAGAGTTTATCCTTTTTTTCACTTTTGTATTTTAGAACGAAGGGGGCTGACGATTAGTCATTGCGAATGTAGGTCAATTAGCTGGTTGAGGGGTTCACAGTCAAAGTTACAGTGTCACCCTCGTTGTAGGACCAGGAAGTGTATTGTTAGTTAGTGGCAGAGTCATCAGTCCAACTATAGCCATCATATGAAGTTTGAAACGTGCCATGTTACAAGCCAGACTCAAACTTAAACGAATTATGTTCTACTGTACTCCTAATGGCTATGCCTACAGCCACCCATCCTTTAATTCCCTCCATCCTAAACTTAATAGTCTTTTTTTTATGACCGATACTGGGTTATATTAAAGCAAGTAGGGTAAACTCGTTATCGGGTAGATCGATAATCTTAATCTTTTTGGAATCGACTAGTTTTAACGAATAATGAAGGAGGGTTGATGAAAATCGAAAGTGCTTACTGTATTCGACGGTAGGATTGAACAGTTCTAAGATGTTTTACTAATCTAGGGTCGATTTGTTATGAACTATAGCTTTCTCTTTCATCTCTTTGTAGATTTAGCTCACCTATGTTTTTATTTGAAGGATTATCGACTTTCCTGAAAGTTTATCCTCCGATGATAGATTGGCGTACTCTTCATATGAACAGCATAATTGTTGGAAGGAGGAGACGTAATCCACCAGTCGTTTTATCAGACTAATAGTTTGTGTTTGTTTTTTACTAGTCTTTGACTGGCAATTGATCTCGTTTAAGGAGGATATTATTACATAAAACTATTGGAAATAGCGTCCATTAAGCAAATCTCGTATTTTTTGAAAGAAATTGGTGATGGAAGCCTGTAGGATTATTTCGAACGATTTACAGTGATTCTTAGCCAGCATGTGAATGAGGTTGACGTGGTGATCAACGAAAGCGCAGGTGGGTAGTGAGGTTAGTAAGGTGTTACAGGTTTGATGAATTTGCACTACTGCATACTTAAGAGGAGTTGAAGCTGATTAATTCTTAGTCTCGATTTGCAGGATATTATCGCCGACACAACTGGCGCAAATCAATCTTCTGTTCTCAGATTCATCATTGGTTATTATCAGATTGGCTACCTATTCTGGATGATGTGTGCAGTAGTAAGTGTGTTTGAAGAACTCACTGATTAATTTCTGCCGAATATCTTCGTTCATTATTATCTGCAAGAGTATCATTTCATTAATCAGTCAATTTAAAGCAATAAAAATAATTCTGGAGAGCAACTACCTAATTGAGCTGATCATATGTATTGGTAGTGATGTTTTATAAGATGCATGGCACGTGTTATAAATTATTGGTAATATGAATAACGATGTGAACGAGATGTATCTCGAGGTCAAGAAGTGGAACACGCTCTATCCCATCTACTTTGATAAATCTAAATCCATCGCAAAAGGTCAAACATTGTCTATTCAGGGCGTAAACTACCAAAGGAAATGTGTATTGACCATCCAAATTTGGAGGAATTGATAAAAGCTGCCTGCATGTGTCAGCTCCAGCCCTATGTCGAGCCTCAAAAAGCCTACTCCCGCGATTACTTGCAGTTAGGCAGAATAAAAGTAAAGCTGTTCGCCTAAAACGGTACCCCTATTCACAAGAACATCCCCACTAGTACCAGGTTCTCCATTCAGAAAAGTAGATGATGTTTCAGATCGCTAAAGGATTAGGCCTACTCCGTCAAAAATGATGATTAGATGAGTTAACACCTTGATTGATAAGACGTATCATGATTTAAACGTGGATTAATTTGAATGTGTGGAATTTCAGCGATCTACATTCTTGACAAGAAGGGACGCGTGCTGATCTCACGACACTTTCGACCTGATCTACCCACCAATATCTACGACGTCTTCAATAAGAAGATACTGGAGTATGACGAGTACACTCTCAAGTTGACTCTATTTTATCTAGACCACTCATCAAGGACAAGGACAACAACCTTTTCTACTTCCACAAACACAACGACCTCAACATAGTGGCCATCTCCAGGAAAAATAACAACGCAGTTATGGTGTTTACTTTCTTGCACACTTTTGTTAATGTCTTGGAAAGTTACTTCAAGGACGTGCAGGAGTAATCCATCCGAGATAACTTTGTAGTTGTCTACGAACTACTCGACGAAATGATGGATAACGGCTACCCACAAACAACCGAGATCAAACTCCTCAAAGGTTTCATTAAAACGTAGTCTTATGAACTCACCAATCCTTTCTCCAAAAAGACACAACTTGCCAATTCAATCTAAGCTGCCAGACAAGTATCAAACGTAGTTTCCTGGCGTCAATAGGGCATCAAATATTCAAAAAATGAGTTTTTCTTGGACGTGGTTTAAAAATTATCCATGTTGATAGGCCCCTCGAACAACATCATTAAATCATAAATTATCGGAGTGGTGAATGCCGATTGTCAGCTTTCGGGAATGCCTGATCTCAAGCTTGGACTCAATGATAAGGCTTACTATTAAGCTCAAGGCAGGACATCCAAAAACAAAGCAGTGGAGTTCAATGATATCAAGTTTCATCAATGCGTTCGACTTGGCAGATTCGAAAATGAACGACTAGTCACTTTCATTCCACCTGATGGCAAGTTTGAACTCATGAGCTATCGTTTGGATATCAGAGTCAAACCATTGTTCTCAGTCGATGTGATAGTTGAAACTCCCTCCAACACCAAAATAAGTTTCGTGGTGAAAGTGAAGAGTAACTATAAGGAAAAGAGTATTGCTAATAATGTTGACATCCTCGTCCCCGTACCTTAAGATGTTGAGGGTCCCAATTTCCATTCTGCCACAGGAAGTGCTGTATACGTCCCCGAACATAACGCTTTAAAATGGACCATCAAGCAGTTCGCTGGCCATAAGTATGTTAGTTCCTATATAGGTAATACATCCTGAGTGCTGACTTTAAATTGCCAACAATCGAATCTCCTAAGCGACAGCTCTACAAGAAGCAGCCAATAAGCATTAATTTCGAGATACCTTTCTTCACTGTTTCAGGATTCCAGGTTCGTTACCTTAAGATCGTGGACCGTAGTGGATACAAGGCATCTCCGTGGGTGAAATACCTGACCAAGAATGGCGAGTACCAGTTGCGAATGAATTGATACTGTTCTCATCAACTTGAGATTGATTGACTGGAATATAATTTAATTGATAGATGAGCTTTATCTCAGAATATTTCACGCCCTTCCTTGACTACTACCACCGCCTCATCGATGGCAGATACCTTGCACATCAACTGCAGTTTAAAGGTAGTGCTGGGGAGGTTGGTGGAGATTATGTCAATAAAGTCGATAGAGCAAACAGGAAATCGGTATAATCCAAGTATTCTCAAAGATATTTACAGGTATGAGGAAGTTTTGGGAAGAGTTAAAGAACCAACTCTCGCAGGATTTGTCGAGGATAACATACCACGACTGCTTCTTAACCGTAACAGAAATAATATCATAGCTTTTGACAGGCTCATCGCTGCCTTCCAAGCCTATCCCACACTCAAAGCTCGATTCACCCAACCTGGAACCTTCAGTCATACCTTTACCTAAATTATGAACGAGGGAGTTTTTTTGGGTGCATTCAAAGGTGTTGTTTTTAACTTCGCTCAACTCGCCCTTGTTCTTTACCCCGCCGTCTACTCTGCCAACAAAAGCTAGTCCAAATATGTGACCTTCCTCTCGACTTATACTTTCCTGGATGCTCTCTTCTACCCTCTCGATACTCTCAAGAACATCCTCTACGCTGATACATTGGCAAAATACAGTACTCAATCTTTTAATCAGATCTTAAGACTGTTGCTCATGCTCCCCTTTTACTTGATCTCTATCAAGGTATTGCTTTAAAATTGGCTTACAACGTGCCTGTACTGTCCGGAATTTACTGCACTTCACAAACAGGTTATGAGTACCAGGCTTTGGCTGCATGGGCTGTAGCCGCGCTGCTCTATCCTCTCAACACTGAAAAAGTACGAAGACAAGTGTCAGGAACTAGCATCTCGACTGTTACTGCCAAGACCGGAGCAATTTCTCACAGTTTATATCGAGGTGTAGTGCCCTACATTTTGTTGAATGCTGTAATCGGGTACAGTTTGAGACCCCTGTATAGCGAATCAAAGTTGGCCTAAATTGAGCAATAAGGGAAGAGTGAAATTAAAGCTTTGGGTTATATCTGATGAAATAGACCAATAGACTTAAAATTCATCTATAAAAATTGTCTTGAAATAAGTTTAATAGACTTGCTATAACACAGATCATCCTTATAAATATCATGTCTGATTATCAAATATCATACTCATTTTTTTAACATCCTTCATCACCTTCTTGTTCCATAAATCACGCTGCATGCGTTGGCCCAGTCTATATAACTCCCTCTGATTGTCCGTATCAAACAGTTAATCGGCCTGTCGATATTCTCGATCATAATCTTCTAAAATCTGTTCGAGTTCACCCACATTAATATTATACTTCAGCATCAATTTTATCAACTCCTCCTCACAAATAGTATTATCTGTTGAAGTCTTGATAGTGTCTGATATCTGCAAACTATCTGCTACTTTATCAATGCAATTACTCTTGGAGTTGTCAATCAACATCTACTCCTCCTCTTACTAATTTTTTAGTGAAGACTCCTTGTTTATCGAGAAGTGGTTGGAAAGAGTCTCAGATTTGAAAATTGGCTATAAACCTTGCTGGAAACTTAGAGGCATGGATGATTGAGAGTTAAGATCATAGCTAGAAATCTCGTCCCTATACTAGGTTAATTTATCAGTTCTGCGGTCATAATCATCGAAACAAGTACATTTTTAGCAGTTGCTTACCCGATTGAATTTTTTGTCTTTTATTTCATCCTCCAACTCCTCAATTCTGTCCTTCAAAGAATTGATCTATTGTTAGTCCTTTTGTTCCTGCCGGCAGAGCAGTTATTTATAAAAATTGCGTTCTTGCCGTAGTTTGTCTATCTTATTGGAATATATGTGCAGTATGTTTTTTATTTATTCTCTGCAGAATTATGAGCAGTCCAATTATGCAGTGAGGTCGTTGATATTCTATTAAGCATCTCCGATGAGCTTGATGGTGATTTAATTAACGGGATTATGGTATTTAGGGTGGGGGATTATACCACGGGCTGTTTACTTCTGGGAAGAGCAGAGAAGATTGTGTCTGTTATCGAATGGGCGGCGCTATTTGAGCATTATAACTATAATTTTAGTATTAAATTATATGGGCAGGTAGTTATATGCGAATAGAGGAGGCCTTACATGAAGGGGGAAGGCAGAAAGCATGAGGAAGGGATAGTTATTTTGCCTTTAGGAAATGCTTAGATGTTAGAATAATAAAGAAAATATTTAAACGAGGAAAGATAACCAGTAAATGGGTAATTGAAATCAATTGTTTGAGGCAGGATCAAAACAATTTTGGACCTCTTCTAGAATTTTAAAGGCGAATATCTCTGCATTTGGCCAGCCGTTGGTCATAGATTTTATCTCTTTCTTTTGCAGCTCGCTCAATTTTGCCTTCTTATAAAGAAAGATGGCCCATACACTTCCATAGAAGAGTTCCTCGGCTGAGTAACCGCAAGCCTCAGGTATTGCTACTGCCAGGCTGAGAACATTCACAAGAGCATCTTGCATGTTCGGCAGCCAAGGAAACCTTTCATAAAAAATAGAACAGTAGTCATAGGGAGTGATTAATTTATCCTTCAGCTTGAGAATGGTCAATATCTTTGTTTCAAGAGCAAGATATTTTTCTTCAGACAAAGGTATATGATATTCATTCAATAGATATGAGGGAGTAAGTTTTTCTGAAATTTATTGAGATTAGTTAAACTGAGTCAAAAGAAGTCTACCTTAATGGCCAGGCTGAGGCAGGTGATGGCAACCGTCGAAAGATCCTAAAATTTACCCTTCTCACAAGAGTGGATAGTCTCATCAAAATATGTTCGAGCAAGGTATCTGGTGCTCTATCTCACATCAAAGTCATCACACATCTACCATAAGGCTAAAAACAAAAAAAGAAAGGGAGGCAGAGCCACCCTCTTAAATAATTATACCTGCAGCATTCCGTAAATCAAATTTGCATAAGGTGTCAGTCCGATTTTGAGGATCATCTCATTAACTGAGATCCGAGTCTGAGTAGGGGAAGGTTTTTACCTTTTATGCTTGGTGATTTGACGCATTCTGCTTGATATTGATTCTACTTATCATAATCTATTATACATGATAGCGGAATTTAATTTTGAGTTATAACACACTCGACGATTTCAATGCGCGCCAAAGTTTGGTTAAATATTTTTTCACTTGTCGTTGGCTGAATGAGAGATGGAAAGGACTTGCCAATTATAGAATTGTTGATCATTTTGGCAATATGTTTAAATTAAGGGTGAGAATATGAGGGGCAGATCAATACAACTGATCTTTTGTGGTTGTAGACTCATCCAAAATAAAGAATTAAATCCTTTTCTGGAAGTTCATTTCATTAATATCAGAATAAAAATGTTTTAAAGAATAGAAATCAATCGAATCAAAACAACAATAACGACTTAGCATGGATAGGATATTTTTTCTGAGCTTATCATCATACAGGGACTATATTTGTACATCTCTTAATAAGAAAGATGTTGAATTTATAAGAGCCCATTTTCGATATATTTGAAATTAAATGCTTAGGCGAGTTATAATCCGAGCAGCTTAAAGCCAAACGAAATTATGATGCTTGTGAGATTCATCACTCTTTAAAAGCAGACGAATCCCTTATTCTAATCAACCATCGGCTGCCTGATGATGGAATATATTTTATGGAGAATAAGCAAACTGCAGGCCAATATCTGATTAACTGCTCACTTCTCGAGGGCTGAAACGAAAAGACTTCAAAATAAGCTGACTGAATGTAGATTTAAGTCATTTCTTCTTTTGCAAGCAATCAATACTGAGAAGTTGATTGCTTTGAAAATTGGGGAAATATCTTGCGACTTAATCATAAACGAATCAAACTCAAAAATATGAAGTCAATAATGTCAAATAATGGGAATATAGGTAGATCATTTTTTATAAGCTAGACAAGCTTAATTGCCCTTGCCAATTGCCATTGATCTTTTAGATGGATTGATATCTAATTTGGATTTTATGATCTCATTATAATTGCTTAAAATAAGTATAATTGATCAATTTTTTATTATCTTTAAACATATTTGCTACCCTCCAACAGGAATATGAAAGTTACATCCAAAATTATTTAATACAAACGTTTTGTACCTTTTTTAGTTTATCCACAGATTCATGTATCCTTGAATTTATATGAGGCAACGCAATAGCCCCAATTGATATAAAACACAACACTTGAAGAGGTGCTACAAATCATCACATATATATCCAGAAGTTTTAAATAAATCAGTCCGCTCTTAAACACTTCACCATGTTCCTAAAACATATCAAACATCCTTCGGGTCTGTTCCACATCGCAAACTTATAGTCTTCCCATGAGACAAACATCAATGATATTATTTGATATTCAAAATACTTTTCTGTGGAGATTTATAAATTTTGAAAAATTCTTCTTCTTATGTGTGAGGTGGAAACGTCAAAAATGAAAAATGAAAAGAAAATCAATACTGTAATGCAGAATTGGTGGATTGCTTCAAATTAAGAGAGTCTAAAGTGTTTTCTGAAACAATCTTCTCAAAATAATTACAATCAATATACGTCTAAAACTTACTAAAGCCCATTTTCCAATCAAATTATCCAATTTATCAAACCATTTTGCTAATAATTTATAATTAAATCTGCCAGCCCTCTTACAACTCTTTAAATATATATTTATCTCAATATTAAAATTTCCAATTTTTTTCCCCAGAAAAATTTAAAACAAGACAATGTTGATCATCCTCTGGCTTCTAACCTATTTTTCACTCATTTCCTTGAGTCTCGGATTCTAAAATTCTATTTCGCCGGTAATTGTGAAAATTCAACTTTATTTCATAATTTTAATTATTTTATGATCAAAACTCAATTGACTGAAATTGATTTTACTTCATCCCTCAATTTAAAAGGATCTCTACCCACGAACTAATCATCAGTTTCAGATCAGGAGACTGGAAAGTGTGGTATCAAAGCACATCAATGCTTGGATCCTGAAAATATTTTTTAAGATCAAAATGAATGCACAGGTCTAAGGATCATCAAATGGCTATAAAATAAAGGAATTTGCTCAGGATTTCCCTAAGATCTGCTGAATGGTTACAAAGATGAGCAAAAAAAGGAAACAACCCAAAAAGTGGGACGAAAAGCGATGTCAAATCTCGTCATTGGCTCTTCTCTGATCACAAGAAGATCCAAAAAAAGTGCAGAAGTAACTGCATGAACTGATATTGACTCTTTTTTTTCGTTAATTAATATTTTAAATGACCGGTGGGATGTTTTGGATTGATTAACTTAAATTCTTAAGTTAAAAATCATTGAAATTATAGATGCAATTTTATTCATTTTTTTGTAGAGAGATGGGGTGGAGGAAAGGAAAAAGCGGAACAAGTTGATAAAAATAGGAAAGCGGCGCTTTAAATTTGATTTGATGGTAATAAACGACTAATTATTTTAAACAAGCTATCAAACGTTCCTTGGGTGCTTCTACTCTATGAATTACTTTGAAATAAGTAAATTATTAATAAAATTTCAACGATTGTAAGTTATGTTTAGGCTCTTCTTCCAAATTGACAAACAATTAATAAAAATTAGGAAGGATTCTGAGAACTTCTAAGCCAATAATTAAAGATCAGTTGTATTCAATTTGGGTTCTGAGGCAGGATTAAAAGAATACTTATTCTATTGAAATTTTCGCACGATAATGTTATTATAGAATTTAATTTTAAATAGTGCTACTCATGGACTATATAACAGAGTAATTAAAATTTCTCCTTATATTGACAACATCGATGACTATTAGTAAAATCCTATTGATTAGCTAGGTTAACTTGACGCTGGAGGCATTTATAATTCATTCAGATACGATCAACTTGTCTTATCTGCTATCTCCATGCAAAAGATGCTTAAGCTGTTTGATGCTTTGCGCACTTTTATTGATTTTTAAGTCGAATGATCTCAGTTTATAACTTTGTATCTAGCAACTGATATTTCTTTGAAGCTGGTTTTCATGAAAGAATTTTCCAAAATTTATTTTTACTCTTTCAATTTTTATACAGGTTTTGATTTACCTCGAGATAATTTTTGCGAACAGCTCATAATATTTTGTTCTTCTTAATAATACAGTCAAGGGAAATACATTTTGTTGCGATAACAATTCTTATCAACGAATCTTATTGCATATTTTGTCAATGTATTGAAAGTTTCTGGTGAATTCCTATCACTTTTAAGACTTATCGTTAGCAATTTGATTTTTATCTTATAAATTAAACAAATCATGAATTTGAGCTTTATTCCAAGTCAAATAACTATATATTTAAAATTGTATTGATTTAAAATCATACGTTTTGATTTCAGTTCATCTATTCAATCATCCTCCTATTCAGCGTTAATGTTAAATCTACAATATCTTTTTCACAGCATGTCATTCTTTCATTTTGTACTGCAAACATTGTTTATTTATGTTTCTATTTTTGTTTGTTATTTTTCATCTCCACTAATCACTCGTTATTTTGATATCATCTTAGACAATGCGCCAGTTGTAAAACGCTATCGTTAAGGAAACTTGAGTCACGATGACCTTATTTCTCTCCAAGTCGATTAAGCTGGCGTTTTTATAGTTTTTTTAAAAAGAATTGTATTCTGTCGGGCCTAAAATCTTCCGAGAGGGATCAAAAGACATAAAGAAGAAATTGCAATTGAAAGGAAACTGTTTTTGATTTTTATAGAACTTGCTAAAGTGGTGATAGGATTGGGTTGGGAAGACGAAGAGCTCAAATTCGGTGGCCAAAAACATCTCCAATCTCTAAATGCCCAAATCTATCCGCATGATTTTTTCGCTGGGGTGTTTGAGCTCCGTATTCTCCTGCTGCCATGACTGAAAATAAAATATCCTAATAGAGATAAAAATACAAATAAAAAGCTTGTAACCTTTCGTAATCAACTAATTTTTTTATTTCAACAAATGGGGAAGATATTGAATGATTAGTGTGATAGTGCAAGAGATGGACCAACTGCTCTTTTAAATAATAAAGATATGCTCCAATAAAACATGATTGATGCATTCTATTGCAAGTAAATATTTTCTTTTTTAAAAAATGAGTATGAAGAATCATAAAAATGGTTAATTCTATTAATTTTTAAATGCATTTACTAATAATAATTATTTATTATTTATCATGATTAGCATTTGATGTATCCCTTTTTACTCTTAAAACAAAATAACAAGGAGAAGAGATTAGACAAAATTTAAATAATTTTAAGCAAATGAAAGTTACAAAATAATACACCAAGCCGTATATTGATTGGGCAAGATAATAACAATTGGTAGGATTATCTCTTATTATATGATCTTAATTAAAATATCATGATTTAATGAGTCACGTTAAAAGAATATCCATCAGATGATTCTTCCTATACAAATATCGCAGACCGTATCTTCTTAATGTATTTTTCTAATAAATCTCAAACCTAGTTTTTTGCATTTTTGATAGCAGACATTACAATAAAGTACAATGTTATTAACTTCAGCTCGGCAAGTAGGACAAGTAGGACACTTGTTGTACCATTCTTCTATGCATATGCTGTGAAATCCATGCCCGCCCTCAGTCTTAACATTTAATTATTTGCTTAAACAAATGTTGCAAATTTACCAATGACGGAATTATATATTGAATTATATATTTTACCACTTTTTATTGCTTACTGGAGGCTCCTTATAAATATTAATCTCTGTAGCTCCAACATAATTATTATTTGATGGCTGTGAATTCTAACAGTATTCACAACAACAGCAACAGTTTCTACAATAACTCCATATAATACAGAAAATGACGCACGGACCAACAAGAGAGGCCACAATGATAGCTACAAGAATTCCAGGATCTAAGGGAGGATCACAAGATGTTCCATCGCTTGAAAGAGAATATGCTGAGGAACAAACATCGCATAAGCCATCATAAGAGCATAAATTACAGTTATAAATGCAAGCAAAACATAACTGATGAAGTAAAGTTAATAATAAAGTAGGATCATCATGAAATTGTATTAAATATTATGGATTTCTTATTCATAATATAAAATCTAAAAAAAGTCTATTACGTTATGAAATATTTATTTATATAAAAATGTTTTCTATGATGATTAATTTTATGCTAAATAAATTTAGATCTACCTCTTGCTTTTTGCTGAAAAAATGGTCTTATATTAAATAAATAAGCAAAGATACACTTAATCGTAATATTCATATCTGGCTTATTTTTACGACTTTCCTCATTTAAATAACAAACATTTTAATTCGTCTAGTCATTAGGAAGGAAGATAGCATCATATCAAAATACTCTTAATGCAATCCAGCAAATAAATATATAGAAAACTCATAAATAAACCTTAAAAGAACTTAAGGAAAGGGGAATATTAGACTCTAATATCACATTAGATCGGAGCTGATGCAATTGTATTTTTTACTTTAATAAATCTAATGACAATTCTATAAATCTTCGCAAGATCAAGGGCCAAAATGAAATCATTACAATCAAAACAAGGGCAAAATACATTTAGCTTTTCTTTTTTTTCCGTATAAAATTATACGGGAAAAATGCGGTTGAAGCCCAGTCGATGCAGTGATATTCCCTCGATTCGCATGATAACACATCAGAGCAATAATATTCCAAAAAAGAAATTCCTTTCCCCGCAAGAAAACTAATAGAGCTAAGTTAAGAGTAACCCTTTTGAGAAACCGCATACTATTAGTATTAATAATTTAAGAGAATTTTTTCTTCCTATATAAAATATTCTATCAAACTTTAAGATTTTTTTTTAGTTAATCCTTATTAAATTAACCAAGTGAAAAAAGGAAGAAAGATTTAAACAGAGAAAAAATTATTAAAAGTGTGAGCTATAAAATATTATTCTATAATCTAATCGTTTAGCAGTCGTTACATTTATATTTTAAATCTAAGAGTTGTTGATTAAATATATAAAACCATATTGCATGACCCAAATTTATAAAGCCCTTGAAATGGTCAATAACAAAGGAAGATATCAAATCATCATGTATGTTTTATCTCTCCTCATATTTTTCTAACTAGGACTAATGCTGCTAGGCTCTTCATTTATCTTTATGAATCCGACCTTCAACTGCCCTGGACTGGATAACCCCACATAAGACGAGGCCTGCCCTATCATCGATCAATGCACAATGAGTAATTGATTCTCAATTTAGTCAATCAATTCACAATCACGTCTCACGCCAAACTCATCTGCGATCGTAAGATCTACCGCAACATCATTCAATCAGCACTATATATCGGTTCTGTTGTAGGGTTGCTCGTGATTAAACCCTTTTCCTAGATATTAGGCCGTAAGTATATTCTGATTCTCTCTCAAGGAATTCTGATTTTTGGTCTGACTCGTATAATTGTTATTAGTTAGTCATAATCACTGGAACTTATACCTTAACACTAGAACTCATTGCAATTGGGCAAGTCTTTCTGGGCGCAGGATGCTATGCAGAGATGATTTCGGTTAATGTGCTGATAACTGACTTTTTTTAAGTTAAATTCAAGCAAAAAGGCTTTGTGATCCTATGCGGTATGTGGGCTCTAGCTGAGATGGTGATTTCTGCTTTATTCTTTTGGTACAATATGTGGTATAACTATTTAGTGATAATTTTGCTTATTCCTTGCATTATAATTATGGTCTTTGGAATGTTTTTTCTGGTCTAAAGTCCTTATTTTTTCATTGAGAATAACAGCAATGTATAAGGAGCATTAGACAGCCTCCGAAAAATATCAAAGTTTAATAACTTTGGCATTGATAAGTTTAAATAAATTTAATAACTTCTCAAAGAAGCTTTGGCAGATATAAAGGAGAAACATCAGAATCTTGGACACAAATCATCTCGTTTTGCTATCTTTAAGCACAAGAAATATTTGAAGATACTTCTCATGATAGCAGTGTTGTAGATTGGAGCCAATGCTTACTACTATGGTGTGCAGTTTTCACTTGGGCAAGTCGGCACAAATTATGGCTATAATATTCTTTTCACTGGTTGTATTGAGGCAGCGTCCTTTTTCTCCTCTGGTAAGCAATTACTCACTCAGGTTTTTTCATCACAAAAATGCCTAGAAAATTAGGGATGGCTACTTTTAATCTCATTTCTATTTGTGTGGGCATGCTTTTCTTCATTTCTTTTGGTTAAATAGGTTAGACTGTTCTTCTTGGCTGCTGTCGTTTTGTTAATTGTATGTTTTGCGTTATTCAGGTTACATATTTGCCATTCTCCCACAAATATCCAACTAAGCCTTTCCTCAAAGATTTAGATCGATTGCTTGGGGCTATATTGAATGTATAAGTCAGATCGGAAATTTTATTACTCCTTTTATTGTTACTGCCGCTTATAACTCAGGAATAAACCCAATGATTGTGATTAGCTTTATGATTGCAGTGACAGGTAACATTCCAATGCTGTTCCTTCGAGAGACTCTAATTGTAAGTGAAGATAAGCATGAGGAATAACACTTAAAATCGAGTCTAATGACAGACAATAACAGTCAAATAAATTAAAAACAAATAACTAAACCATGATTTGTATATTATTATTAACCTACAAGATAAGGCTAAAATATTTATCAACATCTATAAAGATTACATTAAGGTTTATCTTTCAAAGATCAAATTTCAAATTGAATAACCAGAAACAATCCTTATTTATGTTATAAGATAAGACTCTTACCTTTTGAAAACAATAAAAGATTCGTCACGCAAGCCTTTCATATTATTTGAAGATACAAGATAAAACATATATATGTTTATGGATAATTTCTATTAAATTGAGCAACATCCTACCTGCCATATCTTAATTAATATTCTCTTTCCTTCTACCCGTTATCGAATGTAAATACATACTATTATATTTATCGCGAAAAGTTAGCATAATCATCCTTGCATGATATCAAGCTCCTTTACGCCCTCGTTCACCTTGCAACTGAACACTCGAATCGCCCCCTTTCCCAATGCATTCATCTTTAGAGTACAATTTCCTCGTTCCTCCTCTCCTACTTCCAGAGTGGTCCCCTTTGGAGCAGCCACAATGATCATGGCCTTATTGGGTTCTTCCTTGGTCATGGATTTGCATATACTAACGCAATCTTCATGGGTAATGTAGTGATACTGTCTAAGTGTTTAATTATCCAAAAACTCCTCCTTGATCTGTCCATTAATATCAGCGATTTCCTGGTCGATTCGTCGTTCTTCAGCTGACAACTCCTCGATTTTCTTCCGCATTTCGAAGATCTCCCTCTCCACCTCGGGGTCTTAGTTTCCTCCTATCCACTTTATCGTGTTCTTTTGCATTTTTTAGACGTAATTGATACCCTCAAGAACATTAGTAATATCGTAGATTCTACGCTTTTGAACACCCAGCATATCCACTGCTTGATTAAGATCGATGGTCGAATCTTCGCTGTTTTTGATCAGTTCAATGAATTTTTTGGTGAGGACAGACAGCGAGTTGTCCTGCCGACCACGACCTGCATAGAAGATAAGTTACGGCTGGGCGTAGGTTCATCATCATCCTCTTCCTATTGTGCTCCTTCCTCTACTTTGACGGATGTCTTTGCGACGGTCTTCTGTCTTCTACTCATTGACACGATATAAACAATAGTGCGGTCGCTTTTAAAAATAACTGAGTAAACATAAGCAGCAAATTAGTTGCTGATTTGCACACTGCGCCTAAATTATCATTTTTGTTGTTGATATCCGTGGGTAGCGAACCACCACAATACTTTAGCAATTCTGTATTTATCGGGATTATTTGGGATATATCAACAGTTCTTGATAATCCAAAGGAATCTTGATAGTGGATATAATATATGAGTACGAAACAAATAGGGGGGTATACCATTTATCAAGAACAGTTGATAGGCAGCGGCTCATCAGGGAGGGTCTACCGAGGGGTGAAGGATTAAACCAAATAACTCCTGGCTATCAAGGTCATTTCCAAAGATCTGAGTAAGAGTTCTCTTACTAAGTTTACCAATCTCCCTACATGCAATCTGCTCTCTAGACGGAGATTAAGATACTGCGATCTGTAGTCTCTGAACACACTGTAGGGCTGTACGATATCAGATAAAGCCCCAATAACTACTACATTATAATGGAACTGTGCGACAGTGACCTCAGTCAACTCATTAAACAGGGGCAGCAATTACCTGAGGACGACTGCATTAAAATATTGGCACAGATATGCGAGGGATTCCTTGTGTTAGTCAAAGAAGGTATCATCCATCGGTATCAATCTTCTAATATAGAGATTTGAAACCATAGAACATAATGCGTAAAGGGAGCGTCTTCAAAATAGGTGATTTTGGGTTTTCCAAGCAGCTGTAGCTTGTCAATTCAAATAGTAAAGGTCTATTAATGCATTCATAAGTCGGTACTTGCCAGTATATGTCAATTGAACTGCTAAAGAAAATGCCCTACAGCTCAAAATGCGACATTTGGGCGTTGGGTTTAATCTTTTATCAGTTGCTGCATGGTGAGATGCCGTGGGTGGCGCATAGTGATTATGAACTTATAACTAAAATAGAAAGCATTCCTCTGACGATCAACCGTAAAGATTTGAGTCCTACAACTATGGATTTCCTTGAGCGTTGCCTAAAATTGAATGAGTGTGATCGTATCTTTTGGAATTAGGTCTTTGTGCATCCCATTTTTCAGGGTCGTTTCCTGTTGAAGTGTGACGAGAACAAGTAATTTTAAAACAAAATGAAAAGTATTATGACCAAACTGCGTGAATATTTTAACCGCAAACCAGAGAACATCATAAAATATTTTACATCGTCCACCCATTTATCGAAAGAGAAGCAGCTTAACTATGAACAGTATTTCTAATTATTGAGTGCTATCAATCCCACCATATCCCACAACGAGGCTAAATACATTTTCGCTCGAACAGATTTGGATTCTAGTGGCACCATTACTCTCAATTAGATTGGAAAGGTGCTCGAAACATACGGTATGAATGTTTAGAATATTGTTTCCTCTGGAAAACTTGGACTTAATGGGAAGATTATACAATAGAAGTTACTGAAGTTCTTCGTAAAGCTGAAAAAGTTAATTTATCGTAACAAGCTTTCCCTGCGTCGGGTGTTCAATGATTTCGACAAGGACAGCAAAAAGGGTAAGCTGAGCTTTGACGAGTTTAAACTCATGCTGCAGAAGATATCAAACGAAATTACTGCTTAGGAAGCCTTTTAAGCATTCAATTTTATTGATGAGGACGATTCCCGAACCATATAATTTGAAGAAATACTCAAACATTATGAACTCTTCAACAATTTAGCGAAGGAGGAGAGTAGTTGAAGCTATTTATGATCCAATATAACTCCTTGCCATATTCATTGGCTTCATA
>Ga0302280_1000920_pt1 | contig 25517 bp, 23 predicted proteins | sample III_Fen_E1_1_FD_198771 | JGI IMG/M metagenome (GOLD analysis project Ga0302280, IMG submission 198771) | Peat permafrost microbial communities from Stordalen Mire near Abisko, Sweden - III_Fen_E1_1 | ecosystem: Environmental > Terrestrial > Soil > Wetlands > Permafrost | place: Sweden: Abisko... | reverse complement strand
CAACCCCAACCCCAACCCCAACCCCAACCCCAACCCCAACCCCAACCCCAACCCCAATGTCATTGTATGTAAATCTATTGAATGATTAATAATTGTATCAATTTTTAATTTTAGTTTATTCAACACTATTATTTTAAATTTATTAATCCATTGATTGTATTAAATTTTGAGACAGCTAAAGTAATTCTCTGAATCTTATCCAAGTTGTTTCTGACTTCGGAACTAAAATTAAAATATCATCATTAAAAATAAAACAGATTATCTAAGATGAAAGAGAATTATTATTGTTTGTTTTCAGTAATTTATTTTGTTATTTTTGTTATATGGCAGTATTAGATATATTTTATCAATAGTGCAGTGTAAAATATAAAATGGAACATATGAAGAATCTTTTTACTCCACTTGAGAAAACAAAAGTCAATGATTAGATCTCTTATTCAATGAACAAGTAAAAGCTATCAAAGAATAAATAAAAAGATTTACTTAATCTTCTTTATGAGTGTCCTCCAGATGAAGATATAGTTGGAAAATTGCATAAGCAAAACACTGATTTTGGATTTAAAACCAGAAAAAGATCATAATAAAAATCCTATTGCCCCTGCTGCAGAATTCAGTATAATCAAAAGTAACTTAATTTTTGTGAAGTTCATACCACACCAACATCTAGTTAAATATAAGCAATGAAGAAGGGGGAAAAAATACATCCTTTGAGTAGTGAAATATTGGCCTATTTTGCCTTTATCAGAATTGTCATTGGATATTTAATCCTAAGATGTTTAATAGTGGACATATGGCTAATAATTGGAAGATATTTGACAAATGTATTTTAAATACCAAAACTAATGATGCATAAGCGGTTCCTTCGCTCACAAGATTTAATGAAGTCAAGTATGCAATACCATATTCTAATGTTTCTTTTTCTTTTTTTCATCATAGCAGCAATCCTATACTTTAAGGATTCGTATTAACTTCAATTTCAAATTTATTAGGCAGCATAAGCAAATTGCCATTCTGAAAATAAATATTCACTTTTAGTATAAAATATTCCAATGAAACCTAACATTTATAATTTAACTTAAAAGTAATTCAATGAAATGGGATATGAAAAAATACTAAAAGAATATTTTCAATCATATATTAGGGACAATTTGCTGGAAAATATTAAGAGCAGAAATCTAAACTCACCAGTCTAAAATAATCAGTCAAACTATTTTTAGCAAACCCTTTCTGAATTATTTAATTCAAAAAAATTATAAAATTATGGTATTTTAGAAGAGCAAATTGTGCGAGGAGTAAATGTTTGCTATGATACTTCTTCGCTTATTAGAATTTAATCCTAAAAAATAAATTTAATGAATCAATATCATCAATTAGGAAAGTCAACAAACTAAAAGAGATAAAAAAATATAGTTTTATAATAACTGAAATTAGTGAATGAAACTCACAGTAAAATGATATAAAATTTTTATAATAAGAATAAATATCAATAAAGATTGCCCTTCTTTCAAGGAAGTGCTTTTGTTACTTTTGATTATCAAATCTACAGAGATTTTGTTCTCGCAGAGTATCTTTCAACTCCTTAAAAATTTAAAATAAATTTAAATCAACTTATTATAAGCCCAGGAGATCAACCAAGCACAGTGGAATGGTAGAGCTTTAGGCATGCTCGCTAGACTAGATTAAGGTCGAGAATATATACTTCTCTCATTCTTATATTGGTTCTTCTAATCACTTTCCTCTCTCTAAGCTACTGTGAACTGTATCGGATTATCCCAATATTAGAGTAGCATCTAAATTTATCTAAAAAGTATAAGCAGCGTATAAAAATGATCATGATATCTATTATCACAGCTTCCATAAATTATTTGATGTCAGAGATCCTTCAACGCTTGGCAAAGTCTTAGAAGAGAAGGAATAAATAGGAAATTATAATCTCTTTATTAACAAAAAATGTCATCAATCAATTCATTAATTCAGCCTTGATATACTACTTTATAAGCTTAATAACTCCGATAGATATTCGGTTTTAAACAAAAGATTTAGTTACCAAGGTCGAAAGCTTGATAATAGTTTCTGGAACTATTAAACTAGCAAATAATTTTATTACTTTTAGTTACGCCTGGAAAAAAATTCAGCATTATCTTTTATCAAAAGATAAATTCCAAATATAGGCTAATTTACTTTTGGAAAGACCTCAATTTGATTTTGTCAGAAGATATTCTTACTACATCGTACAACTGCTGACAGTATCATTCTATGCTACGCTCTCTCCTGTTGTAGCTCCTGCACTCGCCTTCATTTTTGTCATTCAATACTTCATCGATAAATTGATTCTTTTTAACAAATCTTCGATGCCTCCCAAAATAAGTTTTAAAGTTACTGATTGGACTCTTTATTTGGCCTAATGGTCTTTACTAGCTTATACAGCAGGTTCGATTATTTTTTGTTCTGAGGACCAATGGACTCGCCTCACACAAATCATATCTTATTTGTCTCTCATTTTGGTAATAATATATCTTGCTTATCGATTCAGGGGACATTGCAAAAATAACTATTTTATTGCTCGTATGTTTAAATCCCCAATATCTCATTAATAATGCAAGGATTAGCTATATTAAACATTCTAAGAATTTAACCCTTGGACTTATTTAAACCGATCGAAAGGGATCTCAGATTTTAGTAATATTCCCGCACCTACATCCTATCAAATACATTAATCTTTAGGATAAGCTTTAGGATAACCCTAAGTGATGACAATAAAATGTACTTCAGAAATAATTTAATGATAATTGTACATTTATTAAATAGATAAACTATATCAAATTGTCTAAAATAAGATCAATTAAATAATTAAATCTTATTTTCTATATTTTATTAGTTATTTAACTGCATATGATCTTTGAAACAATATTGATACTTATAATATTGGAAATAGATCATCAAATGGTCAGCCTTTTTACACAATTGATTTGATACCTTTTGGATAAGCACTCTATTACAAGAATGTAAGGATATCCTAATCCTAAGATAGTAAAAATAACGAAAAGAGGCGTTAAATGACAGGCTGATCCAGATGAGCAAAGACCTATTGTATCGCAAAATCCTGGAATAGTGATATCAAGAATATGGGTGTATATTTGATGAACATCTCTTTTATTATTTGTTTGGAACGTAGCCAGTAAAGTTTGAAAAGCAGCACTACTGTTTTTATCACCAAAATAATAGCATCGCTGTATTTTGCAAAATATATAAGAGGCTATATTCCTTAAGTTGCTTAAAGGTTCGCTTTCATCAATACACTGCCGTACTGGAATCATTTAGACTGCTGAGTGTGTAATAACTTTTCTCTTGTGTTTTCCGCCAGTATAGTGATAACATTCAGCTGTAAGCTTAATATGACCTGTTCTTTGTTTAAGCTGATTATATATGTCTTCCATAGATTCATAGCCCTTCATGTGGCTCAAATACATTTTAAACGGATTTAGGCACAAGGTATATATTAAGTATAAAAGGTAGGGAATGCCCACCATTTGAGCAAGTGACCAGATAGGAATCCTGATAACGAAAATGAGGACTATACCTACTATCACAACAATATAAAATAAAAGATTAAAAAATAAGAGGCAGAGATGCTTTTCCCTTAATAAAGGGGTAGTGCTTGATAGTTTTGAAGAAATAAAAGTAGTGTGATCGTTATAGTAGGTTGTTGATGTCGTAGGAAGTATATCATTGAAGGAATTTTGTAAAGGTTATCCGTTGACCATTAAATTTTGAGCTAGAGTATGGCTGATGTTATTGAATTGATTCATTTGATATCCTGGTAAGCAATCTTCTGTACGAATATTTGGATTTTCGTTCACAGCCATGAAGGATGAGCTATGAACATTCTGAGAGTTTGGGGATAATCTTTTTGATGGACTTCTCTGTCCTAACATTTTATAATCTTAAAAAGTTATTTAATTGGGATTAATTAAACAGTAACTCATGTTATTATTGCCTATTAAGTTAAAATAATAATCAAAGAAAATATTTTAATGATTAAATATTGTGAAGCAGAATCCAAACCCCAGAAATTACAAATAAAAATAAAAACAGTAGTAATAGCATAATTTTGATGAATGATTTATTTGTATCAAAATTCTTCACTTGAATCGGGAGAAGTGTCAAATTTCATTTTAAAAGACCCTCTACATTCCCAGCAATTGATATTTAAGTTCACATTATTTTTAGTTAAATAGTCCATTCCAAGGATATTAACATTTTATACACATCCGCTGCTCTAATCAACATAATTTTTCCTTTGGTTTATTAGAATATAATTAAAAGATCCATAATATTTTTCTCCACAGTCTTCATAAAGCTCAATTAAAGTTTTTCTTGACAAGACTGTTATAGGTGAGCTTGGGTTAACATGATAATTTATCAGCCGAGTAATTGGACAATTTTAACTTCTTACGCGTGTTGGAAGTGCAATCATTAGGCGATAATGATATTTTTTTTTGCTGATCACGCCAATTGGCTCTTGAATATGAGTATCGGCACATATTTAGTCATTACTTTTTTTTGCAAATTAATAAATTTCCTAAATGGTTGTAGATTCAGTAATATCTGAAGGATTAATGTCGGTAAAATCGCATGGATCCCTAGGACCAAGGTCGATAACGCATAGAGTGACAGCTAGTAAATAGACTATATAAATTGAGATTGCTTTCATTTAATTATAATCATATGGTTCTTATATAACTATTTATATTTATATCAATGTTAATGAAAAATCTCTTCCATATTTGGCAAAATTGAATTTTTATACATTCAAATATTTTAATTTTTAATAGCGGCTTACAAAGGAGATATCGTGTATGAGTATTATATTATATACATCAAGATAAAATCAAAGGAAAGTTTTAAGAATTGTAATTTAGACAAGTAGTTATTTAAACAATATTTTTAAAAAGAATTTCTTTCTTTCAGATTATGAAAAAATGGCAATCTATATCTTCTTTAATAAATATTTTAAAATTAAATACCATAAGAGCGGGATCATCTAAAGATGAAACCCACTCCATAGCTGATAACAACAATCACTGATCCACCTATTAAAATTTACAGTGTTGATACAATTAATGCTTTGCCTTAAAGATGAATTATTCTAGCCTTAACTATCCCTAAGCTGAAAAGCTAGACCACTCCGATCATCAACGCTGGCACCAACATATTTTGATTATTTTTTGAGGATACCTGCACAGATGATGTAGGGGATAATCGGTAGAAATCCACATACCAAAAAAGACAGAAAATTGGTCAGGCCGACCTTCCAGGCCTATAGATTGTCAACAACTAAACCTAATTAGTGAAGCATCATGACATTTAGGAATATCTATTTATTTTAAGAAAATAGTTTTGATAATGACTTCGATTCCTCAACAGTAAATTGTTTTTATTTAAAAATTTAATCGATTTCACTAATTTAATCATCCACCATGTTTTAAATTTCGTATGCTTCCCGCTATCTCTCAGAGAGAATATAGGCTTGCTAAGTTTTATAGGAGAGATAGTCCCCAAGCCCCATTCCAATGGCATCTCCAAATGTTGCTGCTATTCCTACTGCCAAAATAGTATACGAGCTCTGCTGAGAAGAAACTGAGCTGACAATTATGCAAAGGATGTTAATTGTCCCATCGAGACCTCCATAGATAAAGGACTTCAAAAACTCACCAACTTCAATGTGTTCTTCAGCATGCATTTGCGGTTAAGCGACTAAATTAGATATTGAAAGGGAATGATGTGTCTGCTAATGATGGTTGATAGATTTGGTAGGACTATTGGCGGGTTGGATCTACATGTTGCTCATAAACCCCAAATAAGTATGTATTATATTTTAAGTTTAAGTTCTTGTATGATAGATTACGAAATAATTAACCTGAAATAAAACTAAAAATAAATAATTCTCTGTCAAACATTACTCTCTTATTCAAATAATCAACAATGGAAGTCCAAATTACATGGTTAAAATAAAATATTTTTAATTGTGATAAAGCACAAAGCATTAATTAAAATTACCCAATGTAGCAGTTAATCAGGATCTTTTTGAACAAATTTAGATAAATGATCGAATTAGTGATTATTTACCAGATAAGCACAATCCATACGACGATCTTTTCAAGAGAAATATAGAAAGTGATCAAAGGAGAAGATACATCAGTTTCCATTTGTGAATTTTTCCTCCAATAGTAGTAGGATAATTTAAAGAATTCTTGACTTGAATTGCAGTAGCTATTACTAAAGAAAAAAAATGTGAAACTGCCAAATATCATTCAGGATACGACATCGCCCGCAACTATATGACCGAGAAGACTAAACAAGAAAATACAAAGCCTCACTTATTATTGAGATTAACCTGCCCACTGTTTAGAAAGAATTGGGAGAGCAAAAATCGCTTCATGAATCTGTGCAATGTGTGCAAAAAAAAAAATGACCTTAATGACCTCAGAGAACTGTCAAGAGTTTGAAAAAAATCTTTAAAAATATACTCTATATATGGGAAAGAAGGCAAAAATGAGAATAATTTGGGGATACCTCGTGGTTTGTTGACACAATATTTGTAAATTGGCCCATCCATACTGAGAAAAAAATAGGAGTTTACTAGTAAACTATAAGCTACTCAAATTATTTTGTCGAAGTCACATCTTAATGCAGCAACAAAAAAAATACCAATTTGTCAACGATTTTTTGAATATACAATTGTATTTCACGATTATTCATATGAAACTAAGCGCACTCATTTAAAAACAATGAAGGTCAGGAATTGTGATTTTATATTCGTAATGCTGGCTCTCTAAGTAGCTTATTAGTTTTAAAAATTATCCTACTCATTAAATATTTATCTCAAGTGCTTTTATGCAGATTGATTAAAATATAATAATAATAATAATAATAAAATAAATTAAAACTAAATAACAAACAAAAGTTAATTAATAATAAAAAAATAACAAATTTAATTTGACAATAATAAACAAAAAAAATTTATTCTGAATTAGCTATAGGTAAATATAGAAAAATGGTTAAAATACAGCAAGCTAAAATCACAGTCTAAAGATAAGAATTTGAGGTATCAGATTCTCTCAAACGCGAAAACTTTCGTAGATTGGCGGCATAAATAAAACAGAAATTAAGACAATATAAATATCACCTTCATATCAGTAAATAAACTTGATAAAATTATCAAAAGAAATCAAGGCATTAATGCTTGTATCTTGTTCAAAGAACCACATTTCAAAAGACAACAATTATTAACTTATCTATTAAATCGCTTAACTTGAAACTAAAAGGTTCGACAATTAATGTACTTTGTATTATGATTTTGTATCATCTAAAAAGTTTAAATATGACTAAGCTTTCTAAATAGAACTAAATAGAACACACTTAAATTCAATTAAAAATACAAAATTCAACTATTAGAATAACTATTATTGATAATCTATTTATGTTTATAACATTTCAATTTTAATTCTTAAGTGATAAATTTGCACGAATTTTAACAGTTTTAATGCCATACTTGAAGTGATCATATCTATCACGAAATGTTAACATTGCCATTATTTATGCCGTTAAAGTCTCCCACCACATGAGTATCTGCATAAGGTAGAACGGGTTCTTTTAAATTGGGGTTTTTTTGTTGGGCCATTCTCAGCAGAGTTTTCCATTTTTCATCCATTTTTGTCCTCTCTTTTTTAATAAGCTTGGGATCTTGTAATGATAAATAAATTTTATTTTGATCCCGCTTTTCCAAAGCCTTGTCAAAGGCTGTTGGATCAATCTACTTCAGAATTGCCTTGAGCGCATTGAGGGATTCCTGGAGCACTTTATGCCAATGAGTTTCTGACATGTGAACTATAACCGGCACTAGTAAAGGGAAGGTGTAACTCTTATAGGTTTTAAGGATATTTAGAAAATAGTCATTTTCAAAAAAGCACATAGCCCTATCAGCCACTTGCAGATGCAATCCAGAGATACATTTTACTAGTCTTTTAAAAACTTTAGGAATATAAGGCTCAAGTTTTTGCACCTCACAGGTCTCAAGCACTTCAATTAGCTCACTTATAAACATAACTTCTTTGGGAGAGTTTGCAAATGGCCAATATTTGATGAGACCATCCAAAAGATAAAGACCAAGAGAAGGGTCTTTGGCTAAAAATAGCATTGAACAGCGCATGAGATGCTCATGGAAAAAATGACAGGTTTGTACTTTGTGCAGAGGAATTATCACATTACGGAAGAAGATAATATGTTACTCTCGTAGGGGAACTGCGAAACCAGAAATAATGCTTGCCAAAATATCGAGCAATTCTGAAGCCCCATTGAACTTGAATGTCTAGTGAATAAGGCTGTAAAAACAGTCGTTAATAGCTTTTCTGATCATTTTACGGCGAGGAACTAATTTAGCATAGAGACGGTGCAGAATATTTTTAAGGTATTCACGCTCTCTAGGTTCTTAAGAATCAAAAAGTTCTAGAAACTCTTGAATGAAGGAGGGAGTGATATGTACCTTAAGAGCCTTAACATCTGCTCCATCATTGACAATCAGCTGCAGGAAAAATTAATAAACAGGCTGGAGGTGAGGCCAAGCTGGATCAGCTAGAGCTTATTCCTAAATCATCAAATATATACCTCTTCCATACCAATTCCTTAGCCCGGCAGACCTTGTTTCTTCAGAACAGGTAACGGTCTAAAAATATTCTTTTCAATCATGTTAATGACCAGATCAAGATGTGGTATGATCACAGTCGACATGCAATTCTGGTCGTTGAGATAGTCATTAAACTCCTGCAAGTAGGTTTGTCTGTCACTTTTTTATTTGATCTGTCGACTTTCATCATTGTAGTCCAAGGGTGAAGAGCAAGCCTGTAATTTTTTAAGAAACTGATCTCTAAATTATGAGTGATATACTTAAACTAGCGAGGAAGGTGTTTTGGGTCTGGTCCCTTGGGGCCACTGGCAGTTGTACTGGTAGTAGTTTTACCCGTGGCTGGCTTACCGGTGTTAACTCCTGGTCTAGCGTTTCCCTTCATCAATTTAAAATATGTGATTAATTTATTCACAAATGATATCTAAGCTCTTTTTTTAAAATTATCATCAAAGATTCATCCGCAAAAATGAGGTAGAGCTGTTCAAACTGCTCTATTTTTCTGTTATTTTGTTGAGACAGAATTGAAATTAAAATTGATTAAAAATATTGGGCTTGTGATACTTCTTACAATCCTTTAATGGAAAAATGTCTATAATTCTTTTCATATTATACATTTCTATTATTTAGTGTTGTTCTGTGATTTAATTATTGATAATAATAATAGGCATATTATAAAGTATTTTACAATGCAAAAACATATCAAAAGCCATGATGATTTTATCATGCTAGATAATCTGTATTTTTCCTCTGAAGAAAAGGAAAAGATGCAAAATCATGAAAAACCACATTCTTAGAACTCTATAAAGGGCTCGGAGGAAAATGAGGATCATCCTAATTCACATATTTAGAGTCAAAACTAAAACAATGAATAAATCAAGGAGGGCCAATCTGGAAGAAGACAAAGATATGCCAGGAAAAGGATTTCTCACAAATCAAAAAGAACTCGCAAAATTCGAAAGACTATTACCAAAGAAATGATTGATTAAATGAATGAGAGATTTGTAAGATATCGTGAATAAAAAGAGCTTAAAGTTCATCCCAGCTTAACTCTCAGGAATATTGCTAATTTAATGTCTCTGGGATACTCGACTATCTTGACCAAATACAGGCAATTCCAAAAAAATGACAGGGTAAAAGAAGGAGTATTGCTTAAAGTCAACAGCAAGAGAAAATATTAAAAAAGCAAAAATATTGAAGAGATCATCATGCAATCATTTAAGTAAAAGAAATTTTATACTGCAGTGCAACTGGCATAATATATTAACTCGAAATATTAGGTAAAATGCACCAGGTCAATGATATCCAGACACCTTAATGAGCTTTGCTTCAAAAGATAAGTTGATGTAGAGGAAGTAAATAATCTACCTCTTTAAGATTCTGAGGATGAGATTGCTAAAAGATGTGCTAAATGTATCATTTATGGAGTTTTAAAGCAATTTAAGAAAATTGTCTACTTTGGTGAATACACAATCTAATTTTAAAGAGGCAAATCTCTTTACATATTATTGCTGTGTGGCCCAGAAGGCATGACTTTTATGTTGTACAATTAGCCCCCAAATAGATATAATTTCAAAATATTCGTTAAAAATATCATCAACAGGTATTTATTGGAATATAAGGTGAAAGTATATAGCTAGTGGATGTTCGTAACAGGAATGGAAGAGGTTTTCAGAGGATAAACAGCTTCATATCTGATGAGATAAGAAGAAGCAAAATTGATACCTGTTCTCGATAATGTTTATGCCAAACTCATATGTTACCCTTGTGGGGCCAGAGAGCTCAATCCGATGCATGAAGTCTATCAGAAACTATTAACCAAAACTAGTGGGTGTACATTCGATTAAAATACTGCTTTAAGAGTGAAGTTATGGATGGAGTAGTTAAAAATGTAAGCTGTTCTAATTGTGCGTCGATTTGAATTGAATATTCGTAAATAATTCTAAAGGGAATGAGAATGACTTGATTATTGTATGGATATGGGATGATGATAATGATGTAAAATATATTATAGTTTGACATTAAAAGCTATGATATTTAAGGGCGATGGATTTAGTAATTTGCCCTATTTGGAATTAAATGCTTTAAAACTATCAAGCATCTGAAAAGATTTTAGGTTTTATCTTGAATATATTACATTATTCAACTCCAATAATATACAATCTTTTGCCTACTAAAATCAATATATTTAAACTTCGCATTAATTTTGGTTATCATCAGTCGAGATTATTAATATCTTTAATACTTTGTTTTATTAAAGCAAAGGGATATAATATTAATTTGGTAGCTGTTAAATATGAAGTTGCAACGTTTTATCGAAAACCATCAGCGGGATAATACTTCCCCAGTTAGCATGCACTTTCTTGAAAGTTCACACATTTTTAAAACTAGTGAAAGTATTGGAACTTTAACTTCTCACGACGAGTTCGCTACAGATCGCTCTTTCGTTATCAAGGAGTCTATACCTGTGTGCTACGAGTTTTCATAACATAAAAAACAGAATAGTATAGAAGTATAACACCTCAAAGAATTATGCGCAAGCTCAAGACCATTGGAGATTGCTTAAAAGTATTTGGAGATGGAGACATCATCGAGCAAGCAACAATAGAAAACTTAAGGAGGAGAAGAAAATAAATACAGGCTAAAATCAACCAAAGAATTTCCATTTCGCAAAATTAAAGATTAAATCGATTATGCATTACCTTGCTTTAGTGGAACTTTCAATGGAGATGCAAGCCTTTTGATGGCGCCTTCTTATAAATTTGATTAAACTCACGAATAATTGTAAAACAATGATCTCTATGAATAAGCTCCCTCTCATATTTCTCGCATTGGTAGCCCCTTTCTTCCTGAATCTTCTCCCATTATAGGCATGAACGAATAAATGAAAAACTTTTTCATATTGTTTGAACCTCTTTTAGATCGAGTCAAGATATTGTAAGAATAAAATATCAAACTTGAGTAGGAATGGCTACAACAATAAAAATTGGCCCTACAGTTTTAATAGATGGAAAATCAGCTGCACAGATAAGTATAATCATTGAAGGGGACAGTTAAAAATGTGATTCAAGAGAATATATAAATTTAAAATATGATCAAGGAACTTCTCCTTAAGCAAGAGATAGAAAAATATCGATATATATCCAAGGAGGATAGATCAATTGAAAGGCGAGCTTTGGCCGAAGGGAAACATGGCATTAATATAGGAGGGGCTTATTACTCAGCGGGGACATCTTGAATAATCCAGTTATTTTGATTTCATTGAGTTTTTCTGCCAATATTGCCATATTAATTAACATACAATTTTATGATGCTTACCGACTCTGAATAAATTTAGGCTTTTAGATATTGCATTTTTATATATATTAACTTTTAACGAACTTAGAGATAATATTTCCGATCAGAGTAGGAATGGACTTTATAGATGAGTCTGAAGTGGTATATTTAATGTTATTTAGTTGCTTAAGATTAGCAAAAAACTTGAACAAGCTTTTAGAGAGATTAGCATTCATTTCCAGAACTACTTTAGCGCCAAATAAAACGATAAAAAAGCACTCTTTTCTAGTATCAAATAAGATATATTACCCTCAGAAAAAGACTAAGCTGTATAAATCTAGGTTGCTAACAATACGGATAATCAACTCAATAGTCAACAGGTTAAGCCTAAAAGAATTAGAAGAAGAAACTCCTCACAACCTTTTGATAAACCGAGGCCTCCCCTTAGTGCTTTTTTTCAATTTTTGAGAGAGAGAAGAGCCTAAGTGTCTCATGAATATCCTCAACTAAATTCCAACGAAATTTCAAATGTTATGGGGCAAGTATGGAAATCTTTAAGTGCAGCTGAAAGAAGACCGTATGAAGAGTAATACGCGAGAAGTCGTGTGGAGTACGATCAACAAATGAAAATATATAACACCAAACAACTGGACGGATAAGACTAGCAATTGATTGATTGAATTGATCTATTAATTGAACAATTATAGAAATATTAATTTTTGGGTATTAGTAACAAAAATCATAAAAATAGATAATATTTTGAATGTATTTTCATTAAATTAGAATTTTAGAGTTTTTATATTTTACAATAATGTGCATAAATATAGAGATCAGTTAGAACTTATTTTTGAACTCTTTGTTTTATTGGACGATGCCAGCATCGATTTGGATTTAGACTACTTCATCTTTTCATATTCTTCTGTTTATTTGAGCTTATGTGGCTTATAAAAAATATCTTTACCCATCATAATTTTGAGACTTTTATTTCTAGTAAAAATTTAATTGATTGAAACACTGTTCGAACAACTCTCATTATTGCCTTCATCATCACATTTTTACAAATTATTGTCTTCATTTTTGTGATAATTAATTTTTTCCTTCTTTTCAGTGGGTTATTTTTCCCCAAAAAAGATGGGCCTTTTACTTTAGGAAGGTGTATCATTTTTTAACACCTCAATTATAGTTTAATTTGATTTATTCTGTCTCTTACGCACTTCTATAATATCTCTATCTAAATCTAGCTCCTTAACGACGGGAGATTATGGACTAATCTTCATCTCGTTGTTTGCTGACCCCTCATAAATTTAATTAATTCGTATCTTATTGCTGTTGCTACTCTTGGTATCGTTTTTATGTTATTTTTATTCTATTTATTTATTTTATTTTTCTTCTTCTTCTCTCTGCGCCATAAGAAATTAAACTGTGCTGATCCCCTTGCAATTGAGATATATATGTAGGATAATGAGGTTGGTCAGCATGAAAGTAAATATTATGTCTGTGGCCCCTGATATCCAGGCAACAATAAATCCTGCAATGAAACCAAGATATTATCCTTGAGTTGTTAAGAGGGATAACGCAACAACATAAATGGCTAAATTGGAAAAGGCTGAAATGATCATGATTAAAAATAATCTATAATTGGATCCACCTACACAATTATTAATCCATTTGCAATGATGATCAAAATTATCGACACATCTATCTTATGGTAAAATTACCTGTTACAAACCTTGCAATGTCTTGATTTTTATTGCACAAAGCTCAGGCAATGGAAACAATAATAAAATGGATCAGGGAATTTACTTCGAAATTATTCAAATCTAGATTATTAAAAAAATACTAATCGAATGAACTATTTTTACACTTGATCATTACTGTATCGGATGGATCGCTGAGACTGCATGCCAGGGAAGTAGTCACAAGGCATATAAGACTGAGGGAATAGATAGCGCACAATATAATTTTGGTTTCAGTATTTTTCAATTCAGGAAAGATGATGGCATAAAATAGCACTGCTTATAGAATGAGGACTAGATAGCTAGCCATCTGTGGTAATACTGGTGATTTACTGAAAGTGGTATTTGGTTGATATCTATCTGGTTGTTCGCTCATGAAGTCGAGGACAATAAATATTATCTATTAAAATATATAGCTTAAGCTTGAATACAATTGATATTTTAATATAGTATTCCCGGTGGATACTATGCAGTAATTTGACTCACTATGGGAAAGTCGGAAGATAGAGATTTCTATCGGATGCAAAGTTCATCAAAGTTAGTGAGAAAGCACAATTTTACATTATAATTAACTTTCTTATTCAATAATTAATATACTGTATTTTTTAATTTAGACTGCTTTTGGGCATAAATTTTGATTTAATTTGGTAAAAATAATCATAGAAGGAATAATGATCTAATCATCATATAATGACTGATGCTTTCATTTTTAGTATAAAATAGAAATATTTCTTCATATAACTATTATCTTTTTCGGAAAATCACCAAATTAATATTAATTAGTGATTTATTCAAGCAAGCCTTTTCAGTATATTCAATCTTTATAAGATCGATAATACTATGATAGCTATTTAACCCAAAAATAAAATGTCAAGCTAAACTAAGTACTAAAAGATCAATGGATGTTCTCATAAACCTTCCACCCCTCAGGTAATCGCTTTCTTGATCTTCGCTATAGCTATTGCCCTACATTCAGTTCTTATCACAACCATTTTGGAGATATCTTCCTCTATAGTATATTTCCTTTTTGCTCTTCACTACATCATTCTCACTGCAGTTGTCACAGACTATATAATTTTGACATTATCTGATCCAGTCGATCCAAGATTGTTGGAAGAGTAATCTTAGAAAAAGTAATAAAACCCCAATGAGCTAGTCTATTGCTAAAACTGTAAAAAAAAGGTTCATATGTATAGCTATCACTGCCGAAAATGCAAAAGATGTGCCTAAGAATTTGATCATCACTGTGTTTTTCTCAATAACTGCATTGGCAAAAAAAACTATTCTAGCTTTTTCAGATTTTTATTGACAGTGACTATTTTTTTACTATTAAATATCGGACAAGGAGTTTGGGCTTTTTTGGTCAACGAGTCAGAGTATAGATGGGTCGCCCTTACATTAGCGATTTACTGCTTTCTCATTGTTCCTTAAATTGTTTTCTTGGCAATTTTTCATTGCTATATAAGTTTTTTCCTTTACAAAACAACTCTGGAAGTTATTAGGGGAGATATGAAAACAGATTAAATCGCATATATCAGATAGAGTACTCCCCAAAGAAGATTGGATTCTAAAAAAGATTCAAGGTCAACATAAAGTGAAAACAACGTAACAACCGAAGCCGATTTAAATCCAAATAATAGTGGCAAGATGGAATCCTTATGATGAATTTTGAAATTTGTTCTTTTACTAACTATTATTACTACTCATGCTATATTCGTTCATCATTTAACTTGAGAGAAAAATCTATTCTAACAATGATATAAAGACATCAGTGATAACAGAATTTACTTTTGAGAATTTAATGTAAAACTTTATTAATTTTAAATCTTCCAATTTAATGATAGTATTAATCTAAAAATTATCTTTATTTGAGGTTATCATCATCATTTATAAAAATAAAATGACTGACATTAGAATCACCAAAGAGGACCCTGGAAAACAATAAACTTAGTAGGCAGAAAATCTAATATTTGAGAAAGTTGAGCCCATCTAGCTTATATATTCCAATATCAGTGTCATTGCCAATGTCACAGAGGAACAGGAAATTAATGGCTAAAAGGTAAATGTCCCAGGGAGGAAGAGAATTTTAAAAGAATGTTCAGGAAAATTTTCACCGAACACCTTTACAGCCATTCTCGGCCCTTCAGGTTGCGGAAAGACTACCATGCTTAATTTAATTTCAGGACGGCAACTGTCTTAAAACTTGGAGTTGAGGGGTATTCTCAAAATAAATGGAGTTTAAACAAATAACATTGCCAATTTCAAGAGCTATATTGGCTATGTAATGCAATAGGATTACATGCTACCTACTTTCACTCCTTATGAAGCATTTAAATTTGTAACAGACCTCAGACTTTCAAATTTTGAAGAAATTGAGAAAGTGAGAATTGTTAATTCCATCATTAAGTATTTGGGACTTTAAAAATGCAGAGATACCTATATTGGTGATACTCGAATTAGAGGTATTTCAGGGGGAGAGAAGAAGAGAACATCAATAGGCTTGGAACTACTGATCAATCCTTCCATAATTTTTTTAGATGAACCAACGACAGGTTTGGATTCCACTACATCTCTTAACCTTATTAGATTCCTTAATAAACTGGCTAAACAAGGAAGAACTGTTATTTCCACCATTCATCAGCCTTCCTCATAGATTTTTATGGAATTTGATCACATCATCCTCATGGTAGATGGACATATTATCTTTGATGGGCAAGCTTCCGAATCAATTAACTATTTCGCCAGAATTAAACTTCCAGTGCCTAAACACACCAATCCCACTGATTACTATATGAAACTGATGAATAAAGAGGGGATAATGTTGTCATACATATAGAAAAAATAGGATTATACCGATGAACAAATAAAAGTAGAATTCGAATAAAGAGTAGATTATCTAGTCAAAAACTTTAATTAATCAAAAGGACAAATAATTCATGCTACTGCTGCAATCACTCACTAGCTCAAAGGAGTTGATGAAAGATAGGAAGCATCTTGGTGCACTCAATTTTCTGTGATATTTACTCGATGTTGGCTCAATTAATTTCGTCAGCCCCTTGATGTAATTTTAAAAGTATTTCAAAGCATATTTTTTGGAATAATCTGCATAATTCTATATTATGAAAAAGGTACAACAATCAACGAAATTATTCAAAACAATCAAGGAGTACTATTCTTTTTGATTATGAATACTGGCTTTAGTTATGTCTTTGCTTCCGTTAATCTCTTCAACTTCTAAAGACCTGTCTTTATTAGAGAAAGACTCAGTAACACTTATTGTACTTCTGCATATTATATGGGTAGAATTGTAGCAGTACAACCAGTTTAAATTCTTACAGTATTCTTATTTTTAGTAATTGCTTACTTCCCGTGTAACCTTGACAATAGTGCTGGTACATTCTTCAAAACATTGCTTTCAATGTAACTGTGTGCATTTATGAGTTCTTCCTTTGGTTTGCTATTATCAACCCTTTTTTCTGATGCTGGAGTAGTAATGGCTCTAGTGCCGGTTCTTATCATTCCTTTTTTGCTCGTTGGGGGCTTCTTTGTTCCTCTCTAAACTGTCTACGGAATATTTTATCCTTTCGAATATCTATCTATGTTTCGATATGGATTTGAATCTATGATATACTCACAGTACGAAAACAATCCTATTAATTTTAATGGGTCCCTTTACTATCCTATTGGAACAAACTACAATTTTCAAATTCCATTCTGGCTTGATTTAGTATTAATGGCTGTGATTGGTGTTGCCATTAGGTTTGTAGCTTTACTAGTGATGTTCAAGATTAGTAATCCTAAGATAATGCCTCTACTTCCTCTTTAATAAATGGGCCCTGAAGAGCAGAACATCCCTCAGCCGAAGGCAATACAAATGCATTCACTACAGCAAACAGTAGATAAAATTGATCCTGCATCAGCATGATATCATGCTTTATCTTTAAAATTTATAGTAAGATGTTAAATACAATTCTCCTTTTAGATGTAAATTGTAATTTTGTATCCAGCTGAGATATGATTAATCACTGTTATATTATATAACTTATTGAACAATTAATGAGTTAACTTGTTAAAAGTCAAAAATCCATGAGCACAAGAACACAGCCAATATCCAGTGCATTTTATACTGATATTCAAGAAAGAGATGAAAGTGCTGCTCACCTCAATCGTTATGTGGCTAACCTAGATTCGAAATTAGATTATGCAAAATGGAAACAGGATTTAGTATTAAAGTTCAATTACATGCCTTTAAAACGGATTACCGAAAGAATTGAAGAGGAGAGATAAATTTATATGCAAAAAATTAAAGAATAAGAAAAACATTGCGCTCAAATACTGTCAGGAGAGTAACTAACAGTTCAGCTATAACTGTTTCGATAATTTAGTAAAAAGTTGAATGAGAAAATACGAGAGTTCTAAATTAAAATAGAAGATGAAAAGATAAAGCATCACATTCTTAATAAATAGGTTGATGAGAAAAGATAAAGGCTAAAGTAGATAATGAAGTAAAATATGGATGTTATCAAATCTAAACTCATCGAAGGAGGAGTGCACACCAAAAGCTAACTTATTACCCTCATTCGATCGAGAAGCAACAAAAAACCATTCAAATTGGCATCAGTTTCAAAAAATTAAAATACATTTAGTAATACTGAGAGAAAATATACCTAATCAAAGCTCAATATTCAACAATACAAAAAATCACAATTAAATTTGAACAAATTGTACTCTGAATGCTTGCAGAAACTAGTAGCATCCATCCAATCAATGAATAGTTCAGAAGACATTCAAGAGGGGATATATTTAGATATTATGGATCGATCCATAAAAAAGAAATATTCAGCTGAGGGAAAGCACTCAACTAAAAGCAAAATATGCGATATCTTAATTTCAAAATACGGGTCTAAACATGTCCACAACAGTAATAAGGCCAAAATGGATTTTGAGATGGACTGGAAAACTTTTAAATAGCTGAATTGGAAGCAAATCATGGGTATAATTATGGTAAAGGACAGAAACTGCTAAAAAATGAAAAGGATATTACAATTTAAGTGATTATTAATTATTTTTCGTGAGCATTAGTAACATTGGCGTATAAATTAAAGATTTGTCAAAGATCTTCTATTCTAATGCAATTTCCTTATACTAAACTATAACCAGCTCTGCACTAGTTGCAAATTGAGTATTTTTTGGTACATTTCATGCAGCTTGCATCTCGGCATTTTTAGCAGGTAGTGGCTGCTACTCTATAGTTATCATTGCAAACTTTGCACCTCGCATAATAATCTGGACAATCTAAACAATTTTTATCATAACAGGCTTCACATCTGTGATCTGTTAATTTGTATCCATCCTTACATTTTTCACAAAGAGCAGCTCCTCTACCACAAAAGACACAATTTGGCTCATTGCATGCATCAGCTATGAATAATAATAGAAGAAATGCTAAAATGAAGTTGAAGCTCATGCACTCGAATGTTGATTGTTTATAAATTAAAAGCTAATGCAATTAAAAAGTAAAAAGATTGAGATTTTATTTCACAACAAACTATAATTCTGTTGACTATCAAGAGAAGAATATTTTAATCTTTTTTCTTGGTTATTTTTGTTTTTTAATTCAGCATATTGAAATCATTGACGATGCAATACCGAATAGAATATAATTATTATCCCATTGATGGACCCTCGCCTATATATATATTAACTGCGTCGACCTCGTGTAACCAACCCAACCTTGTATTCCAATAATTATACAGCGACTCTAAGCTTATAAACAACAACTGTTTCTCTATTTATCAAGGAGGTCCGCTAATTCCAAAGTAGGTCAATAATAAAAATTAAAAAACTAAGTCTGAATCGTTTTCTTTACCACCACAATTATTTAACGAGAGAGAGATAATTGCAAAAAGTAGAGGTAAACAAAATATAAGATAGGATTATCACTTCTGTCTAACTATGGAACTAATTCACTGAAGCTTGAGGACAGAGGAAGAAAAGGTGAGCATAATCAAAATGTTAAACTCTAAAATTTTAACAACCAGTCAACAGCCGAGAATAGAATGGTAAAATCCCCTCTCTAGGACAAAGATAATCATTATTTTTCAAAATTATTGAAAGCAAATACCTCATATGCATAAAAATAACCTGTTGCAAGGATATAATAACATCAAATTGCAGGTGGCTGCGTCTATGGCCAATATAAAAATAAAGTACCTTTGAATTTATGGGAATCATATGCAGGAATAACCAAAAAGAATCAGCATTTTAGTCCAAAAATGTTGAATCACTCGGATGAGTTTCGAAGCATAATGTGATATTCAATATTTTTGAATTGAAAAAAAATTGATATTTCGATATCATTAATTCTTTTTTGGAGAGAATACTTCTAAAATTGCTAGTTTAGTATGAATGCTACTCAGATACAGGGCAGCAACTTCATCTCCTTCAACCTTCCCATTCAAACTTTGATGAGCAGATACTAATTGTCCTAATTTTTCTTCCTACTGCTTTAATTTTTATAATTTTAGACGCTGATCGAAGTGCTCATTGCTAAGAATATCTTCTATTTTTCTAAATCTAATTTTCTGGACACTTTAAATCCTCTCCTATTTAATGAGTTAAACTTAATATTGACTTTTGGCCTTTTTGGTTTGGTCGCTCTGCACTGATGGGGACATTTCTGTTAATTTACTTTGTTTACGCTTTCGTTTTTTATTTAACTCTTTCAGTTCTTTCAGTTCTTTCATATACTAATTTCCTATTTTTGTTATTTATTATCGATTGCATTTATTTTAAGATTTGTCTTTCTTTTTTTTATCTTACTCAATTGAATTGTCTTGATTGCTCTTATTTTATTACAATCTTTGCCTAATTTTGTCAAATTATTGCCTATGTCTTTCTTGGACTGCATTTAAGAATTCCTTTTTCCGATATTAGTTCATTTCAGATTCTTGTAGTTTCATTTTGCGCTATTAATTTTTGAATTACTATTCTGCTTCTAGAATCAAGAAGGATTTAGGCACAAACTTTGGTGGTTGATAATGATTTTAACTTTAAAGGACTCTGGAAGTTAAACTTCTGTTGATTCTATCATTAATTCTCTTTTTTTAGTATTGCTTTTAGTGCTCAAACAGCATGGTTATATCCATCGGCTTGAACTCTTATTTTTTATGTTTTAATAATTATCGCTATTTCTATTATTTGGGGAGGAGATAATGGATTCTGAATGCTTATTCTTTTTATTGATACAAAAACTTTTTTTTCCTAACATTCTCAAGGGTTTTGTTTGATTAGAGCGATTAATATCTAATTTTGCGCATAATTTCTTCTTTTCGATGAAGTCTCTCATTAATTTGTATCCTTCTTAATTATAAAGCTTTCATTTGTTCTTAGTTACTTTTTTTTTACTCTTCTTCTTTTTATCTATTTATTAGTTCGGTAATTTCGGTTGATCTGTCTTTAATTGTTTTCATCGTGCTTTTGTTCATTCTCATAAATTTCTTGACTATCTTCAGATGCTCATCCATGTCAACTGGCTTCTATAATATAGTTTATCGTTTATTCTATTCGATTTGTTGAGTAGCTATTGGCTTGAGTTTATAAATACGCTGCAATCCAGATTTAATTTCTGCATATAGCGATTCTGTGATGTTATCGATCAAATTTGTGGCCCTCTATCTTAGACCTAAATTACATCAAGACTTGTTAACTATTTAATTGGTTGCGGTTTAGAAGTAGTTTACGATTATTATTGTGGTTCTTTAGACGTTTCATAAGACAAGTTTTATTTTGTAATGAACTCATTTATGTTGATACACTGCATAACTATTCTAATAAATTTATTTACTTAGAAGGACTCATTTTCAAGTTTTTCATCAAGAAATAAATCAGATGTTAAATAATTTATTAAAAAACAATCAGTTATTCAGCTATTATCTTAAATAATAGATAGATAATGGATAAATTATATCAACGAATAGATCAATTTTAGGGGTGCCTGAAGAACTATATTTGAATAAACTTTTGAGTAATAATTTTTTCTCTCAGCAAAACGAATTAAGGCATGAAATTGATATAAATTTTGCTGATGAATTTATATGTTTTATCGAGTATATTCATCAGAACCTACTCAAAAAGTATAAAGTGGAGGAATAACATTAAAATAGCAATGGCTATACTGATATAATTATTTGTGTTTTGAATTCCAGATACGGTTGAAGAAAATTATTAATTCCAAGTGGAGATTAAGTCCAAAATGTATGCTGAAAATACACTCAAACTAATAGTCAGTTAATCCAGCTATGCAGCTGTCATGTTTTATTCTCCCATAAGATAGGGTGTGACTTGCTTAACTGCATAACGCAGAAAAGTTGATAATCCTTGCGTAAACGTGCGATTGCTTAATTACATACATTGGGACTCGCTAATATTGAGAGATGCAATAGTTTGAGGATTGTAGGAGCAGGGATTTCCATTCCAATACGCCTTTTGCTTCTGATCGAAGTTTGACGTAGAATCACTAACTTGTGTGATGTAGGCAGCCTGTGCAAGTTAGCTCATTGCAGAAAGAGAGTCTAAGTATCTTGTAGCATCAAAGACAACCTAATTCGGATGGATTTGACTATAGTACTTTTCGACACAGCCGTAAGCAACAAACGAATGTGCAGGGAAATATCGCAAAAAGAAGAATCCTGCATTCTAAAATGTTTGAAGGTTTGTTACTGAAACATAAGTTATAATTTAGATGCTGATGGCTGCGCTAATAATGCAGGTCATCGAAATTATGACAAAGGCATACAGTTTTAGGAATTTTAAGTTTTAATCCTTAGACTCAACGATTTGTTTGGCCTTGTTGTTTAGTACCGCCTCGCCTCCTTCCTTTAAGCCAGTCTATATTTTACTCCTCTTTAGTGTTTCCTTATGCCTTTACAATTTTCGTAGAGTTTGTTCGGGAGTCAAGGAGGACATTTGTGTTTGAAACCTGTAAAATTGAGTGGAGACTTGATCGATGTAGTCCATGATGCTGGATATGTCAACTTGGCTTATTTCAATTAAAATCTCCGTGACTTTTTCCATCTTTTTCCTAAAAGAGGAAATCTTGTAAATGCAGAATATAGCGGCAAAGATGAAAATGGCGATTTGAGAGACTGTTACTGCAACCTGCTCCATTTGAATTTGGTAGAGAAGCGTCCGAAAGGAAGAATCAAACTGATATTTAGTTGTATTCATCATGACATCAAAGGAAGGCTTTATGTAAGAGTTAAATTGCACAAAGTCATACCCAGTCCTGTTGATTGGAAAGCTGTCAAGTGAGGCGATGCTTGAGTACATGAGAAAATAAAGATCAACTTGATTGTATATAAGTCCACTATTTACGGAGTTATTTATGAAAGGTGAATATTAGTTTGGAGTATTGATAGTTGGATCGAATACAGTAGACATAATTGAAGGAAGAGAACCTAATGTTGCTATTACATCTGTTGCACTCTAAATTTAACTTTAGGTTATTCCCTTATTGCCGACTTCAAGAAATTCTTTCATATAATTGACACCAAGAGAAATAGGATAGCGGTACATGCTCATAAAATCAATAAACTGCGTCGAATAACTAACCACACGAGTGGCATCTCCTCGAGTTACAATTATAAGAATTATTATTGAAGCTATAGTTACCAGAGTAAACAACCGGAGTAGTCCCTTAATATGATCCAGCTCTACGATGCTGGAGATTGGCATAAGACTTTCTTATTTCAGGAATATGTTGTTCTATTGGTGCATGGTGGCAGTTTATTGACTTGGTAACGAATGGATCCGCTTAAAGTCTGACAAGCCTATGACTGAATTGGCATTTTACTCTTCCAAATCAGGTTCGCTTCCATGTTCCTACAGAGGAGCGTGTATCTTTTGGTTGATTTTTATCATAGCCACAAACTCAAGAGTATTTTCTGGGTTCACAAAGAATTTATAAAACTTGATAACCGACACATAAGCATCCTTGTTAGTCAGGCATTTGGTGAATCTTGGTCGATAGAGGTCTTGATTGTTTAGATAGCCATACTCCAGCCACTCATTAACCTTAATAGAATGGGTCTCTTTAATTTATTCAGGCAGGAGGACTGTGACCTCATTTCCAATAAAGTATTATTCATTTTGGCGGAGATAGACTTTGCAATTTTTACTGACCTTTTTGATCATCAGTTCTTTGTTGATCAGCACAGCGTTGATGTAACACGTCTCCTTGTTGAAGAGGAAGCTTGGGCTTATGCTTTGCAGATCTTGCTAGCATTCATAAACTTTAATCTCCTGTGATGAGCCTTTTAACTCCTTCAGCTCCGCCTCCATTTTGACAACCATGTCCTTGAGCTTTACTCTTTCATTGAGTATAAACAGAACATAGTTATTGTAAACAAACTTCCAAAGTCGGTTGATTCGGAGGTACTTGGTGAGGGATATCCACTTCTTGTTTGTCAGGTCGATGATCTCAAACATCTTTGTAATATTTTAGTAGAGGTGACCCACGCTGACTTCGCTACACCGGATCTGGTTCCATACTTCAATCATTTTGAAGAGGTATCCCCGTATAGAGTTATTTATTTCTTCGAGAGTCTCTTCCGACTCAATTACATTTTAGAGGCGTAGTTTCCCTTCGTATAGTCTGTCATTGAGAGCTTATGCCTGCTATCGCAGAAATAACTGAATTTTTCGTAGTTTTAATCGATCAAAAATGTTGAGGTCGAGGTGAAAAATTCTTCTCAGAAGTGCCTCTATAACATAAATGTTGTTAAACTCCGAATACTGAAACTAGCAAAAGTTTATTAAGACTTCCTTGTTCTCCCTGCTGCTTGTCTTATCGATAGTTTGCTCATACAGGCATTTCATATAAAATCTATGAGTTGACTATTTGGCTCTCACATCTCCTTTCATAGGAGCCCCAATCTTGACCATGGTCATTAGACTTGGATCATAGATGACATTCGAGTGAGAGTAGCAGTCTAATCTTTGGCAATTATTATGTTCGTGATAGCTGAACACGCCCATTAATAAGGCATTTATATTTGGATTCTCGGCAATATGATCAAATAATTCGCTAATTGTAAGGTCAATTTGCTTGATTTACTTCATACTTTCTTTTTTTAAGTGTTCACTTATGACTTTATGCTATCGACCGTCAACTGTCATTTTTAAGAAAAACAAAATTATTACTCCAAATAACCCATAAACAAAGATAGTGTAGATAGAAGTGCCTACAATAAGGAGGTTCTGAGTATATTAATGAAGATAGAGCTATAATCCGTACATGAAGATCCATGCCAGAAAGATGACGCCAAATATCGCTGTCACAACCTGATACTACTCCTAGCTTGCTGAAAATATCATGATGGCGTTGATCAAGTATCCTAAGACCAAAAACATTCTAAATATCAAGTTTGAGAAGGTTGAGGAACAGTAGAAGCAATCCTTCCTCTATCGATAATTTTAGAAGTAGACCAGGATAAAGATGCTGAATATACATGAGAAAAGGTAGTTAGTGATATTCTCCGAGAGGTTGATGAGTATCAGGACAGCTGATACCGATAGGTCTGCCTCCGTTATCAGGATGATATGCGAAATGACAGTTGAATTGATCTTGTCGAAAATGGACTTCCCCTCAGAAGGCATGACTTAATTCAGGATAATTTTAATGAGTATAATCTTTATCAGGAAAACAAGGCCCTGGAGTGTTCTATAAAGGACTTGACTTTAGATCACTGAAATGTCACTCAGGATTGCAGTTCTTATGTCCGCCTATGCAGCAACGAGGCAGACAAGCAAAATCTAATCTA
>Ga0302280_1000917_pt1 | contig 25543 bp, 23 predicted proteins | sample III_Fen_E1_1_FD_198771 | JGI IMG/M metagenome (GOLD analysis project Ga0302280, IMG submission 198771) | Peat permafrost microbial communities from Stordalen Mire near Abisko, Sweden - III_Fen_E1_1 | ecosystem: Environmental > Terrestrial > Soil > Wetlands > Permafrost | place: Sweden: Abisko... | reverse complement strand
GCTCTTTGTACTCATAGGATTCCACCATCAAACTGCTGTGCTTCTGCCTCTGCTTTTCGCTGGGAATGAACTCCGAAATGTTGTTTCTGCTGAAGGAATTGAGAGTGATGCCGAAGTGGCTTTTGAATATCTCGTTGCTGTTGACGATTTCTCCGCTGTTGAAGCCTGACAGCACAACGAGGTTGTTTTCGTCGTGGTTACCCAGTATGTGTTCGACCTCGGCGGAGAGGAACAGTTTTTTGATACTGTTTTTGGTGCCCTCCAGCTTCTTCTCGATGCACATGTGATACAGGATGTACAGAAATTTGAACTCGCTTGAGTAGGTGTACATGCTCTTGCCCACACACCTGTTAATGATCTTTCGAATTTTACTCTTGAGCTAATGGCGATCCAGCAGCCGACTGTCCGGGAAGAGTTCGACCTTCTTGTCATCGTCAGTGAGGTACTCGATCAGTTTTATTTCATTGTTGATGCAGTTCTCTATTTGGTTGTTGAGCTCCTTCAAACTCTACGAAAATTAAATGAATTTGATTTGGTTGCTGTCGTTCTCGTTGGTCGGCAGACATTTTAGGATCCGCTGATACAGCAGTTCGTACTTGCTTCGGTCCAAAATTGTGTTTTTGTTGCCCCGCTTCTCTACATGTTTATAATAAATGACCAAGGCGCGACTGATGTACCGTCCTCCCAATTCCAGACCGTTGCTAATGAGGAATTAGAAGCAGGAGAAGCTGAGAGTGTTGATGAATCTTTCCTCGATGACTTCGAAGAGAGAGACAGCAATTTCTCTTTGAGACCCTTCGACATTAGTTTAGATTAGCAGTTAGCGTTCCGAAACTGAATGCTACTCCTTAGCCGAGTGGTGTGCCTTTAATTTGTCGATGAACAGGCCAGCTTGGACTGTTCCTTCGTTTTTTGACAAATTCGAGATATTCATTGTTTTTTTGTGGGCTAGCAGGCATTCCTCGACAAACAGGAAGCCAGCCAAGTAATCGTCGTCGTGCTTTATTTAGACTGAGTGATTCAGTGAGTTTGTGTACTTCAGCTGCAGCACTGAGGCCAAGTAGTTGTTCTCGTTCCAGTAGAAATACAGTGAGGCGATTTAGCCAATGAAAAGGTAGGGGAAGTCAAATATTGTTTAGAAAATGTCCTCGACAGCGGAGACAACGCCGCAAAACATGCCGATTAAGACAAGGTATTAGTAGAAGCAATGCTGATAGGTGAACTTAAAGAAGTAGATTGAGAAGGAAAGCAGCTGGCAAAGAGATATGATGATAACCACGGCAAGCTTGAAGGTGATGAAAATTGGCAGCACTGCGATGAGGCAGATCTTGATGAGTCGAATCACTTTGGTGATGGTCGATATCCTGCATATATGTCAATGTACTGCGCCAGCTGCTCAGTCACAGAGTTGAAGTAGATGATCTTTACTACAACGAGCAGACTTTGGACGATTAGCAACAAAATGGCAACAATTTTAAAAGCCACAAAGCCGCTGTTCCTATTGAGGAGGGTGATGATGAGCACCGAAATAGGCAGAATTATATGTTCATATAACTCCAACGAAATGTTGTTGCTTTTTTGAAAGAAAAGGCCGTAACTGATCATCAGATACAACAGATAAGAGGTGGCTAAATGAGATGATTGGTACAAGTTGTTAAGCATATAACGGTAAAATAAGGGGCAGCATAGACAGGCAAGTAAAGCGACATATTGTAAAGAAACTGTGTTTCTGAGAGCAAAAGCCCAATAAATAAGATTAACCTTAGGTTATACTGCTCCAATTTGTAAGTATAACTGCGTTTACTCATTTTGATTTGCTTAAACAAATTCAAAAATTATACAATATATATATCCTTTGAAATATCAGTTATTTATTTATTATAGATTTTGATGAAACTCACAATGCAAGATTAGATATTAATAATAATCTGTATTTTTCTGAATAATTCTTGATTTAAGAAACCATAAAAAATGAAGATGAAATGAAATTATGTTCGAAATGAAACTATCTTCAATTAAATATTGAAAAATGACTAGAAACTATAATAAGCAACAGTGATTTTCTTAATTTTGTATTATTTTATTTTTCATTATTATATATAAACTAAACAATCAGTAATATACTTTTAATACTTTTAAATATGAAAAAATCATCAATAATATATTAAGATTTTTGCTTCATAATTTGAGCTTTTACATTATTTAGCTTTACTAATAAAGCCACTCATTTAATAAAATAACTTGTGAACTTAAATTAATTGTAAATAATATGGTTTAGCCATCACAATTTAATCAAATAAATTATATATATCTTTCGTTGGTTTAATTTAATTAAAATTAATCCACAAGTTTATTCATCTTAATAATAATAAGGCAAACTTATTTTTATTTTTTTAATAACATCTAGTCACCGTACAAAAAAGATATTATGACTTGATTATATTAGTTATTGAAAACATATATCTTACCTTTAAATCGGATGGCAAGCCTTTGCATAAATGGTAGGAGATCACTCTTATCAAGGATCATATTGATGATTATATGTTACATTATATACATTTAAAAGAGTTACTTATCAGTCATTTATTTATTGTTGACGATAAAAATTCAAATTAATTTGATTAAAGTGAAAATTAAAATAAATAAATATAGTTTTTCTGAATTAAATCACTGATTTGAAATAGATATATAATTACAAAATGAATGCAAAGAACATGGTACTGACTTGGGGTCCCAAATGTGACTTCATCTTCGAAACGTACTTCCTTTATCATCTAGCTGGATCACGAGCTAATGGCCATAATTTATGCTTGGCGTTGTCCTAGTATTCTTGACATCCTTTTTGACTACTGGATATGGACCAGTTTTTCGGAGACAAATTAAAGATAAGGGTACACACAAATGGCAGTTAATTGTGGGTTATTTATTTTAGTACCTCCTAAAATTATACATAATGCTCCTTATGATGACAATGAACGCCACCGTTTGTTTAGCCATTGCTCTTGGAGTTGCGCTTGGATTTACTGTCTTTGATTCTTATGGAGACAAAATTCGTAATGCTATTTTTAAGAATTTTGATAGCTGATCATTATCTCATATTGGCAAAAAAATCTAAATCTAAATATTATCTGTTTAATACTATTTTTGACTTAAGTCAATTTTCACATAAAATACATGATGGTCAAACCATAAAACCTGATAAATTCCAACAGTCATAGAAATATACATTTTGTATGGACCAAAAATTAATGATTAGAGAAATTTCAAAAGAAAATACTAAAAAAATATTGGTGAATGAATTAAACTTGTCAACTTTGAGGCATGAATTGATTAGAATTGAATTGATTTTGCCTTGATAAGCAAAACATCATATTCATCAATAATTGAAAAATAAATTAATATTGACAAAAATCGAGCGAAATGAGGTGATGAAAGTGAACAAAGAATAGAAAAGACAATTATATGTTTAAAAATAAAAGAAATACGATTAATCTTTAGCAAAAATAATTAAATTGAAAATCAAAAATAAATGAGCAAAACATATCATCTTTGATATTTAATTTAAAATCTACGATAAAAATATGTTTATGATTTCCTATTCTTGAATATTCTTTTGTCAGTCAGAAAGAAACAAATTAAATTAGTATTAATTTTAATTCTTTTACAAAGATTCATAATAAAATGGAGGAAATTGTATAAATAGATGGTAGTCTATTTGAGGGTGGAGGACAAATGATTAGGAGTTCACTCGCTCTTTCCTTACTCTTATCCAAAGAGTTCAGAATGTTTGACATCAGAAAGAATAGGCCTAATCCTGGTATTAATAATCAACTTCGCTCAGTATTTAGTGCTTTTACTGAAAAAGTACCCAAGGTTGGCGACAGCTAAGTTTACTTTTATCCAAAGTTTCTTGAGATAACAGAAATAAAAGCCGCAACTGCTGCTAGCTGCACTCTAATGATGCAATGCCTTGTGCCAGTGTATGCTGGCTTAGGATTCTAAAAATAAGTTAAAATCAATGGAGGAACAGATGTGAATAGATCTCCTCCTTTATAAAGCATCAGATTAGCTTTAATTCCTCAACTTTAAAAAATGGGAGTTCATTTATAAATATTAGATGTTAAACCCGGATACTACCCAGTCGGAAGAGGCTTTATTGTAATTCGAGTTCATAAAAAAGCAGTTCTACATGCTATCAACATTGTGGAGTTGGGAAAACCTGAAAAGGTAATTATTACTTACTATGTTAAAGATAATAAACTTCCAGGTAGCAGCAAAGATCTTAGAAAGGACATTAAAAAAATATTAGTGAATACATTCGGTGAAAATATAAAATTGGAATTTTAAGTAAAGACACAAAAAGTATTCTGCACAAAGGATGATTATGGAATTGGATGCTTAATCCTTGGATAAAATTTAATATGGGATGTGGGCACAGTCGGAGAAAAGATAAAGGAAGAAGACATTATCAATAAATTGGAGCATTATTGCTAAAGGAAATGTGCTTTGGATTAACATCATCAAGATCAACTTCTAATTTATATGGCGCTGGCTGAAGGCACTTCTCAGATTCACGTAGGCAATAATTTATCACTTCATGCTCAAAGTCTTTTGTACATTCTAACAAAATTTATCCCTGACCTGCAGTATACTCATGAAGATGGCATTTTATCAATTACGGGAATTGGACACCAATTTGCATGATTTGTAAATTTTAAACTTTGTAAATTTGAGAAACAAAATAAAAGTGAATAACGAGAAGTGTTATTTTAACTTTGATAATTGTACAAACAAAAAATTGTAAGATTTGAAAGATTTGAAAGATTTAATTAAATTACATAACAATATAACAATGTATTTATAGTCCTTCAAATATTTTTCACATCAATTTTGAAAAAATCAAAGAAATAACATAATTATCTGAAACCAAGATTCCTTTGATAATGTAATAGATTATAAAAATTCTTGATATAATTAATATGAGCGATAATATTGTAAGGAGATGTCTTGTGTCCATAAATGAGCATTTTCGAAAAGTAAAACATGAATAGATCTTTATTCCTGACGAAAACAACTTAAAATTGGATAGGCAGCATGGCATAATTAAAAATTTTATGAGACTTACTAATAAAACTTTAATTGGTGTAAACCAGATCCACATCAATAGAAGGGAGTGGATAGCTGGATTCTTGGGGTTAGGACTGGGATATATTTTCAGTCAAGCTGATGATTTTATGTCGGATCTATTAAGAAGTTATAAACCCGTGATCAAAGAAGGGTTAATACAAGAAATATTAAGGAATTCAATAATTAAAGAGAAACTAAACGAAGGTTTGCTCGACAATGTTTATAAAAATTCAGATATACAATACACTCTGCATCAATTACTTATTTGGAAGGCTATCAGACCTCAATAGTAATAGTTATTAAGACTATCCAAGCAAGGAATCATTCTGCTATTGAATAGTGAGGCTGCGCAAAAACAAATTATATCTGTTGCAGCAAATCAGATCAATGCAAATACGGATCTTATAGGAGATGCATCGTTAAATTTTTTGAGTAGTAGCACTATGGATAATATTGTGGCTTCTGGTTTATCTTATCTTTTGAAAAGTGAATTGTTTTATAATCTGTTAGCTGGACAATTTACGAGTATCTTTAATTTAGAGCTGATGCGGGACAGTAATCGTGAGCATTTATATACAATATTCAAAGATCGATTTATGAATTGGTGATTCATAACAATATCATTAAAATCATAATTATTAAAAGCCAAGAAATTATATCATATTATAATGAATCACAATGAATATATCAAGCAGATTTTCATTAAAAACAATTTTGGGGTTAAAAAATATTTTTCTTTTACAGAAAAAAATTAGTATTTCCATTAATTAATAGTTAATACGATGGCTATCTTTTCCTTTTTCATAGATTTAGCATTTATTAATACATTTTTTCAACCATTATGAAAAATACACTTAAATCCTAAATAAGTAAAAATTGCAGTAAATCAAAGATTATTATCTTTCCATTGGTTTAAAAAATCTTACAATGAATATTTTCGAAGATTGGATCTATTTAGGTGAGGAGCCGATACTGCTCTTCCTTACTTAGCTATCTTTTTTGCTTGCATATGAAGCGGCTGCTCTTTCTGCTTTTCCTATTCTGCCTGGGATGTTCGTTTTTTAAGTATATTTCTACGAAATTATCCAGTCTTAAGTGGGACAGATTCATTTTTAATTTATCCTGGAACCTTTAGCATGGCTGACATACAATTTCTTAGGGGATGAAGCTTTTGGTCCCTAATTAAAAAATGCTTCTTTAGAGCTAATTCTTTTATCTTTTCAATTTCAACTTTGTCATTCAGCATATCCTGTGTGATGACTCTCCTTTCAAGGCGGTTTTAAACATTAATTGGACGACACTTCACAAATGATAGATTTTTGCTGGATGCTTTACTCATTTAATTTTCCTTGCCTTTATGATTTACGGCTTTGATGACTTGTTCAAAACGATTGGGGTTAATATTGCTGGCTGCAGGACATACATTTTCCTTAAAAACTAATTTATTTCTTCCAATTTTTTTGAGTTTGTTCTACTAATTCTTTTGCATGACTTTACATTCGCCAATGGGCGTCATCTGGAAAGCATCAATTCTTTCCTGAAGAGTAGATATCCTTGCTTGATTTTTTTTCATTATCCTCCAAGGCGTTATTCTAAAATATTAAAATTATATCGAGAGTAAATAATAAAATATAATGGAGTCAAAGGAAGTCCAAATCAAGTTTAGAGATAATAATGTTGATCTTGACAAATATATCTTAAATGGATTGGTTTTAGTATGATCTCTCTATTATTCCTAGTATATTAAAGTCGTTGATAAATATTAAATTGTTGTTTAAACTTAAAAGACAAATAAGTATATTAAGTTGAAGATTTTATAAACTAAGAATAAAAGAAGCAGACTCAATTTGAATCGATATACATAATCAGTTGATTCATTTTTCCGTTTAAATAAACTAGTTGCTGAATTATCATTTATTTTTTTGGTGTCGAAATTGCATTCCTAAGTTTTATATCATAATCCAGCACTATTGAGTAGATTAACAATTTATCAATTGTCTGCAGGATTGACAAAAACGGGTTTTCTTTAGGATGTAGAGTCACATGCATCCAAAACACTAATCCTTTATCATTTACTTTGGTTCTTTTGTGATTTTCTTAAAATGAGTACTGAAAAGATGTCTGAAGACTACTGATTGAACTCAAAGTTAAGTTAACTGAATCAAGCTATTGAAATTTAACAAAATTGCTGGTCTTTAATTTTACCGTTAATTCATTAGCTAACAGCTTATAAGTAATCTCAAATTAATTTGTCTTTTTGACTGTATTGGCTTTTGGTTCATATTCATTTGTATCAGTTTCTTAGATAATGGAATTTAATTTTTGAGGGGTAAGAAACTAATAGGGTTTTTCCTCTATGCTTATTTGGAAGGAAATATTGCGAGAACGATCATGATTACCATCAACTAATTTTCCTATTTTTACTTAGTTATTCGGGTTTCTCTTTTTGGATTCTTACTCCTATAGGCAATCATCAAGACTGATGCTCGTTTGCATGATGCCATTATGAACCAGCATCTTGAAAAAATCCTCAATTAATCTTTCACATTTTGATGAATCCTTTTTTTCGGATTTAATTAAAATGGCTCTTTATTTTTCAAATTTTTGCATGACTTCCTTCATGTTCGTTAGGCATCGTTAATGATTAAGAATTTTGACTAGAACAGAGTTATTATTGTATTTGAGCAGAAGCGAATTTTATCTAAAAAGTCTGGTCTCCTCAAGAGCTTTGACGAATTGAGATATTGAATTGAATTATTTAATTTTGGGTTTGAGAAATTGTAAATAGATATAATGAAACTCATCAAATTCAGTTTTGATGATGGCTTCGTTTATTCTATTAGGAATGATACAATTTTTGACCCTACAATCTTTGAAAAATCCTAATAACTGATCTATTCTTTGGACCATCAAATCAATAATAAATGAATCATCTACATTTTGAGGTATATATATAAAGGAACCTTTGATAAATGATTGCATTGACGGTCTTTATCTTTTTTTTTCTGCCTCACTTAAGAATATGGATTTGATTTATTGTTATTAAATATTAAGATTTGGCATCAAAATGCTTTTATACAGATATCCAGAGATCTCATTCTACTGCATAAAGTAAGCTAAGTAGACATTTTAGACAATTAGCTTCTCAATACTTTTTAAGCTTATCTTCAAAGACTTGTTATCTCCAACATTCTGCAGATTTCCATATTATTTCCATGGTAGAATCTGAGATAGAAATTATGATCCCAAATGTAATTAGCTGTAAACTTAACATTCATTTTCATTTGCATTATAACTCATCTTGTTTTTTGAAATTTGAGTGATTAGGTTTGATGTTATAAAACAGATTATAATCAAAGACTTCCTCCAGTTGGCTTTTCAGCAGTTTCTAGTTTCTAAAATGTTCATCAAAATCGCACTTTACTTATTTTATTTTATTGATTTGCAACGAATGATAAAATTGATGTGATTGGAATTTGAGTCTGTAGTTACTGAACGAAACTCAAAAACTTAACCATAGAAAATTAAGATCAAAAAGGTGATTCACAAAATGATTAAAGTATGAGTCATTGCAATGACAGTTAAATTTATGCTTTAATTTTAAATTTATTTATTGCCAACTTTTTTAAATCAAATTCATCATATTTTTCTTATAAAATGCCATATTTCCGTTTGCTTCTTCTGGAAACATGCATGGCATATGAAAAATTTGTTGATTCAGTTGATTACCGGATAAAGAATTATCAGAAACGGCTTCAAATTATTTATAGGTTAATATGTTTGAATTATTAATATAAATTTAAAATATTAAAGCAAATTGATAACAATTGAAGTCAAAGTCAATAAAATTAAATTGTATTCGATCAAACCTCTTGGGAAATTCATTTAAAACATAATTATTTTGAAAAAATTTACCACCATAGTCTTAATTTATTTTTATAGTTTTTATTGTCCTCATTATGTTATGACAAAGTGGTCCATTCATTATAAAAAAATTTATGGATCTTAAAGGTTATATGTATTTAATTAAATCTTTTTTATTTAGTATTAGGTAATTTAATTGACTAATGTACATCTAAAAAAAAAGAATCGGCGAATACATGGTTTTTCTCAACGAAATATTAGGCTCTGGAACCTACTCAAAAGTTTATAAGGGAGAAATTGAGTTAACCAAAGAGCCAGTAGCTGTCAAAATTATTGAAAAAGTAGCTGACAAAATTGTTGAAAAAGAACAAATATAGAAAGAGGAATATGCTAGACTAGCTTTTGCATCATAGATTCAGATACTCAAAAGACTCAAAAGCGATAATATCATCTAATTTAAAGATGTTCATCAATCCAAGAACAATTACTATCTTATTCTAGAATTAGCTGATGGTGGAACTCTCAGAACAAGACTTAGAGAAATGGGTAGATTTGATTAAAAAGCAACTATAAAATGTTTATTGCAAATTTTAAATGGATTTGGAGAGTTAGTTTTAAATGGGGTAACGCATCGAGACCTAAAACCTGAAAACATTTTGATTAAGGATAATGTCCTTAAAATAGCGGATTTTGGTTTTGCTAAATTTTCAGAAGGCAACAACTTCTTGAATACGCCATTGGGAACTCTAGTTTATATGGCTCCTCAAATTCTGAGACAATAAAGATATACCTATAAATGTGATATTTGGTCGTTGGGGGTGATGACTTATGAAATGATCGTCGGAAAGATACCTTGGATTTTTACTGAGAAAACATAGAAAAGTATAAGACTGTAAATTTTAACCAGGGAAATTACAATTCCCAAAGATATTAATATGAGTGAAAATATGAGACAATTTATATTGGGATGCTTGTAAAGGGATGAAAATAAAAGATTTGACAGGGAGCAAGTTTTTCTTCATCCTCTCTTTAGGAATAAATTTGTGCAAAATTTTAGTGATCCTCAAAAAGTGGCGACAAAGCTAAGTTATATTATGTCTGATTTAAGAGGAAAGATATTGTCTAATAACATGAATCTTAAAAAAGTCTTGAGCAAATTGGAAGGTACATTAACCAAAGAAGATTTATTTAAACTACTGAAATACATTGATATAGAGCTTTCGGAGGACGATGCAACATTTCTAATTGCCTGTATGGTAAAAAAAGGAGAATATATCTCAGTTCAAGATTTCAAGATTTTTTTGACAAAGTATAATTGTTTAATTTTGGATGAAATATCTCTAATGACCAGAATAAAAAGATGTTTGATTCAAGGAAATCTGGATGTTAATCAATTGATTTCGAACCAAAAATTCCCATTGAATATAAAATAATTTCAGCAGCTTATGAAGCAAATTGATAATAGTATCAATAAGGCAGAAGTTGAATATGTTTTCAAAAAAATTGATTTAAACAATAATGGACAATTAAGCAAAGATTAATTTCATCAGGGAATGCTAAAAATTATCAGCATAGAATTAATGGAGTAAGAGTGATGATTTGACTAAAATACCTTTATTAGATATCATCAATTACGAAGAGATAATATTCATACAATTACTGTTGATAGAAAATAAAATAATTGATTGAAAAGAATTTCAATTCAAAAAAAGGTTAATTTATAGTAAGTATGAAGATAAAAATATTTATTAGCTGTTTATATCAAATGATCATCAGTTCAATCCAATCGTGTAAGTAATCGATCAAGAATGTGTTGTTAACTATTAACTTTATTGACCTTTATTTTTATTTCTTGTTTTGTTTATCTTTATTCTTAGTAAATGTGAATATTCCTAAGAGCACATTTTTTAATAACTTGAGTATCTTCAACAGTATTCTTTATATTTTTATCTTATGAGGTATCTTTTTTAACAAATAGAATATCTTAACTTCCTCTTCTTTTTAATCGTAAAGGAACTAAACGCTTGAACTATTATCTTATATCTTTTTGTAAAATTTTTAAAGAGCTTAAGGAGTTCGCCATCGGTTGACTAGAAATATTTTTAATCACATGCTTCATCCCAATCTTTTAGAGGTTTATCTTTGGTGGTTTGTGAACCAAATCTTCAGATATTCTAATAATGATGTTGCTTTTTGGGATAGGCTTGACTGATACGGATTCTTTTTTATGTTAGGTTTTTTGACGCTGAACATCAATCTTTTTTTATACCAAATAAATATTTTTTTCTTTTTTTCTTTCTGCCGGGTGTATAACTATTTAGTGTGTAATTGATTTTTTCTTTTCTACCTGAGGGAAGAACATTTAAGTTTTTTGATGCTGCGGATGTTGGACATTTGATGTTTTTTTTTAATGCTTTTTGGTTATGATACTATCTATAGTGATAAAGTCATGATTATCAACCACATATTCCCATGGAGTGAAATCACTTAATTTATTTCTTATGGACATATTGATTTAGAGTGATTAAATATTGTAATAAATATGAATTTGTAATGGAAGAAGATTATCCATTATTATGCATAACTAAATTTTCATAAATATACTTAATTTAAAAGGAGAGGATAAATAGGGAATTATTATAAAGGACTCGAATTGTATTAACAGATTAATTTCCATTCTATCATTTTTTATTTGAGTTTTTATTTGATATATTGCTATTTGAGTTGTTTTCATTCAAAGGCCATATCTTAAACTATTTCCTCGCGCTTGGATTCATACTCTCTTTTTTTGAAACTGTTGCTTCTATACCACTCTTATTATTTTATTTACTTCGATCTGTTTTTGCCTACTTAAGATCAGTTGCCTTTGCTGGGAGAATTCTTTTTTATTATCTTTTATCTATTCTTATTGTTTCTTTTGATAATGATTTTGATCTACTAACAATTCGTTTTTAATTTCTTTAGTTTTTAATGTCTTTTGCTTTTTAATAATGTTTACAAGCCTAAGCTTAAATGAGACGAGTATTAGGTGATCTTTTAATTTTAAGTTTATTTGCAATAATCCTAGACCGAGGATCAATAGCTGGCGTAAATCCTCCCTATTCTTATGTTCTTTTGCGAACTCTTTCAATTTTTCTCTCTCCTTCTTATTAAATATATTGACTCATCCGCTTGAAAACATTTTCGCTGTATTTTTTGCGTAAATTCCTGCGTTCAGAAAGACTTCGACTCACTTGATCAACAACTGGTATTTTATGATATTAATCTTATTTTTTAACAAATGGCAATTTATTAAAATGTTTTCTTTGAATCCTTTGCCTGTTGCGATCATCTATCTCATTGCAATAATAGTATAAATCTTATTAATTAAATTTATTAAAGGAGTACTTATGAGCAATGGCTGAGCGCATTGACTCATCTTACTTTTTGTGGTAGTACTTTTTAAAATCTTAGACGTATTTTTATTTCTTTTGTAATATTTAGTCAACTCTTTCATAGATGGGCTTGACAGGCTTTTTTTATAAAATTTACCTCGTTTTCTTGTTTGTTATTTTGTATTTGTAGGATGATTGCTATTAATCATATACACGGTTTAAAAGATTTGTATTTATCTTTTCTTTTTTCGTGACGTAGCTATAAGACATTCGAGTAAATAAACGAGCTTTATCTTCTTATGGTATCTGTTAGGGAGATCCTCCGAATGATACATTTTGATCTGCTTCAATAGTAAGCACTTTCCTTTTTGGACTTGAGGGTTGAGGTTTGTCTATCTCCGAAATTAATTTTTATATCTGAATTAATAAAATCTAAGTATACCCTTGTCAGCACCCTTACTCCTAAGTCTTTCATCAATGATGAATTAATATTAAAATTTATAATATTTGACATTTAGTAAGTGACTCTGATCATGAAATATTGGATTGAAGGAAATCATAGTTCTGTAAATGCTTAGTTCTGAAGCTGTATCACCTCAGAAATAAATGTTTTGGAGTTGTGTATAAATGTTCCTCCCACGATTACTTTGGCATCTTGGAATTACTCAGCTTCTTTGGCCTCAGTGTAGGTGACACCACCTACATAAAATAGGATAATCACTGGTTTGTTGCGATTACTTCCTTGTCTTCCTCCAAATGCTGTCCGATAATCACTTTCCTTCACTTTATCTTGCAAAAAATCAGGCAAAACATGCTCGAAGAGGTAGGGCTTATGCTGGCAGTATACGTTAGGAACATCAGTAAAAATTCTTTAAAAATATGAAACTGCCTTCTTTTTTAAATTTTTATTTAAGAAAAGATCAGATTTTCGACCGTTTTGATACTGCTGCAGCAAGGAAACAAGAGACGCCAAAGATTTATCAGGATTAATTGTTTGCAAGCATGCCAAAAATTACTTAATTTACTTATCATTAGCATATTTTATAGAAAAAAGCAAAATTAGTTTCAACTTTAAGTAATAGTCCACCTTTTCATTTTTCAGGATTTTCCAAATTGCCTCAATATTATCCTTGCGATTTTACTGGCAAATGACATCTTGCTAGATGCGAGAGACTTCAAAGATTAAGCTTTTTTCAATCTAATTGGAAATTTATACACTAAGGGTAACATGTTTTTCCACTGCGGCAGACAAACTATTGAGTTCTGGGATTTTGCTGAGGGCATCATGCATATCTTATAAACTTTAAAGCTTCACAGTTTTGCTTTTTTTGCTAGTCACATCAGCGATAAATGTTTTAATGTTACCAGCAAGCTATCCAAATCCACTATATACATTTTTCCTAAAGAAATCATCCTAAATTTCAGACAGAACAAACTATCTTTGCTCCTTTTCTTTCAGTGATTCAGATTCTCTCTTCTTCTTTTCTTCCTCTGAGGCCAAAAATGCCTTCTGCTTATTTTTTATATCCACTTTGTTATTATAAATTCCAAAAAGTTCATGAAGCATGGCTTCATATGTCCAAGGAGTCATTAGAGGTGTGACTACGTCTTCCTTTCGCTCAGTTATAATTAGAAGAGTTCTTTCATCTTTGGGATAATCACTTGGCTTCTTCATTAGCTCATCTTCCATCTTTTTTGACACTTTTTTAGCTATTTAAGCACATGCATCTGATTAATTAATGTATTTAATTTGAGGAAGAATTCTTAGCGACATAATTACAGATATTAAACCTTCAGAGATGCGATTAATTGCTTTTTTATCAGTGTCATCCCAATTATCTCTTCTCTTGATGAGTCCTATGGTGGATGGTATCTTCAAAGAAAAAATATTTCTTCCAACTGCATAGTAATCAAGGTAAACCTCCTGCAATGTTTTGATGCGATCGGAAGTATCGACCTCAGCCAATTCAGCAATGGCAGCCTCTGTGAGTTCATTGGTAAAGTAGAGATGATATTCCTTGAAGTGTGGGTTGCTGATCTCCATCCTAATGAAATTAATATTTTCCTTTGTAGGTCTTACAAAGTAGATGGCCTTGAGATGCATCAGCTTTTCGTTGACGTCCTCAATCTTTTGAATAAGATAGATATCATTTTTGTATAGTTTAGATTGAGTGTAAATGATGGAAATAATGCCGGATGTCTCCGAGTCCAATATTAAAGCCTTCATTTAGCTAACCTCAGAAAAAATGGTGTTGAAGTAGTCCTCGGCCACTGGCAATAAGTTGTAGTCTTCTCCTTTTTTTTTTAACATTTTTTAATTTATCAGAATATCATACGATTTAGTGATTTCTTAAATTTAAAAATTAAAAGATATTAATCGTTATCTTCTGTTGTAATTTAACTTTGAAAATTTATCTGAGTTAATGAGTATCCAAGTAAAAAATTGAATATTATGAATATTGCGACTTATTAAATTATTTTATTAAGGGATGATCTGTTCATTATCTGACGAATATTGATTATAAAACTGAGCTACCTTTTGATTTTTCAGAGCTCTATTAATATAATGAAAATAATATACTCTCTACATTAACCAGAATTGAACTAGATATATCATGTGTTTTATATCTTAGAAAACGATTTATCCATTGCGAAATTACGGATTTCATTCACAAGCTGCTCATTGGGTCCTATAGCTACTTGCCCTAATATTTTTTTGAGAAGCTCAGGGGTTTCATGTTGAAGAACTTCCGTATTATATGTGAGCAGCTGCTATTTGGTATATGCTGGTAGGTTGCGAACCGCCCATGTTCCAACTATTAGATCTAATTATCTTACTCCTAAATTTTTAGAGCGGAATATCATTTGATTCCTGAGAGCGAGCACTTCAGATTAAAGAGGTGCGTAAGTGGAGAATTGAAAACTGATTAATTTGAAGGAATGCCATAGTCGATTCATCTCAATATTTGGATTGCTGATAATAAATATATAAATTTGAAAAAAAGGAAAATAAAAAGCCACCAGAAATGTATGCTTGTTGGTATGGAATTGAAATAGGTTAATTTGTTGTTGAATTAATTGTATATTTATTGATTAAATCAGGATAGATGACATCATCCAATCTTCAGAAAGAGTTGAACTATTTCGTTTACAATACGATGGCAGAAGAAGGGTTGATAGATCTCATCAAGAAAGAAATCACAGGTATTTATTGCCCGAATTAGTTGATAAGCTTAATTACTCGCCACTGATGCTGTAAGAAAGATGGCAACCTCATCTTTCATAAAAATAACTTCAAAGAATAAATGCTTATCGCTATGCTGAAGGATTCAAAGTGGCAAAAGGGACCTCTAACGCCTCTAAAATATATCACAGCCTAGATTATGTAGTGGCTACACGTATTCAATATTATACTCAGTCGGATTAACTCTCAACACCAATGCATTTTTAGTGTCTATCGATCTTTTAGGAGACGAAGATCAAGCCGCATATTGGAGGGAACAGGTTTATTCTGGCAAAGTTATTGGATCATATGGACAAACTGAATTGGGACACGGATCTAATGTTAAAGATCTTTAAACTGTGGCTGTCTATCATTAGGATAAGGAAAAATTTATTATCAATTCACCAACCAATACCAGCGCCAAATATTGGCCTGGAGTAATGGGGCAATATGCCACTCATGCAGTCATCCAAGCTAAAACAATTGTCAAAGGCATTAACATTGGAATCCAAACTTTTGTAGTTTAAATCAGAAATTAGTATTTTTCATTCTATTTAGGAAATTATAGTCAGTAAAAAATGTTTAGGTCTTTGACATTGGACCAAAGCTTGGATTTTAAAAAGTTGATAATGGGGCTCTTTTCATGAGGCAAGTTGAACTACCAAGAAACGCCATGCTCATGAAGTACATAAAAGTCAGGAAGGATGGCCATGTTGAAGGTCTATAAAATAAACAAGCTATTAAATATGGATATGGGTCGATGTTAAATTTACGGGTCAAACTTACATATAGTTTTGCAGTAGCAGCCATAATCCAGCCTACTATATCCCTTCATCAAATATTAAGTCGACTTGGTAAGTCTTCAGAAGAAGGAAATCGGAAACGTATTACTGATTGGCTTTGTTGTGGCTACGGTATAGTTATCAGCAATAGAAATACTCATAACATGTTTAACCAATTTTTGAAGGAAATAAAAAATAGCAATTTTTAAAAAGCCGATAAACTTCTGATAAACTGTCACATTATTAGTTCAACCTTTAAAGCTTTATCAAGTAAAATATATTTAATGCAGGCAGAATAGGAGTCGATATTTCAACTGAACTGCTAACTTTTAATTCTCTCTCAAAATTTAAATCTTCTTTTGTCCCTTATTATTTTGTGAATTATGTTCCCAGCACAACATATGAAGGCGATAATACTGTCTTACTCCAGCAAACGGCCAAATATTTGCTGTTTAAATTTGATGTCAATAAAAATTACTAAAATGTAAATAAAACTTTGAAAAGCAGCGATTGGGAGTCAATTTCTAAAGCAATAGAATACATAATAAGTGAAAAATTAAAGATAATAAAAAGCCGTATTGAGGAGCATGGAGAAAAGGGATTCGGATTTAAAACAACTTGGAACTAAAAAGAACAAGTAAAACTCATTGAAGTTTCAACTTTATGGGGATATATGATGTTTTTAAAGGGAATAGCCATCATCCTTCCCCAAATTCCAAACAACAGATCATTCTATACAAAAATATGTGCAGGTTTCACTTCATATATCTTATCCAAAATTACAGATGTGGAAATATACGGTTTCACAATACAAGTAGTTGATACTTGGAAATCTTTCTCTGAGTAGGAATTTGAAGCCATGATCAACATCAATACTCCAATCGAAAGGCCAATTGAACCGATGGGATTCTATGAGCGATAGGGAGATTGGATAAAAGCTGCCTTATGATTGAAACAACCAATATTTTAAAATATCAGTATAGTAATAACTTTAATAGTTTTATTTCATCCATGAACAACAGCACTGTGAGCAATAACAAAAGCGACTACGAGGAAATAGTGTCCAAAAATAGATATGGAATTCGTAATCTCTAAGCTAAATATCTACAGTATCATTTAACATATTCAGAAATGAATACGATAGGATGCAGCAAGCCAAAAATGCATAAAAGGCTGCCATTAAATCTGAGAAAGAAAGATAGTATCAAATGTTAACAATCCTCAACGATAAATATCAACAGGATGTAGTAAACAATCGAAGAAAAAAATTACAATAAAGGGAATCATTATCGATGGAATACAATGATTTTATAAAGAACAACCAGTAAAAGCAAAAACTCGGCAAACTGATATAAAAAAATATTGAAAAATCAACTTTAGTAGCTCCAACCTGGGTCAGGGATGTTGTCTCGGAGAGATAAGTTCAAAGAAGAAATATGTTAAACTTACATTATATAGGTAATCCTATAATAAAGCTTTGGGCGATCACGTAAAACTTCAGCACATGAGAAAAGAATTTGAAAAATAGCAATAAAATAGCATTAAAAAAAGAATTGATCAAGAAGCTGAAGAAATACTTAAGAAGGAATATCAATATCTATAAGCTCGCCACAGAGTAATTATCAAATAAAACAGCAAAAAAGCATGTTTGAAAAGAGACAAAATTAACTACTAGGAGTTTAATCAAATGTTCCAAAATATCATGAATAGTCTGACTTTCATCCCAGAGAAACAAACTTGAAGAGAAAGTAGCAGGATCTTTATAGCCAAGGACTATAGCTACAATTAAAAAAAGAGCAAGATAAAAGGAATAATTTTGAAAAAATATAACCGTATACTTCCAATATCTATAACCCAATCACCAATCCGATTCCCTTCGTCTACAAAAACCCAAACGTGTTGAGAATGATGGCTGAAATATGATTTATTAAATTTTAATCACTATCAATCCATTTTCTTAGAACTTATTTAACATATTCATCTATGCAAGGATATTTATGTATCTTTAAAAATTCAGATTGGTTTGACATAAGTAATATTTTCTTCTATAACAAAAAGACAAATAAATGTGAAAAGAAAGAGATTTTTTTAAGGAATGAAAGAAGAATTAACTAATTGCTACAATAAAATCATATAAATCATTGAATTTCATAATTATTTATTGTTGTTAGTAAGAGTTAGATATTTTTTCATATCTTGCGAATTCAAACACTGGAGCTGACGCATAAAAACTTATTTTAATCTTCTTAATCCATCCCAATCCATCAATTGTAAACTGCTAATATCGTAATAGCTTACAATATCAATGTTTCCTCCAAATAACACTATAAAATTTTGTTTCTTTGGATGAAATAATTTTAATCCACTTTTCTTTTCGCTTAAAATCCCCTTCTGAATAAATAAGCATTATGAATGAGATGATTATTAAGTAAAAATTAAACTCCAAATGCCATCAGTATCTCCATTATCGAGCCTTCCTCCAAAGACATAAAATTATGATTAATTATATTGATAGATGCAAGCGCCCTATATGCCAAAAGGTAATTAAAATTGAAGGTGATTCCATAAATCTTATTGTTGATTATATCGAAATATTGAACGATTTCTAATCTTATTCAATTCTACCCCTCCGAAAATATAAAGACTATTTCGGTAAGAGAGACTGTTAGTGGAAATGAGGGCTGTAGGCATATTACAAATACTGTTCCATTTGTAATTCTTAATATCCAAGTATTCACAGCTGTGAAGAGCCTGTAGATTTCCATTTTTATCAATATTTCCTCCTCCAATAACATAAACCCGATTCTCAATTTTTTGATAAGAGAATGAATATCGAGCCACATTCATATTACTTAATTGCTGAGCTTTTCTGGTTCTGTGATCATAAATAAAAGTCTACGGTGAAACAAATGAAAGAGAGTCTGCCTCTATTCCCCCAAAGAGGAGAAATTTGAGTCCACTGAGACTGATTCCTCCCGACTAGGAGTATAGCTTGAGGTTGAGGGGAACTGAATATATTTGCGATAATGGAATGGATACGTTTAGTTAGAGGATCACAGGTTCTTAAGTGGTTCCAAAGATCAATACAATTTCATCTTACTAACTCGAAATCATTTTTTCTTCCTTGCCACTATGATTGTAGTTAATAATTAGATTTGATTCAGATTGAGTAAGGATCTCGAATGTTTCCAATTCTAGTTTATCAAATTTGAATTCCAGAGTCTGCGAACTATTTTGATTGATATTATAAATTTACAATTCCAATTTCTATGAACCTCCCAAAATGTATATTTACTATTCGTGCTTCCAAGATTTATGCAAGGTTTTTGCCTATTTTAGTTACCTATGTGCGACAATCGATTCCTCCTTCAAGTTAATAGTCACAACAGCTGCCGTCGGGCCTGAATTAGTATTTCCACCAAAAATTGTTATCTAATTGGCATTGTTCGATACTACATACGAACTTTATATTCCTCTATTTAAATAGAAATTGAGAATTTCCCATCGATTTTATTTTTGGTTTAATTTTTAAATTTAGTTAGATCTTTGATATTTTCCAGTATATCCTCCAAATATATAGATATTCTAATGCCAAGCAATAACATAGCACGTGCATCTTGGGACATTCATTGAAGGCAAAATCGTCCATTAATTTTTTAAAAATGAATATCTTTCGCAGGTCTTTAATATAGCAACATCATCTTCTCCAAAAAATCGTCCTCCTATAACATATAAGTAATTGAGGTAAAATAAACTTGCATGAGTATATCTTGGCTGATTCATTGCTGCTAGTTGCCTTACTGAATGTTCCATTGAATCATAAATAAAAACTTCAGTTGTGATATCTGTTAAATCATAGTTTATTCCGCCAGATATAACAAATTTGCCAGCCTCATATTCAAGCATTGAACTAAAATTATGCGGATAAAAATTTTGTGGAATGGGCAGTTTTTCCATCGAACGGTTACTCAAACTTACTTTGGCAAATAGATATTCCTATGGTTTGATATTTCCAATGAGAAAATGCGAAGGTTCTTCTTCTGATTTATATTTTATTTTGGGTTCGATTACTCTAAGGGGCTTAGAAGTATTATCTAAAACTGCGGCGCTCTCAGAGCAGCATCCCATATGTTTATGAGATTGTTATTAATTCAATAAAATTATAAGTTATATTAATAATTAAGATGACTTATAATAAATTGATATTACTCTTCATTGGAGTCTAACTATAGAATTATCAAAAAGAAAGGAATTAATAAATAAATTCTACTAACTATAATTGATTTAATCATGCCAGTTCATTTAAATCAAATTCAGAATTAAAATACGGGTGATTTATTGCCGAAAATGGATCTAGTCTTTTATCTACGTCCACTTTCAAACACTTTTGGATAAAGTCTTTGGCGAAAGTGCTGATACATACTCCGGATTCAATTTCTATATCCCATTTATTGTCAATCTTTTGATTTAAAAATAAATCTTGAGTCCCGCTTAAGCCAAAAGGCTGCTTTCCAAACAGTATTTCATAAAAAATGACTCCTAGTGACCAAATATCCACTTTATTAGAAATCATTGGATTGCAATGAGTGAAAGTTTAAGGAGGCAAGTATCTATATGTGCCTGTTCCCTGAGAAGTGAGTTCTATCTTAGATTAGTCGCTATCAATCGTTTTGCAAATTCCAAAATCTAGTACCTTGATCATACCTTCCTTAAAGACGATATTTTGCGGTTTGAGGTCATAATGAATGATTGCAGGTTGCTGACTATTCAGATATACAATAGCTAACAAAATTTGTTTTATCACTATTCTGGCTTCCCTCTCCTTTATTCTTCCATAAAAACGTAGATAATTACTAAGGATCATTCCTTCACAGTATTCCAACACTAGACAAATGGCAGATTCCAATTAAATAACCTAGATGAGTTGGACGATGTTGGGGTGAGATAATCCCTTATGGATCTAGTACTCCCGTTTTATACATTTTAAATACTCTTGGCGATTGGAGGAGTGTTGCAGTAAATGTTCAACTGAGCTGAGCTTGACGGCTACTGTTTTATTGGATTAAATATTATAAGCCCTGTATACTTAACTGAATCCACCTTTGTCAAGCAACTATAAAATTTGATATTTTTTGGATAACAGCGGCCAGTGTTCGCTATTAAAATAACACTTTTCCTCTTCCTGAGAAATTTTCTGCTTTTCTCGATCTAGCTATAAACGCAATTTCATTTTATCGAACTAAATCTGCTAGCGTTCCAGCTATTTATTCAAAAAAAATCTTATGCTAGAATTAAGGGAAATGCTGCTCAATTTTTATTGTTTTTCTTAGATATTTTTTGCTAATTTTTGCAAAGAGATATCTTCAAACGGTAGTTTTTACTAATATTGATTTTTAGTGAAACGATTGATTCGGTAAATATTTCTAAGGTTAGTTGCAATTAGCGCGCGAATTTTGCCTAGATAGACATCAGCTTCCTCTTTTTGTCTTTGCTTGCGCAATTTTAATTATTCCATTTCTATTGTAAGTTTTTGTTCCTCTTCCTGAAGTCTTGTATGTTTTGCATCCAACTCTTCTAGAGCAGCTTTGTCCGGAGTCGGGATGTTTTTATTAATATTGATGTTTTTCTCAACAGGAGCAAAATAGTGGGTAATTTAGCGTAATTTAGTCTTTTTTCTTATAAATTTTATCTTGATTTATCGCTTAGGTTTTAATTGCAGTGAGTTTTCGCGCTCAGCTTATTCTTATTTATCTATTTTGTTCATTAATTATAAACAGTCAATATTAAAAATTATAGTAACACTACTTTTAGTTGTAGCGATAAGGGTGAATTTTAATGTGGGCACTTTGTTTTATAAGAGATGCATTGCCCCTATTTCAAAACAGTAAATTTACTAATATAATATCTTGACAAATTAAAATTAAATATGGATAAATTTAGTTCCTCATGTAGATAATTTGCAAAATATATGTATTGACTGGAAGTTAAATTATGCTAAATTACATTTTAAATTAAAGAATAAATCATGCCATTTAAATTTTGATAATAATAATAATAATGATCTGTTCATCTTGTTTGAATTATATGGGCAATTGTAAAAAAACTTTTAAATAGATCAAATAATTCCTTGTGGTCATCATCTTTGTTATTCGTGCGCAGAAGAAAGATTGTGCTCTCATAAATATCAGTGTGATATCTGCCTACATCAGTACAATGGTAATCACTTACAAAAATATTAGCGATCAATCTTCTCGAGTGTATTATAAAAAAAATAGTTTGAGGAACATAATGTTCTTTTTTGCTCTCGATGTCAAATAATTTTTAAACTTAAGGATCTCAAGATTCATTCTCACTAAATGAATCATTTGCAAACGGTGTAAAATAGTTTAAAAGACTTAAAGCAAAAGATTCTTATTGATCTTGAAACAAAATAAGTTATTGAAGATTTTGTGATGAAATAATATGAAAATTTAAAGGAAGAGATTTTGCAAGATCAATATGCAAAAATTGTTCAATAAATAAATGATTTTTTCAATTATCAGAAATTTCTCCTTTAGGAAAAATAAAATGAACTCATTAAAAGCCTGGAAGGATAATATTTAAAGATAATAGACACTGTATAAATAAAAAAAATCAAATTAGCAAAAATATATTAATAATTGCAAAAGAAAATTCAAAGAGCATAGTTATATTTATTAGATAATCTGTCTTTTTAAGAGCTGAAAATGGTATCCGATTTTAAAGATTCTAATGATGTATTGAAGGAAATCAACAATTATAAATAAATAACGGTGGCTTTCCCCAAATTTATAGCCTCTCAGTCAATTAATAATGCTGTTGACATTTGCTGTTGCCTAAGAATCTATAAAATAAATGAAAAAGATCATCATGAAATCCAGGCAAAGTAAAGAAAATCATCAAGGATACAGTTATTGTCGCGATTAAAAAGATTTATTTGAGTTATATTATTGCAAGTAATATGATCATCTATTATTACCTTTCAATAAATCAAATCAAACATCAATATTTACTTTATTTCAGCAGCAGGCCATTTTTGACCATATCCTTAAAAAGACGATCTTCTTTAGTTGCATAAAGATGGCCTAGCTTAGGAAGGCTCAATTACATGCGCTTTAATCTTTTAAGTTCTTTTTTTTATTATTCAAAGTCGAGCTGATAGCGACTGGATTTATTTTTTAATATTTTCATATTATGATTATTTTTTTATCTATCACTCATTATTCCAATTTTGCGCATGATCTTTTTCTATCCAGTCTAGGCCCCAATTATACTTCTTTTTCTTTTTAAAACGCCAAATTAATTTCTCATCTAAATATAATCTCCAACTATCTCACAACTACTAGGAATTTTATGTCGATAGATGGAAGCAAATGTTAAGTTGGCTTTCATTTATTATCCTGATATTATTGGTTGAAAAATTAAACTATTTTTTTTACTCTCTTTTTATTTTAGAATGTTTTCTTTAATGCGCTATTCTATCTTTTAAAAATGATTATTTCCGATAAACTATACCTGCTTCACTAACTGTAAATTATTAGTTTGATTTGATTTTTCATGCGATGAAAATTGGAAGTCTCTTTGCAAATCAGCAACGCTTCTGTATTTTCTGGTTTGTTCTTTCTCTATAAACTTTTAAAGGTTTTTTACAATTTCGGCGATTATGGAATTGCGCTGTTTTCCCATAGCCTTAAACTGTTATCTAAAGCCTTTGACATATTAAAATTGTCGGACATAAACTTCTTCACGAAGTAGAAGTAATTTACTACTTCTTTTTACAACAAAAGTAAGATTATATTATTTAATTTTACCGATTTCCTACCATCCGAACAAATCGCCTGCGCACAACTGCAAAAGACATTGATGTTTGGTATGCCTTATTTTGGAAGCATACTAGGCATTTGCCAGTTTGGTTTCTCCTATTTTATCAATGCGCAAACTGACTTATCCACTCACAATCAGATAAATATCGTTATCATATTTTATCTCATAAGTCTCATTTGTCTTTTATTATTTTGCTTATTTTCTCTATTTTTCAATGTAATTTATTTAATGCAGCGGAATTTAGGTTGTGAAGGATTAGTTTACTTCGTTTTATAATTTGGATATTATAGAATCATCATTTATCTTATTTTTACTTATGGTTGTAGTTTTATGATTGAGCATATATTAACTCTTAACATATTATTTAGCATCGAAGTAGTCCATCATTTCAAAAGTATGCAGCAAAGTTCTGATGTATTATTTTTCCTCATCGCTACTTAGGAGCTTGAGGGCCTATTTGTAAATTGTATATTCAAGCTCCATGACATAGCACTCTGTAGCAGCAACAACAGTATGTTCATAAACTGCTTTTTGTTCCACAATATACTGATGTCGTTATGAAGAGATTAACTATCCTTCTCTCAAAAGACGTTTGGTTAAATGATGAGGAGTTGCTGCTGTTAAAATGTTACTTTTTCTGAGAATCTTTTTACTTATATTATTAGAAAGAGGCTTATTTATTTGATTTAAAGCATCTTATAACTCTCCTTCAACTTACTAAGGATTGATAGTAAACACAGCATGGGGTGAATTTTAAGAAGTTTCAATACTAGAAAACTTGATGGAACTTTAATTGATTTAGTGTTGCTTTTGTAAAAAGTCAGATAACCATTCAGTGTGGATTCTCCCCTATTAACTATTTTTGAGACAAGTGTGATAGGATTTATGGTTGATAGGTTCAAACACCAAAGCTTTCATAATTGTTTGCAGCTATCGAGGAATATTTAGCTGATTATAAGTAGAAAAACATGGCAGATAACTTAGTTATGCCTTAATAGTTTTTGTTATCTTCGTATTTCGTTTACAACTTGGTAGATCAAGATATTCTTGCAAGCAAGTTTTCTGTTGTCCATATTAAATCGGTTGAATAATATTCTGGCAATGCAATTTAAGAAGGCGATTTATCATTTATTACTCCTCTTTTACAGCTAAATTTTGAGCTTCTCTTGGGCAAACATGTATGTCGAGCTAGTTTTCATTTCTTTCGTTGATTTATAATTTTATTTAAGTCATAATTTACAATTATAAGTTTTTGATACACTAACTAGTCTCAGAAAGGAAAAAAAAATGGTTAAATTAAAACAAATAGAATCCATTAAATCTAATTCTTC
>Ga0302280_1000916_pt1 | contig 25568 bp, 23 predicted proteins | sample III_Fen_E1_1_FD_198771 | JGI IMG/M metagenome (GOLD analysis project Ga0302280, IMG submission 198771) | Peat permafrost microbial communities from Stordalen Mire near Abisko, Sweden - III_Fen_E1_1 | ecosystem: Environmental > Terrestrial > Soil > Wetlands > Permafrost | place: Sweden: Abisko... | reverse complement strand
AAGGAACAAGTTAACCGTAGCTCGTGTAATTTTATTATCCATTGTTTCAGCTCTCTCTATGTATGTTATTTCCGATTTCGGGGTATGGCTGGGAACATGGTATCCTCATAACTGGCAAGGATTTACAGCATGCTATATAGCTGCCATTCCTTTCTTTAGAAATGAACTTTTGGGTAATTTGTTTTACAGCGGATTATTATTTGGCGCATTTTATTTGGCCCAACTTAAATTTCCGACCCTTTTAAAACAACGTATAAAATAATTTCTCTATTGCATATTTCTTACGCTGGTTCTTTTTTGGTAAACAAACAATAAAGTAATGCTATGCGTATTAAAGTAGTTCTGATTATTTTTATTTTTGGAATGCTTTTAATGAGCCCATTCAGGGGCTCTGCCGCGTCACCGCTTGACTCCATTTCCTTGCTAAGAACTTACGAAGATTCGATGAAATCTTTGCAATACCTGCGGATAAATGCCCGTTCAGATAAAGAAAAAGATGAGGCAAACAGTCAGCTTTTTGCCTTAATGAATAAAGCCTTACTTGTTCCGGGCTCTTTTAACTATCCCTTTGATTCCTTAAAAACAATGGGGTTTTGTACAGCAAGCGATAAACAAATACGCATCATAAGTTGGGATGTTCCAAAATCGGGATGCAATTTCGGATATTATGGGTTCATCCAATCCTATAATACACGAAAAAAGAAGTATGATTTATTTGTTTTGGAGGATCATTCTGCCGATATTCCAAATCCTAAAACCGCCATATGCACGCCCAACAAATGGATAGGCATGCTTTATTATAAAATAATAAATGAAAAGGGAAGTAAGATATATACAGTTCTTGCATGGCAAGGATATAACAAGCTTGTTACGCATAAAATTATTGACGTAATTACTTTTAATAATGAAGGAATACCTTCCTTCGGCAAGGCGGTATATATGAAGTTACCATCCACATTCAAAGGCAGCCAGAAAAGGATTATTTTTGAATATTCCGCGCAGGTTTCCATGTCATTACGATATGATCCGGCAAAGCATATGATATTATTTGACCGTTTAGGCCCAATAGATGAGGGACTTCAAGGGCAGCACCAGTATTACGGACCGAGTTTTGATGTGGATGGGCTACTATGGAAAAACGGAGCCTGGGAATATGTGAAAGATGTACAAGCCCGTAATCCAAGCGATAATAAAGAAGATAACCCCCAAAACACCTCTCACGATCCAAATAAAAAGGTCATTTATAACCCTACCCATTAATAGGGTTTTTTATACCTTTGTCCTATTAATTTTTTGTTCTTATTTTATGAAAGGGAAACACAATTTTAGCGCAGGACCTGGAATTCTTCCTGCAGAGGTTATTAAAGAAGCCGCAGCAGGAGTTCTAAATATTAATAATACAGGATTATCCATATTGGAAGTTTCGCATCGCGACAAAGACTTTATGGCCATTATGGAAAACGCCCGTTCGCTTGTTAAAGAGTTGATGGGATTGGGTAATGATTACCAAGTTTTATTTTTGGGTGGAGGTGCAAGCCTGCAATTTGCCATGGTTCCAAGCAACCTGCTTTTAAGCGGAGGCAGCGCAGCTTATGTCAATACAGGCGTTTGGGCCAGCAAAGCCATTAAAGAAGCAAAATTACTTGGAAACGTAAATGTTATAGCATCATCAGAGGATAAGAAATTCGGTTATGTGCCAAAGAATTACACGATCCCCGGCGATGCAAACTATTTGCACATTACCTCTAATAATACCATATACGGCACACAAATGCATCAATTCCCGGATTCTTCTATCCCGGTAGTATGCGACATGTCTTCCGATATTTTCAGCAGGAGAATGGACTTCAGTAAATTCTCGCTTATTTATGCCGGTGCGCAAAAAAATATGGGCGCCGCAGGTGCCACCATGGTAATTGTAAAAGAAAGTATCCTTGGAAAAACAGGCAGAAAGATGTTCTCCATGCTGGATTACCAAGTACATATTAAAGGGGAATCCATGTACAACACCCCTCCGGTATTCTCTGTTTACGCCTGTATGCTGACTATGCAATGGCTGAAGAAAAATGGCGGACTGGGTTGGATTGAAGAAATAAACCGCAAGAAAGCAGCGCTCATGTATTCTGAAATAGACCGCAATTCTCTCTTTAGCGGAACCGTAGTAAAAGAAGACCGTTCCTGGATGAATGCAACCTTTCTGCTTACCAAGCCCGAACTGGAAGAAGCATTTAACAAGATGTGGAAAGAAGCGGGAATAGTAGGAATTAAAGGACACAGGGATGTGGGCGGATACAGGGCGTCTATGTACAATGCACTTACCATTGAAGATGTGCAGGCATTGGTAGATGTGATGAAAGATTTTGAAAAGAAAAACGGATAATACTTAACTTTCCATAAGAACATTTATTGAAATGAAAAAAATACTGGCTAACGACGGAATGGAAGATGAAGGAATCAGTATGTTGGAAAAAGAGGGCTTTATGGTGGTTACCGAAAAAGTTCCACAGGACGAATTGGCAGAAGTAATTAATGCGGAAGATTTTATTGCTTTGGTAGTGCGCAGCGCCACCAGGGTTGATAAAGCCCTTATTGATGCCTGTCCTTCCCTGAAGCTGATTGCAAGAGGCGGTGTTGGAATGGATAACATTGACGTAGAATATGCCAAAAAGAAAAGTATTCAGGTTGTAAACACCCCGGCTGCCTCTTCTTTATCTGTTGCGGAGTTGGTAATGGCGCATATTTTTACCATGGCCCGGTCACTGGATGACTCTAACCGCACCATGCCTGTTAAAGGACAAACAGAATTTGCAGCGTTGAAGAAAAAATATTCTAAGGGAACGGAAGTTTCCGGAAAAACCTTGGGTATTATAGGATTCGGAAGAATAGGCCAATGCCTTGGTAAACTTGGTTTGGGCGTAGGTATGAACATACTTGCTTTCGATCCTTATATTCCGGAGGCCATATTGGAAATTACATTAAACGGTTCTCAAAAGGTGAATGTAACCATCAAAACCTCTCCTATGGATGAATTGCTTTCCAAGAGCGATTTCATATCTCTGAATGTACCGGGAGGAAAGGTGATTACAAACAAAGAAATCAAGCAAATGAAAAAAGGCGTAATGTTGGTAAATGCTTCCCGGGGTGGAGTTATTGAAGAGCAAGCCCTGCTGGATGGACTGAACTCCGGTCATATTGCACATGCAGCTCTTGATGTTTTTGAAGATGAAAAATCTCCAAGGGCAGAAATACTGCATCATCCTAAAATATCATTAACACCGCACATTGCAGGCTCTACCGAAGAAGCTCAGCAACGCATAGGCAAAGAACTGGCTGAGAAGATTATTCACTTTTTGAAGTAGTCCCGATCTGTCACAGATTATACCTGAACATCCAAACAGCAAGTGACACATCGGCATCGCGCGGCCTTATATATGATGTAACATCGCTTGTACCCAGATAAAACTGAAAGTGCTTATCTACTGTAAAAGTAAAACCCAGCGGAATACCCCAGCCATAACCTTGTGCCGTTGCAAAGCCTGTCCATACGGCAACATGTCTCTTAATTTTTATCTGTGCACCTACGGCGCCATAAAGGGCGTTAGGTCCAATGGGACTCGTGTTTAACGGATCTATAAAATCAGCGGATACAAGGACAATTGGGGTCCACTGGAAAGCTACTCCCGCTCTTAATTTATAAGGCAACGCTGTTGTATATGCAGAGGCAGGTACCGAGCCTGCCAGTGTACCGTTTATTAATTCGTTCCATAAATCGCTGCCGTGGCGTATTTGATAGATAGTAGTATCGTTAAATGTTACATAGCCTTGTTTCCAGGTAATTGAGCCTATATCAGTAATCGACAATCCGAATTTCCAACGTTTGTAAATGGCGCTTAGTCCAACATCAAAAGCATAACCATGACCGGGTCCATTAAAGAGTCCCTTAGGCGGCGGTATATCCGGATAACTGCTGTTAATATTATAAACAGCATTGATTCCACTATCCACGTTTGCATTAATATTGGCATATCCAATAAGGTACTTAAATCCTATACCGGCATACAATCCATCCTGATCTGTATTTACATTTTTTTGGCCGCTGAAAGTGAAGCATTTGTTAATATCCGTTGTACCATCTCCCCCAAACTTAAATAGAGGTAACCCATAATCAATATTTATTTCCCGATAGTGCGTGTATTGCACGCTTGTACTGCTTAAAAACACCAGGGTAGCCTGATCACTGAATATCTGATTTTCACCATTACCGACGGCAAGCGGTGTATTGGGGCCAAGGAATCCATTTCCCCATACCCTGTCGCGCATGTTTATTGCGAACGCTCCCGGTATTTTAGGTATGCGGAATGAAACGGCAAACCAGTTAATATCAGCCGAAATATTCATACCCCTCGGGGCACCCAATATTTGCTGGGAACTATTGGAACTTGAAATCAGGTTTTGTGAATTGATCAGGTTCATAAATGCCGGAAAGTTATTGCCCTCCGATTGAGCGCTTACCCCTGCATCTAAAACTGTAAATGAAAATTTATGATTCACTTGCCAGCCCAGGTTGGCGGGATTAACGCCAATAACTTCCCAATCATAAGCTACAGCTGTAAGCGAACCGTCTTTTGCCGTTCCGACAGGAAGAACCGCTTGTATCTGTTCCCTGGAAATTTCCGGAAAAAGAAGTAAAGGAATAAGCAGGAGAAAGGGGATTTTCATTTTTTAACTTTACTATTCTGTTTTCATTACGTAATATAAATCAAATCGTTACAAGGGTAGCCGCAAAATTAGAAACTAATTCTTTAATATTTAACAGCGTTATTTCATCTATAATTTCCCCTTTGCTGTTTAATTTAGCTCTTGCACCAGAAATCAAGAGTTGAAGTTTGGGCGTACATCTCGCCTGGACAGTCTCCATAATCAGGATTAATGATTCATGAGCCTTTGCACCGGAAGCTGAGGCGGTAATTAATGCGACCGGCTTATCTGAAAATACGGTTGTCGATACCGTCCATTCTATGGCATTCTTAAGACTTCCGGGCAAACTGAATACATATTCCGGTGTACATATCAAAACCCCATCAGCATCTTTTATTTTACATCTAAGCTCCAGCACAATTTCAGGTATGCTTCCGTCTTTATCTATATCCGGATTGAAATGCTGCAATGAAGCCAGATCATTATATATTTCAACATCGAACCGATTAATTGCCAAATCAGCAATGGCTTTTATAATTTGTAAATTGACAGAGTCTTTTCTTGTACTTCCTGAAATTGCCAATACCTTTCTTTTCATATAAACAAAAATAAATAAATTTCATTGGTGTACGTCTTCTTCTACGAAAGGCTATTTATTCGGGGTATTTATCATTTGCCTACATTTCATAGTTCGCCGCATATAATTCATAGCTAATTGCCTAACTTTGCATCATGGAATTTCAACTTGAATCACCTTTTAAACCTACCGGCGACCAGCCACAGGCTATTGAACAACTCACCAAAGGAGTTGAGCAGGGCATAAAAAACCAGGTTCTGCTGGGTGTTACCGGTTCGGGTAAGACATTCACCATTGCTAATGTTATTGCCAATACCGGGAAACCTACACTTGTTCTCAGTCATAACAAAACGCTGGCAGCACAGCTTTTCGGGGAGTTCAAACAGTTCTTTCCAAAAAATGCGGTAGAGTATTTTGTCTCTTACTATGACTATTACCAACCCGAAGCATACCTGCCTACCACCAATACATATATTGAAAAAGACTTATCCATCAACGAAGAGATAGAGAAGCTGCGCTTGGCAACCACCTCAGCCCTACTCTCAGGCCGGCGCGATATTATTGTGGTTTCATCGGTATCATGTATTTATGGTATTGGAAACCCTATAGAGTTTGAAAATACAGTTATCCCCCTAAACAAAGGACAAAAAATAAGCCGGACCAAATTGCTGAATCTTCTCGTAACCGCCCTCTATTCCCGAACGGAAGCGGACTTTGACAGAGGCAACTTCAGAGTGAAAGGAGATACGGTAGATATATATCTTGCTTACGCAGATTATGCATTGCGAGTGCAGTTTTTGGGTAATTCTATTGAAGGACTAGAAACGTTCGAAGCATCAACGGGAAAAAAAATTGAAACACTTGACTCTATCAAAATTTATCCGGCCAACATATTTGTTACATCGCCTGAAACACTCAACAAATCGCTGCAGAATATTGCAGAAGACTTGGTGAAACAAGTCAATTTTTTGAAGGAAATAGGAAAGGACGAAGAGGCAGAACGCCTGCAAAAGCGTGTCAATTACGACCTTGAAATGATGCGTGAACTGGGATATTGCTCCGGCATTGAAAACTACTCCCGTTACTTTGACGGACGGCAACCGGGTGCAAAACCGTATTGTCTTTTGGATTATTTCCCCGAAGATTTCCTGATGGTTATTGATGAAAGCCATGTAACCATAGGGCAGATAAACGGCATGTATGGCGGCGACCGCTCCCGGAAAACCACCTTGGTAGATTATGGCTTCCGCCTCCCATCGGCCTTAGATAACAGGCCCCTGAAATTTGATGAGTTTGAGGGCTTCCTGAAACAGACTATCTTTATGAGCGCCACACCGGCTGATTACGAATTGCAAAAAGCAGAAGGCGTAGTAGTGGAACAATTAATTCGCCCGACGGGCTTGCTGGACCCTATTATAGAAGTAAGGCCAACCCTAAACCAGATTGATAATTTACTGGAAGAAATCCGGAAAAATGTAGAGATAGAGGAAAGGGTAATTATTACCACCTTGACCAAGCGCATGGCGGAAGAACTGGCTAAATACCTGACTAAAGTTGATGTCCGTTGCCGTTATGTGCATTCCGATATTGATACCTTGGAGCGGGTTGAAATCCTGCATGATTTACGAATGGGCTTATTTGATGTACTGATAGGGGTTAATCTTTTGCGGGAAGGGATTGACTTACCTGAAGTTTCACTCCTTGCCATATTGGATGCCGACAAAGAAGGTTTTTTACGTTCCGAACGCTCCCTTACGCAAATTGTGGGAAGGGTTGCTCGTAACTCCAACGGGAGGGTAATTATGTATGCCGACCGCATTACAGGCTCTATGAAGAGAACAATGGATGAAACCCAGCGCAGACGTAAAAAACAGATAGCTTATAACTTCGAGCATGGAATTACCCCTACTACCATTATAAAATCGAAGGAAAGTATTATGGAACAATCCGGTTTGGGGGATTCCAGGAGTACGAAAGCGAAAATTTATTTAGCCAATACACAAGCTGAAAATGTCAGCATAGCGGCAGAGTCTGCTGCGGAATATAAAACCATTCCCAAGTTGGAAGAAGAAATAAAAAGGGTAAAGAAAGGCATGGAAAAAGCGGCCAAAGAAATGGACTTTATAGAAGCAGCAAGACTAAGGGACCATTTGCAGGCTTTGCAAAAGATGCTGAAAGGAAAGCAATAACATGGATCAGGCTTTTATTTTTTCTACCTTTTGCGATGCATTATAATCAGCAAGAAACTTTTCCAATCCTATATCAGTCAGCGGATGTTTTAATAATGCCAATATGGAACTCAACGGGCAGGTAGCCACATCGGCGCCATATTCCGCACACTTCACAATATGAACAGGATGCCTTATAGAGGCGGCAAGTACCTCGCATTTGTAATTATAGTTATCAAAAATCAGGCGAATCTGTTTTATCAATTCCATTCCGTCTTGTGAAATATCATCCAGTCTGCCAATAAAAGGGGAAACATAGGCAGCTCCTGCTTTTGCAGCCAGCAAAGCTTGTCCGGCAGAAAAAATAAGTGTGCAGTTTACTTTTATTCCTTTTTCATGTAAATATTTTATGGCTTTTACTCCGTCTTTAATCATGGGTATTTTAACTACAATGCGCGGATGTATCTTTACAAGTGCATCGGCTTCTTTCAGCATGCCTGCATAATCGGTAGATATTACTTCGGCGCTTACATCTCCGGTGGTTATATCGCATATTTTGCGGTAATGCTCATATATAGCGGCTTGCCCCACAACACCTTCCTTGGCCATCAGCGAAGGATTGGTAGTAACTCCATCCAATACACCCAAGTCTTGGGCTTCTTTAATCTGGGCTAAATTAGCCGTGTCTATAAAAAACTTCATATAATTTTAATTATTGGCAAACATACAAATTTAAAATTTTGCATATATATATATTACAGTTTAAATTACATATTTATAATATTTTATTTTTGCAATATCTAAAACCAGTCATTTTGAATAATAAATATATCATTCCACTGCTAATTTTTTTTACCACATTAGTAAAAGGGCAAGATGTAATTACTTTAAAAACAGGAGAACAAATAAAGTGCAAAGTAGTTGAAGTAGATACAGATAAAGTAAAATATAAAAAATATGGAGTAAATGATAGCACCGTTTACTTTATAAGAAAATCGGATGAAGTCCGGATTAATTTTAGCTCCGCCGCCGAAATTGTATCTCCTGCAATAAACAAGGGAGGCCCAATGTCAAAAGAAGATTCCGTTAATTACTACAAGAAAGGAAGGGATGATGCTGAAAAATATTATGCCTCCTTTACTACCCCGGGTGCAACCGGCACTTTTTGGGTATCATTTTTGTTTGGCGGAATTGGCGGACTTATACCTGCAGCAGCTTGTGCATCAAACCCACCTAAAGATAAAAACATTCATCTTCCAAAGACCGCAATCCTATATAATCAAGAGTATATGAGTGGATACAGGTTTGAAGCATATAGGATAAAAAAACGCAGGGTTTGGTTGAATTTTGCAATTGGAGTGCTATTAGCAGGCACCCTTGTTGCAATTGCAAGTAGTGCAAAATAACTAATCAATATTTGCAGCCCTAATCCCTCTTATCGCTTAATATCTATTATCTTTTACCTTTGCAGGTCATAAAAGAACAAATTTACCAGCATGTCCGATAAACATAAAGAACTAAAAGAAAAAATAGCTGAAGCTAAATTGGGCGGAGGAAAGGCCCGTATAGAATCGCAGCATAAAAAGGGAAAACTCACTGCCCGTGAGCGGGTAGCCATGCTGATGGATGAAGGCAGCTTTGAAGAATTAGGCATGTTTGTTACAGCCCGCGATGGTGGGTTGGGAACTGAGCGCGAAAAATTTTTAGGCGATGGAGTTATCACCGGATATGGAACAATAAATGGCAGGTTGACTTACGTCTTTGCCCAGGATTTTACGGTATTTGGAGGTTCGCTTTCGGAGGCACATGCTGAAAAAATTTGCCGCATACTGGACCTTGCCATGAAAAACGGCGCTCCGGTTATAGGACTTAATGACTCCGGAGGGGCGCGCATACAGGAAGGGGTTGTATCGCTGGGTGGTTACGCCGATATATTTTACAGGAATACCCGTGCTTCGGGTGTTATACCCCAGCTATCAGCCATCATGGGCCCATGTGCCGGCGGTGCAGTTTATTCTCCTGCCATAACCGATTTCATACTCATGGTGGAACATACATCGTATATGTTTGTAACCGGCCCCAATGTAGTTAAGACGGTTACCCATGAGGAAGTTACCTCGGAAGAACTGGGAGGCGCATCCACCCATTCGGCTAAATCGGGAGTAGCTCATTTCTCTTGTGCCAATGGGGTGGAATGTATAAATTACCTGAAGACACTACTGAGTTATATACCTCAAAACTGTGAGGAAGATGCACCTTCCATCCCCTATACACCTGCGAATGAAAGCAGACCGGTTCTTACGAATATAGTTCCTGCAAATCCAAATCAACCTTATGATATACGCGAAGTAATATCGGAAGTAGTAGATTCAGAAAGCTTTTTTGAGGTCCATAAAAATTATGCAGAAAATATTATTGTGGGCTTTGCCCGATTAGCCGGCAAAAGCATAGGAATAGTAGCCAATCAACCTGCTTTTTTGGCGGGAGTGCTTGATATAAAATCATCGGCCAAAGCAGCGCGTTTTGTCCGTTTCTGCGATAGCTTTAATATACCTTTGCTTGTATTTGAAGATGTACCCGGATTTCTACCCGGTACTGACCAGGAATGGAATGGCATCATCTCCAATGGGGCTAAGTTGTTATATGCTTTCTGTGAGGCTACCGTCCCGCGCATTACGGTTATTACCCGTAAAGCTTATGGCGGTGCGTATGATGTTATGAACTCCAAGCACATAGGAGCTGACATGAACTATGCCTGGCCGACGGCCGAAATAGCTGTTATGGGAGCAAAAGGCGCTACTGAAATAATTTACAAAAAAGAAATAACGGAAGCCAAAGACCCTATTGCCAAGCTGAAGGAAAAAGAAGAAGAATATATTTCCCACTTTGCAAATCCATACAGAGCAGCTGAAAGAGGCTATGTGGATGAGGTAATAATGCCCGAAAACACCCGTATAAAGCTAATAAAAGCCTTTGAAATGTTGAAAAACAAGGTAGATACCCTGCCCAAGAAAAAGCACGGAAATATCCCTTTGTAAAATGTTTAATTTTGGATGTTGGATGTTGAATTATTGGGGTTAAGATATTATATTTGCATAATAAATCTGAAGATTATAGGTTATAGCTGTACCTTTTTTCAAATCGTTGACCAAACAAAAAATATTACGCTTTTCTGCTATAGTGCTGGTGCTGTGGGCTTTTTCCTCGTGCACTACTACAAAGAATACCTGGCTTACCCGTACATTTCATAATACTTGCACCCACTTCAATGGGTATTTTTGGGGTAAACTTGCTTATGATCAAGGAATAGCAAACCTAAATCAAACTCATAAGGAAGATTATACGGATATTATTCCTGTTTATGTTTATCCCGACCAGCCCGATGATGCCGCCCTTTACCCGAATATGAGCAGGGCAATTAAAAAGGCGGATACGATGATACAAAAGCATACTATTACTACCAAGGCTAAGCGTGAAATACCGGATGCCGTTCATTATATAAAATATTGCTATTTACTTTTAGCACAAGCACATTTATATAAAAATGACTTGCTGGAGGCAAGCACCGTTTTAGATTATGCAACAAAAGAATACCGGAAAACCGATTTTAAATATGATGCTTTAATATGGCAGGCCAGAACATACGATCAGTTAGGTTCGGTAAGTAATGCAGAGGAAGTTATTGATTTATTGAAAAGCAGCGGAAAAACCATTCCTAAAAAACTATACTCCCAGGTTTTTGCGGTAACAGCCGACTGGAATATGCGCATAGGACAGTATGCGGAAGTGGAGGCCCAGCTTCTCAAAGCATTGAAATATGAAAAAGACAAGAAAACAAAAGCCCGTTATTATTTTATTATTGGACAATTGGCAGAAAGGAACGGCGATAATAAAAAAGCTTACGATAGTTACAGCAAATGTCTGACCATGCACCCTTATAACGATTTGGATTTTGAATCACGGATTCAAAGAGCCATATTGCATATGGGCGGAGAGAAGGAAAATGAAAAAATAAAAGAAAACCTGGTAAAAATGCTTCGACCTACGAAGTATATAGACGACAGAGACCAGATTTATTATGCACTAGCCGAAATTGCGCTTAAGGAAAATGAGGTACCCGTTGCAACCGATGATTTGCATAAATCCATACATGCAAGCACCAATAATAAAGTTCAAAAGGCAGTATCATATCTTACACTTGGTAATATTGCCTTTGATCAGGAAAAATACAGGCCGGCAAAAAATTATTACGACAGTGCAGTTATAGCGCTGCCAAAAAAATACAGGGGACGTGACTCTATTGTGGCTAAGAAAGAGACGTTGGATAAACTGATTCGAGACTTATCGGTGATTGACCAACAAGACAGCTTGCAAAAGATTGCCAAACGGGGGCAGCAAGGTGCTGAAAAATATGTGGATAGCCTTATTGCAATTTTAAAAAGGAAAGAACAGGAAAAAGCAGATCAGGAAAAACTGGCATCCGAAAACAATCAGAATAACAATGCGAACGCACAAAGTTCAAGCATATCGAATGGGAAATGGTATTTTTATAACCCAAGCAGTATAAACCAAGGTATTAATGAATTTACACAGCATTGGGGAAACCGACCACTGGAAGACAACTGGAGACGGAGCCATAAGGTGGCAGATGCCATGCAGTCGGCTGCTAGCAATGAAGCCTCAACCGATACAGCAAAAGCGAGTACATCTGCATCAAAGAAGGCGGAAAATAAAAGCAAATACAACCGGGAAAGTTTCATGAAAAATATTCCACTTACCGATGACCAGATGAAGGAATCCAATGATTCGCTGATTGAAGCGTATTATAATGTCGGATTCATGTATAAAGAATATATAAAAAATTACCGTCGTTCAGAAGATGATTATGAAGAAATGCTTACCCGGTTTCCCGATAACAAATATAAATTGCCAGTTTATTACGACTTATACCGCATGTATACTCAAACAGGTAATACGGAAAGAGCGGAATATTATAAAAACATACTTTTAACCAATTATCCTAATACGGAATACGCATTGCTTATAAAAGACCCGGACAAATACCGCAGGCAGCAAGAAGCCAGTAGGCAGGAAATTCTGAAGCTTTACACTGCCACATTAACCTCCTATAAGGCAGCTAATTATGCCGAAGTACTAAACGACTGCGAACAAATAGATTCACTCTATCCGGGAAATTCTGAAATGCCCAAGTTTGCATTTTTGGAGGCCGGAGCAATAGGACATGCTCAAGGTATTGATGCGTACAAAAATGCACTTGAAAAAGTAATTATTGAATACCCTAAAGATACCCTTAAATACGTTGCACAATCTATTCTTGATTACCTGAACAAAAAACATAAGGAAGAAAAATCAGCAACCAACAAAAGTAAAACAGATACTATGCCGGTAGTCTATTCCAAAGATGCAGACACTACATATTACTATATTGTAGCAATTGACAACAAGCAATCAAGTAAAGTTAATATAGTGCGTAATGCTATAACAGACATGAATACAAGAATATATAGTGAAAACCACTTCACGATGGAGGATATTTTCCTTAACAGCAACGAACAAATGCTGGTTATTCATAAATTCTCGTCAAACGCCCGGGCTAAAGATTATTTTAATTATATCATTTCTAACCCTACTCTACTTATTGCCCTGCCCTCCAACTCATACAAGGCATTCTATATTTCAGATAAGAACTTTCATATACTTTTCAAACATGGCAAAAGCGATGAATACTTCGAGTTTTTCAATAATAATCTCAGATAAAAAATCTGATAAAGATCACTTATTGGTTATTACCTTATTTCGTAACTTCGCGCTGTAATTATTATTATGGAAAAAAATTTTGTTTCAAATAAAGATGAATCGGTGGTGATGTTTAAAAACCCGCTTCTTGATAAATTATCGCGTATTCACTGGACTATACCACTTATTATTTTTGTGCCCGTGGTGCTTTTCTTTTTAGGATTTTCCCTATTTGGCCTGCACCTGAATCTTTTATGGGTATTGGGACTATTTATTGCAGGTATTTTTGCCTGGTCGTTTGCCGAATATATTCTTCACCGTTATGCCTTCCATACTGAATTGCCCGGAAAGTTAGGAAAAAGGATACATTTTGTAATACATGGAGTCCATCACGATTACCCTAATGATACACACCGCCTTGTTATGGTACCCTCACTCAGCATACCGCTTGCGTTTTTCTTTTATTTTCTTTTCCGGTTGTTGTTAGGACCTATTTGGGCTTCGCCTTTTTTTGGTGGTTTTGTTGCAGGATATTTAATATATGATATGACACATTACGCCATACATCATTATGGTTTTAAAAGCAAATACTGGTTAAAACTAAAGGTTTATCATATGAAACACCACTACCAGCAACCACAGAGAGGCTATGGTGTAAGTTCCGCTTTATGGGATGCTATCTTTAGAAGTGAGTTCAAAGAAAGGTAATTGTATTACTATTTGAAGCCAATCACCTAACCTTTAAATCTATTGCCGGTGCTTTCTTAATTCCCCATTTTCTTAATTTAATTAAAAATTAATTCTATATTTTCAGCATATACTTAAACTTGCTGGAAATTAAAAAACGGTTTATCAATTGGTATTGAATACTGATTAAAGAACAATAAAAAAAAGCCCCCCGACAATTAAGCCGGAGGGACCCTCTTTATCCAACTAAAACACTCCTATTTCAGTTGGCACTCTATGGAAAAAGCCTCCTTAATTCATTAATTATGCTCTTTCATATACAAATACGGATTGGCTAAGGGAAACGTTGGGTATTTATAAAAAAAAGTTTCATCTATTATGTAACAGCCTGAATTCATTATAGTTATACCTTATAATAATTTTCGCAAAACAACTTTCATTTTATTTCCGTGTGTAGCTATAGAATTAAATAAGCATAAATGCCGTTATCGTTCTATGATTTGCCTAGTTAAAGCTGTATGCAGCCATAATCTGAAAGCCATGTGTTCTTTCTATAATATCTCCTCCAAAAAATGAATTCTCTTTCATGCTTGTCATCTCAAAATACAAAATGCCATACATGGAAAAATTATGGGTGAATGTATATTTATAGAAACCATAGGCAGATGCATTAATTTTACTATAACCACTCAATGGAGTATTTTGTGAATATTGCTCTACATTCACAGGCGGGTTATTGTCAATTTGTTGATAGGAAGTAGCAAAGCCCGAATTACCTAATAAAAACCAGGCAGAACCTCCAAGACCTATGCTACTATTCTTATTACGCCCTATAGCGTATTCAACCTGCACGGGAATTCTTAAAAAATAAAGCCTTTTCGTAGTAATTACCGAATCATAAATTACATTACCTGCTGTATGCTGGTAATTATATGTTAAGGTACTCATATTACCAAAGGTGCTGAACTGAAGACCTGTTTTTAAGAACAATTTAGCACCCAGATAATGTGCGTATCCCACACCTATAATGGGGTTGAAACCTTTCCCCTGAATAGCTGAACCAATTTGCCATCCTCCACTGTATTCCGTTCCCACTTCAACTGAAAAAATATTCGTTTTTCCGCCATAAATGCGAGGTTCATCAGAAAAGCGTTGAGGAAGCACATCACTGGTTGAGGCACTATCCGTCTTTTTAACAGTCGTTTTTGTGGAAGAAGTTGTGGCTAAGGAAGTGTTTGAAACCGGTATTGGTTTTTGGAAAGTTGTAATGTTAGCATATGTCGGCACTCGCCTATTGGTGGCAATCAAGTCATTTTTTCCGGCACCTTGGGCCACTTCATTTTGCCCGGCAATACCGGAAGAACCAACATTGTTTGATGCAATAATTTGACCTCCAGAATTAGCAATATGACTTATGTGATTAGCGCTTACCTGATGTTGGGAAGTATTCGTTACAGTATGGTTCCGGCTAATTTCATTATGCGGAGTTTGCTTTTTAACAATATCAGCAGCAATCAGTAAATTAGTATGGCTAATGTTGCTTGCAATTTTAGGATTAGCTGACGCAGATACTGTTGCTGAATTCGGAATTTGCTTAATACGTATTGACTCTTTTAACTTGCTATTTGCAGATGTAATAGTTGAACTTGCAGTTGACTTTGTACCTACTCCATTTCCTTTATAAAAAGCAAGTATTCCTCCGGTAGCACAAAGCAGTAAACCTATCAATGTCATAAGAAAAACCGTACTTCTCTTGGTGGTTCTTGATGCATCAATCATTGTCTTCATTGATTTCCAGTCCTCCTTATCAAATGGTACTTCCTCATCTTCGAATTTGGACCCTATAATGTCGTAAAAATTCTCTTCGTTTTTCATCCTGCTCTTAGTTTAAATATGTTGGGATTGATCTGTGTAATCATTTCCTGTAATTTTTGTCGTGAAAAGTTAAGATGCCACCTGGATGTACCTTCTGAAATATCTAATGCATTGGCAATCTCTTTATGGGAAAACCCGTCAATGGCATACATGTTAAAGACCTTTTGGCTCACCGTTGGCAGTTTAACAATTAAAGCGTGGATTTGTTCTACATCCATTTTTATTAATGCCTGGTTTACTTCCGTATCTTCATGTACCTCTTCATAATCTTCCACGTACTTTATGTGTTCTTTAAGCGATTTTTTCTTGCGGTATTCATCTATCAGCGTATTCACCATTATTTTATGTATCCATGCTTTAAATGAAGTTTCCAGCTGATACTTATTAAGGTTGGTTAAAATCTTGAAAAAACCCATATTCATCATTTCCCGCGCTTCTTCCTTACCTGACGCATACCGATAACAAATGGCCATAAGATATCCATACGTTATGCGATAAAGCTCGTATTCGGCCCTCTCATCTTTACGGATGCAGGCGGTTATTATTTCGGTTTCAACCTTCATGAAGATATCCCTGTATGGGTGCTCTCAATTATAAAAACGGAGTTATAGTGGTAAATGTTGGGTAGCTCACTGTAATTCTGCCAAAATAACTTGCTTTATATAGATTATCAGTACAATACGACTCAAAAATAAGTACGCTACTACCCTATCTTAGCCTCAACTTCTAAGTGTCGCCGTTAACCGGGAGGGATTATTGATCAAATCAAGTGCAGAATGAATGTCCGGACAAACAACATCCGCCGCCATAAGTGTTTCGGCAGATGCACCTTCTTTTTGAACAACAATAATTCCAATTACAGATAGTTTTAGCATCAACCTGTCATTCCGGCCATTGCCAATAGAAATTACAGTCGCGGGTTTAATTTTATGAATGTATTTCTCTTTTTGTATTGCCTGATTTAATTTGGACAGTAACTCTATTTTACACGGTATATCTTTTAACTCCTCCATAGCGGTCCCATACGTATCTCCGGTAAGTACATGAACCTGAACTTTTTTGGAGATACTTGTCAAAGCTCCCTTGATTCCTTTAATACGTTTTCCATCAATAGCAAGTGTGCCATTAAAATCCAGCACAAGATGATGAATTGAAATATCTTCTTTATAGCCGGGTATGGATAGTTTTAACATATAGCAAAGATAAGTGGTTCCGTTGTACTATATAAATTTAATTCGTAATATAAAACTGTATTGAACTGTTTTATTAACTTTCCTATTATGGTCAAGATGCCTTATTCCCTTACTCTTCCAAATAATCCAAATCCTTGTTATAGGTTTCTTTTAGTTTGTAAAGGGCAAAAAAGCCAAGCCCTATGGATACTATTCCGACCATTATGGCAGCATTCCACATGCCTAATTGAGTTGCTTTAAGAATACCGAATACGAATGATACCCCGATAAATGAACCCCGCACAAAATTGGGTACGGTGGTTGTAACAGTAGCCCTAAGATTTGTACCGAATTGTTCCGAGGCTACAGTAATGAATACGGTCCAATAGCCTTGGGTTATTCCCAGCAAAAAGATAATGGTATAAAACAGAACCGAACTTAATCCAAAAGATGAAAAATAAGCAGCGGCAACTATAACCATACCGCACATGGCTATCATGAGTGACTTTTTACGTGATTTTAAATACTGGCTTATAACTCCCCATAAAAGGCTTCCCAACGATGCACCTATATAATGATACATGATGGCTTGTCCCGCTATTATTGCACCTTGAATATGAAAAACCTTTTGGGCGAATTCTGTTGAGAAATTAACCAATAAGCCGATAATATACCATACAGGCAGGCCCAGAAATATACAATACACATATTTAAAAAACATTTTTGAATTAGTAAAAAGACTGAAAAATTGGCCCCTTCCGGCCGATGCCTTTTTAATCTTATTAAACATTCCAGACTCCCTTACCAATAAGCGAAGTGCAAGCAGGGCAAGCCCCAAAACGCCGCCCACAATATAAGCGCTTTGCCAATCAAATACGCTGGAAACTATGTATGCCAAAACAGCCCCAAGAACTCCTACAAAACCAACTATGGTAGTACCGTATCCCCTATTTTTGGTTGTCATAATTTCTGACACCAAAGTAATTCCCAATCCGAGCTCGCCTGCCAGCCCAAAACCCGCAACGAAACGTAATATTACATACTGGGTATAATCTACCACATATGCATTGGCAATATTGGCAATAGAGTAAAGCAAAATGGTGAAAAACAGAATAGAAAGTCGTCCTCGCTTGTCGCCCAAAATACCCCAAACTATACCACCAAGCATCATACCGAACATTTGCCAGTTTAACAGTGATATCCCTTTATCCAATATCTCATCTGCCTTAAAACCAAGGCTTTCTAGGCTTGGCCTGCGCACCACCCCGAATAATATCAGGTCATAAATATCCACAAAATAGCCAAGGGAAGCCACTATAACGGTAGTATTTAAGGCACGATGCGTAAGGTTTTGATCATTGGAAAGATTGCTCATAAGGTATATGTGGTATGGAATTCGTCTTTATTAGTTCGTGAGGATTTTTGATTTTCCGGTTCAAACGTACATAAAAAATCATAAAAACCAATAAGCTATAAAAACAAAAGGTTTACTTTTGGGTCATTAATTAAAATCATATGTCAAAAGAAGTATATATCGTTTCTGCAGTTCGTACGCCCATAGGTAGTTTGGGCGGATCCTTATCAGAAGTTCCGGCTACTATGCTGGGTTCAACAGCCATCAAGCAGGCTCTGGAAAAAATAAAGCTCGATCCTTCTAATGTAAATGAAGTATTTATGGGTAATGTGCTTCAGGGAGGTGTGGGACAAGCTCCCGCCCGCCAAGCTGCACGTCATGCCGGAATACCCGATAATGTGCCTTGTACAACGGTAAATAAAGTTTGTGCTTCGGGAATGAAATCTATTATGTGGGGTGTACAAAGCATTTTGCTGGGAGATAATGATGTAGTAGTTGCCGGTGGCATGGAAAGCATGTCACTCAGCCCATATTATTTAGATAAAGCCCGTAAAGGCTACCGTATTGGAAATGGAGTCCTTATCGATGGAATGATGTTTGACGGCCTTACCGATCCATTTTCACATACACCGATGGGGCTTTCAGGAGAACTTTGTGCAGAAGAATGCCAGATCACCCGCGAACAGCAAGATGCACATGCAATAGCCTCTTACACCCGCGCAGCAGAAGCTTGGAAGAAAGGTGCTTTCAAAGATGAAGTTGTTCCAGTAGAGGTGCCTCAACGCAAAGGCCCTGCTATAGTTGTGAGCGAAGACGAAGAATATAAAAATGTAAAATTCGATAAGATACCAACCCTTTCTCCTGTATTCAAAAAGGATGGTACGGTTACCGCCGCTAATGCATCTACTATTAATGATGGTGCTGCTGCGGTGGTATTAATGAGCAAAGAAGCGGCAGATAAACTGGGTATAAAACCATTGGCAAAAATCATCGGTTATGCCGATGCTGAACAAGCCCCTGAAAAGTTTACAACATCTCCCTCAAAAGCACTGCCAAAAGCTATTGAAAAAGCAAAATTGAAAATCAGCGATATCGATTATTTTGAAATTAATGAAGCATTTTCTGTAGTTGCTTTGGCCAACAATAAAATCTTAAACCTCAATCCCGAAAAGGTGAATGTAAATGGCGGAGCAGTAGCTCTTGGTCATCCATTGGGTTGTTCCGGTGCAAGAATTGTGGTAACACTTATTAATGTGCTGAAACAAAACAAGGCAAAGTATGGTGCTGCCGGAATTTGTAACGGTGGCGGTGGAGCAAGCGCCCTGGTAATTGAACTTATGTAAAACAAAAACATGAATCTGTTTGGCTTTTGCAACCTCAGTATAGTACCTTGCCGCAGCGAACCTTCGGATAAAAGTGAAATGACTACCCAGCTTTTGTTCGGTGAGCATTTTGAAATTCTGGAAGAGCATAAAAACTGGCTATATATTAGCGCAGCCCTTGATGGGTATAAAAGCTGGATTGACCGCAAACAATATTTACCCATCTCTAAAGAAACCTTTGATCAACTGAACAATGCTAGCGGGTCCCGCAGTTCCGATGTGGTAGGGATAATTACGGAAACTACAGAAAACATTTCCTTCCCAATAACCATTGGCAGCCGGTTGCCTTCCATTAAAGGAAAAGAATTCACCATAGAAAATAAAAAATACAATTTCCAGGGAAGTGTTACAACACCCGGAGCAAAACCCAAGCGCGCACAAATTGTAGAAGATTCTTTTACGTATCTGAATACTCCTTATTTATGGGGAGGCCGTACACCCTTTGGAATTGATTGTTCGGGATTTACGCAAATGATTTACCGTCTTAACGGCATAAAACTATTGAGGGATGCATCGCAACAAGTTGAACAGGGAGAAACACTTGATTTTCCGGAAGAAGCCAAGCCCGGCGACCTTGCTTTTTTCGACAATGCAGAAGGCGCTATAACACATGTGGGCATTGTGTTACCGGATATGCAAATAATCCATTCATCCGGCAAAGTGCATATTGATAAACTGGACCATCTCGGCATTTTCAGTGAAGAAAAAAGGAATTATACGCACAATCTGCGGATATTAAAAACAATGATTTAATTTAACTCCCGACACACTTTTACATATGGATCAAACTATTAGTATTAGCCTTAAAAATGTAGCGATTTACCAGGGGGATAACCTTATCTTGAGCCGTGTAAACCTGGATGTAAAAAAAGGGGAACATATTTATTTAGTGGGGAAAACAGGTAGCGGAAAAAGCAGCCTGCTGGAAACATTATATGCCGAAGCGCCTTTAAAGGAGGGAGAAGCACATATTGCAGAATTTGATTTAAGTAAAATAAAAAAGAAACAAATTCCACAGTTAAGAAGAAAACTGGGTATTATTTTCCAGGATTTTCAATTACTAAATGACAGAAGTGTTAAAGATAATCTTCTTTTTGTGTTGCACGCTACAAGCTGGAAAGATAAAAAGCAGATGAATGAACGGATAAATGAGGTGCTGGAAAAAGTAGGGCTTCCTACTAAAGGTTTTAAAATGCCACATGAACTTTCAGGCGGTGAGCAACAACGGGTAGCTATTGCACGTTCTCTTCTTAATCGCCCCGAAATTTTATTGGCCGATGAACCCACAGGCAATCTCGATCCGGAGACTTCCGAAGATATTCTCCGCTTGCTTTCCGGTATTACAGAAACCAATTGTTCTGTAATTATTGCCACACATAATATGTCTCTCATTCAAAAATTTCCGGCAAGAACGCTCCGTTGTGAGAACGGTGAAATGGTTGAAGATACGGTGCTTTCGGGGGCTTTTAGCAATACATTATAAAATAATTTATGGATACCGGCAAAGTAGAAACTAGCATAACAGATGGAATTGCAACTATTGAATTTTCGCACCCGCAAAGTAATTCTCTGCCCGGAGCTTTACTCCGCAATCTTGCAACCGAAATTGAAAACGCAGGAAAAAACAAGTATACTAGAGTCATTATTATAAAAAGCAGCGGGGAAAAAACTTTTTGTGCCGGGGCATCCTTTGATGAATTAATTTCGATATCTGATTTAGAAACTGGCAAGAAATTCTTTTCCGGTTTTGCGGCCGTAATTAATGCCATGCGCAAAGCACCTAAATTTATCATCGCCAGGGTGCAGGGTAAAGCTGTTGGCGGCGGAGTAGGCATTGCTTCTGCAGCAGATTATACATTGGCAACTGAAGCCGCATCTGTAAAACTAAGCGAGCTGAATGTTGGAATCGGCCCATTTGTTGTAGGCCCTGCCGTAGAAAGAAAAATCGGCACATCCGCATTTGCAGCGTTGGCAATAAATGCAAGTGAGTGGATGAGCGCTCAATGGGCAAAAGAAAAAGGCATGTATGCGAGCATCCATCCTACCATAGAAGAATTGGACAAAGCCATTGAAGAGCTTGCCGTTAAATTATCTCAAAGCAATCCTGAAGCAATGATGTTATTGAAAAAAATATTTTGGGAGGGTACAGAAAATTGGGATACCCTGCTAGCCCAACGTGCTGAAATGAGCGGCAAATTAGTCCTTTCTGAATTTACCAGAAACTTCATCGAAAAATTTAAACAAGGAGCAAGATAAGATGCCTTACAAGGAAAAAGAAACGGTAAAAATGTTTTATTCTATTGGTGAAGTGGCGGAAATGTTCCGTGTTAATACTTCCTTACTCCGTTTCTGGGAAAAGGAATTTTCAACCATACTCGATCTATCGAAAGATAGTCGCGGTAACAGGCAGTATACACCACAGGATATCTCCAAAATACGGGTGCTGCATAACCTTATTAAAGAACAAGGCTATACACTGGAAGGCGCTCAAAAATATTTGAAAGAAAATAAAAAGGAAGCCTTCGAAAAAGAAGACATTTATACCTCCCTACTCAAAATAAAGGAACAGTTGATTGCATTGAAAAAAATGCAAACGGAGGATTAAATTTCAGTCGCAATTTTTAGTGTCTCTTCTTTTTTCACCTTACCGGTTGGCGTTTCCAGGAATTTATCGACCACAAAATACGCTTTAGGCTTTTCATATTTAGTTAACACCTTTTCTACATGATCCATTACTTTCTGTTTAGGAAAATCTTTCCCGCCCTCCATTACCATCACCACTTTCCTACCTAATCTCTCATCGGGCATGGATGAAATAAAAAATCGATTTTTCATGAAGGGCGACAATCTCTTTTCCAATATCTCAGGGTGAATTTTAATTCCTCCGCTATTAATTACGTTGTCATATCGTCCCAACCATCTGAAATGGGTTGAGTCATATAGCTCAATAACATCATTGGTAATAATAGGAGAGTCATTCACTAAAGGTGCGTTCACAACCAAGCATCCTCTTTCATCTTTCTCAAAATCCACTCCTTGCAATGCAAAATACTTATCGCTCTTTGCTTTTCCGCTCAATCGCCTTAGTGCAATATGGCTAAGTGTTTCCGTCATGGCAAATGTGGCATAAATAGCATTCGTGCAATTTTCCAATTCTTTTTCCAGTAAAGGTGATATAGGAGCACCTCCAATAATCACATGTTTAATCTTTTGAAATCGTTTTTTGCTTATTTCATCATCCATTAAACTCTGGACCTGCAAAGGGACAAACGCTGCAAAATCAACTTTTTCTATAATACCCAGCAATGGTTTATCGGTTGGCTCAAGAGTCATTAAATCCATTCCACTTACAAAAGCGCGAACGATCATCATCTTTCCGGCAATGTAATCCGGGGAGAGACAAAGAAGCCCGCTTGTAGCACCTGTCAAATTAAAGTAATTACAAGTCATAAGCGCACTACTTATGAATTGTTCCTTGCGGAATGTAATTGCCTTGGGTGCACCTGTTGTCCCGGATGTGTTGACAGTGATGATTCCCTTATCAGAAATCCAATCATCTATAAAACGATACAATGACCTTTTAAAGTCAGAGATGTTCGGCTCATCTATACTTTTATTAAGCAATCTTACTAAATCATCCCTATAGTAGGTCTGCCCATTCAGTGTAAGCTCTTCAAAGTAATTCATTCTTCAGTTTCAATTCTGTCTAAACTCCATTCATCACCCATATACCAAAGTTTGGAATCTTCTATTAGCATTGGCGAAGGAATATTATTGGTGTACAATTGCCCCGTACCCAATCCCTGGGGCAATTTACTATTCAATGTAAACGTCCATTGGGCTATAGCATTTAAGCCTATATTAGATTCCAATGCCGAAGTAACCCACCAACCAACTTTATATTGTTCAGCAAGTTTTATCCATTCTTCACAGTGCTTTATTCCACCCAGTAATGATGGTTTAAGAATAATATATTGTGGTTTAATGGAAGTAATAAGGTCTTCTTTCTTAGTATATGTGTTTATTCCAATCAGTTCTTCATCCAGTGCAATGGGAATCGGCGATTCTTTACAAAGATCAGCCATAGCTGACCAATTTCCTTGTTTAATAGGTTGTTCAATAGAATGGATTTTGTGTTTTGACAAGCGTCGTAGTTTTTCCTTTACACCATCCAGACTGAAAGCCCCATTCGCATCTAAACGGATTTCAATATGAGGGTATTGCTGACGAAGCGTATTCAATAATTTCAGCTCTTCCTCAAACTCTACTGCGCCAATTTTAATTTTAATGCAACGGTAGCCTTCCTCAATTTTTTTTCTCAATTGCTCTTTCATAAACCCGATATTTCCCATCCATATCAGGCCATTGATAGGTATCCCTTCGTAACCATCGGTAAAAGCAGATGGAAATAATATTCGCTTTCCACCATTTTTCAAATCAAGCAGGGCGGTTTCTATTCCGAAGATAAGGGAAGGAAAAGCAGATAGCTTACCGCTTAAATCTCCTGCATAGGTATTAATATTCTTGCAAATATCATCTAAAACGTCTTCATAGTTTTCCACATCATCTATACTCAAGCCTTTCAGAATACTGCATTCTCCAATACCAACTAAAGCAGGATTTGAAACATCCCAAATCTTAATAAACCAAGTTGGCTTTTCCGTCAATATCCCTCTTGAAGTGCCGGAAGGCTGCTTGAATTGCAAAAGATATTTTTTATAACCGGCTTTATACATAAGGATTGAATGTAATACTAATTCCAAAACAGAGCACAAGCAGCAACGTTGATATGGCAAGCTGCTTAAGGTATTTGTCCATACCCTCGGAACTGCTTTTCATAACGGCAATAAGATGCACAATAAAAAGAGGAAGAGTAATGAGAAACGCCCATTGCCAAATGGAATTTTCGTGCAATAAAGTGAAACATATCAAACTGATAAATGCGAATACTATTAAAAATAGGTGATATATTTTAGCTTTCGCAATACCCATCCTGACTACAATCGTATGCTTGCCGGTGGCGGCATCGCTATATATGTCGCGCATATTGTTCACATTTAAAACTCCCGCACTCAAAAAGCCAAGAGCAGATGCGGGCAACAAAACATCTAAATAGAACCCATGGGCATGGAGGTAGAATGTTCCTCCAACAGCAACAATTCCAAAGAAAATAAAAACAGCAATATCGCCAAAACCTGAATAGCCATAAGGGTTTTTGCCCATAGTGTATTTTATTGCAGCAACAATACAAAGCAAACCAATAACAAAAAACAAGATAAAAATTTGGAATCCGTTTGTTGATGTATACAAAAGAGTACTCCCGCTAATAAGCGTTACGATTGAAGTGAAAACTATTGCATTCTGCATAGCCGGCAAGGATATAATTCCGCTTTGCAAAGCCCTTTGAGGGCCAATTCGCTCTTCGTTATCGGCACCAGTTTTGTAATCTCCAAAATCGTTTGCTAGGTTAGAAAGTATTTGCAAAAGAATTGCAGTGAGTAAGGTAAGCAAGCATGTTTCTCTATTAAAAACCCTGAACCCCGCTGCCAGAAAACTACCCATTCCGGTGCAAGCCAATGCCAATGGTAATGTTCTTAAACGCAGGGAGACAAGCCATGCCCGGGCGTTCCTCATATATTATGGAAATTTTGGAAATTTACTGAAATCGGGTTTCCTCTTTTCAATGAATGCATTTCTGCCTTCTTTCGCCTCATCAGATAGGTAATAGAGTAAGGTTGCATTTCCGGCAAGCTCCTGCAATCCGGCTTGCCCGTCCAGTTCTGCATTAAATGAAGCTTTCAGCATACGCAATGCCAATGGGCTTTTTTGCAGAATTTTATTGCACCACTCTACTGTTACCTCTTCCAATTGAGCAAGTGGTACAACTTTATTTACCAA
>Ga0302280_1000909_pt1 | contig 25618 bp, 6 predicted proteins | sample III_Fen_E1_1_FD_198771 | JGI IMG/M metagenome (GOLD analysis project Ga0302280, IMG submission 198771) | Peat permafrost microbial communities from Stordalen Mire near Abisko, Sweden - III_Fen_E1_1 | ecosystem: Environmental > Terrestrial > Soil > Wetlands > Permafrost | place: Sweden: Abisko... | reverse complement strand
CAACCCCTTTTTCTTAGAATAAAATTAACAAATATCAAACAATTTTCATATTTTTTAATTATTTTCAATTTATGGTCTATTCCAAACAAATTTATCAGAAATTTTCAAAAGGTTTAATATAAGAAATATTCGTACACATTATTATTAAAGGATAGATTATACATGAAATACTAAATCAACCTCATTATCTTTTATCTGCAATAAATTCAGTAAAGCACTCGGCCCTCGTGTACACGTCTCTGTTTTAATGATCAATAAGCTTCTCAATTCTTTTAATTAGTCCTCTGTTTTCAAATATGTGAACAATTTCCGATTTCTATTTCGTATTTAGGCAAATGTCACTGACTATCATCTCATGAACTAAATTTATGGCTGAGCACAGTCTATTTCCTTTGCTCTCTTAGTCTGCAAAAATGATTTAAAGAAAATCAACTATCCTTTGAGCCAAAATATCTTTCAAATATTATGGATTCTTTCTGAGCAAATTTGTGAGAATTTACATGCAGGAAATTCCTGTTGGACAGCCCACCAACAGCTATTAATTTCCTGCAAATATTTTTATCAGCTAAAGAGGTTGATTGGCCCTTCTAGTAATAATTAGTTGTTAGGCTGATACTTCAGGTGCTTTTGAAAGATGTTCATACATACGAAGGGCTTCTATCTCTTTGTTTTTGTCTCTTTTTTGAATAGATTCAATCAAGAACTCAGCTAGCATATACCCATTGAAAGTAGCCTCTATCACCGTAAACCAGTCAAAATCATCAAACTAATCCTCACCATAAAGTTAATTTAAGAAGCAAATCATCGCATAAAACTCCCTATCTTCCTGTTCGGTAAGGACATTATCGATGCTATTATCGAATTCTTTGGAAAAGCATCGCTATTGGATAAAATCCATGGCTTAGCTAATGCCAATTGTTAGAAATTAATTATGTTGACTTTTCCTAAAGCAACTCCAAAATTCCTCCTTATGCATTGCTTAAGTCAGCAATAAAAATACTTTCTCCTTATGTTCCTTTAAATATATCTCATCGAGTAGTAAATTTTGGACAAGTGTAACAGGTACTTATGGGCTTCCTTTTATCTTGTTAACAATATTTTTGTATAATCTTAGTATATCTTCCCTTATAGAGTAGACAGCAGTATGATAGTCATCATTGTCAATATGCTTTGCGATATTGACAGTTTAAGCTATTTGATGGTTGATGTTTTTGGAAATATCAGACTCTGCGAGGTAAAGATTGAAATCTTATCGAAGGATGCTTGACAGATTCATCAGAAGAATAATCATCATCTTAAAGTAACATAGTTGCTATAGTTGATCCATTTATAGCTTTTATATTTATTTTCTTAAAAAATCAACAAAATCTTATCTTTGTGCTAAGTTTTTACTACTGTTGTCTGAAAAATAAGTCAAATAGTTCAGAGCTGAGACTAATCTGCATTTTTCTTCTAGGCTTAAAGTTTAAGAGTGCTCCATCAGTAATTTAATCAAAACTTCCTCTAATTTGTCTTATGCAAATTTGAGAGTAAATTTAGCATCACTGCAGTTGTTATCCAAAATATCAATCACATTTTTGAGATTAGACTGGTTGAAACCTTGCTCTTCCAAATTGGCAATTAAACTTTTGAGTGTCTCTGAGTTAAGATCCTCCATAAGATTTTTTCTGATTGTTTAAAACTTCATATTGATTGATGTTCTCCTGATTTAGAGTCTTAGTTTATCCCTTTTGGTCACGACTGAATGATTTTACTTTTGTTCTATGGAGGGAGATGGTGCGAAGAGATTAATGGATTGCATGCGCGCTCTTCCAATTTATATTTAAAATTTATATTGATTCAATACAGTTGATTCAGTTTATTTTACTAATTTGACTAGTCTCCAAATTAAGTAAATTCAATCATGCCGAAAGTATATCAAAATACTTGATTGAAAAAACTGATGAATTATGCTGTCAGGTATATTCTGGCTGATTGAAAAAATACTGTAAAATAAATATGAAACAGTAAATGGATTGCCTTGCTTATCGATTTGAAGTTTATAATTGTATAGCTTAGATTAGATGGTATAAGTAATATAAGTAAACGATAAAATCAAATGTTTTTAAGGTATTATTCTAATTTTTTGGCAATTTATTATCGCTCACTGATCAAGTAGCTTCTTTTTTTCAAAATATACTCCAGCAAATCCATGATAGATTCATTTTATTGCTTCTTATGATTTTTATACAGGAATTTCTACAAAGTACGCATGGAAATAGAAATCTGATTATTAATATTAAATCTTCCCCCTTCAATTTTGGTTTTGGTAGAATCAGTAAAGGTGGATTGCATGGAATTATTTTGATTTTATCCTATTGAGAATTCACTGTCTGCCTGATGGCTAATTAGCTACGGTTAGCTCATTTTTAAATGCTCCTCAAGTACAGCCAAAATATTTTATTATTTTATCTCTTTTGATTCTTACACAATTTCAGGCTGGTCAGGTTCTAGGGAATTTTCAATAATTTCATCATTCTTTTGCTCGCAAATATTCAATTATTAATTTTTCAGAATTTAAGCAATTGAATTCACATTTTAACTCTCCATTTCTTTGCATTTGTCGTTATTATACTTTTCTTCTATACGTACAGCCTCCTATTTGTTTTAATTGAAAATTTCTCTAATGTTTGATTCATCCGCATTTTAAACTAGCCGCGATTCGTTTTTATATTCTGTTAAATTAATTTGAGGTTCATCATTCGCTTTATGACAATTCACTTCCTAGACCAAATTCTCTTGTTGTTAAAGTGATTCCCTTTTACTATTGCTTTTATCCACCACGTTAATCTTTTCTTTAAAACCGCCACAATCATCAATTTTAACTTTTTTCCTGGGCGAGGGTTCGTACTTCCTTAAACTTCTCTCGAAGTTGAACGAAACATAAGGATCGTTGCTCATGAGATACTGGCATCTCTTCATGATGTTAACTGGAATGAGTCAAAGGTGATTAATTAGAAATATAGATAAAATTAAAAATAAATTTACAAATGAAATTAAAATCAATTTATTGGATTTCTTAATTTCTGAAAAAAGTTTATTTCTCTTTATAGGAATCTGTTAAATTGAAAGTAGCTTCAAATTAGATTCATCGCAAAATATATAATTAAACTTATTGCCAACAATAATTTAGCAAATGGTCTTTTATTTATCATTTTATCTTATGTTTAGAACATGATGAATAGTTAAACTAAAAGACATGAACAAAAATCATTTCTTTTTAAAATTGGGAATCTATATAGATTTAGCTTTGAACTGAGAGATGCACTTTAAAAACTAGTTGCAGACAGACGCACTATCTGTCTGAATCTTGATGACTCTGTTTTCTTGGTTTTCATTTTTGGAAAGAATTTAAAACATAAAATATTATTTTTATATTGACCACTTCACCAAATTACGCAGAGGAATAACTTCAATCTTATCAGATTATTCTTTCAAAAGGCATATACATCGAGTTTTAAGGAAGAGTTTTAAGTCTCCTTCAGTCGGAATAGTCATGGCCATTGATAGTGGAGATTTAGAGCATATTTGTACAAATTTATACTTTGCTTGCAAATTTGTTAATTTTAAGCCTTCGATATCGAGTATGAAGTTATTTAACTGATGTGCTGCTTCTTATTTTTTCAACTTCTTTGTCACCCATATGGGCAATAAAGCTAAAACTATTTATTTCAAGTCTTTACTAGAATATTTTATTTGATGAAGCAAACCAGCCAAATAAAACATTAACTTGTCTTCCAGGATAATTTTGCCCATAAAATAGTCAAAGTAATTTTGAGAAAAACATAATTAAATACCTTACTCATCGTTTGGATAGAGCTGGAAAGCATATCGGATCTTAAGCATCAGGAAAAAGTTAGGTGGTTTTATTTAAGATTATAGATATTTATTTTTGGTGAGTTACCAATAAGTCATCACATCCCACACCATATTTGTCTATTTGATTGGTGTTTCTTCGAGCTATTAATTATCAAAGTTGATGACTTCGAAGAAAGTAAACATTTATGGTTTAAAGCGTTTGCTATTGATGCCAAATTAGTGAATACATCTTTTTTTAATTTAGGTAAAATTGTTATGCGCTTAAACCTTTACTAAAATACTATTTCCTGTCGGTAAATAGACAGGTATTGATATCTGTCTTCGACACATTAACCCCATTATCTGGTAGTTGATGGGAAGATAGCCAATAACAGTCCTTTTCTATATCTTCCTGATAAGTGTGCCAAAGATATATCTTATGTATTCAGACTCACTTGATTTTTTAGATTTTTATTGCAGTTTCCAGTAAAACAAATTCAAAGAAGCCTTCATTAAATCCTCTTATATGTTATACACATGGAGAAATACTGACATTGTTTGGTATATTCTTATAGCTGTCAATTCTTCAGAAGTGTTGGCTTGCCTCAATAATTGGATCATCACTTATCTTTTCATCTCCATTGATGAGTTTTGGCATTACTCTACAAATTTTTCAACGTATTAGAGAACGGATTATATTTTTTATTCGTTTCCAATTTTGAGAATAATTTTGAAGACGCCCAAACATTTTTTTTAATCTTACTAATTGCTTAACAGAGTCATTGATTTGTTAAGCACTCCTTTCTTAAAAACTAATATTTCTTAAAAACTTTTCTTTGAGCCAAGAAAAGTCGTTCTCTTTCTTAAGATTTTATTAAAGAAATTTTAAACAGGAAAATCGATAATATCATTCAATTTTTATTGGCTGAGATCTTCCAACTTAAATTTGCAATGTTCACTAAAAGGAGAGTAAAATTCTTCCTCACTGCCTTCAATATGCATTTTATATTCTTATGAAAGGATGTTCTTCAATCTTTCCAGATATTCATTTTCACAAAATTAATATGGCTCAATCTACAGACATTATGAAAATACTATATTCGAGTTTTAGAGGGTTTTTGTTGATGAATTTTTCTTCATTCCCTCCATGAACTCTTCGTTAAAGGTGATTGATTTGCCGATAAGTTATGAACTTGGAGTTTCTGGCTTTGTGTAAGGAGCATGACTATCAATAACACTATTATTAACCATTGCAGTTTCATTGATTTTATTAATAATTCTGGAGAGACCATCTTCTTAGGTATCTACAAATAGGCTTTCAGGTTTTGAAATGAAAGAATTTGATGAATTTTAAAACCCTTCCAGGATGTCGAAGCTATTCCGAATTATTTCTAATTTTACAAAATGCATTAAAAGTGAAAGTTTATCAACAAATTGAGGAATTACAGCCATTTGTCGTTATCTTTTTTCTCGTTAATGATTGAGCAGCTATTCTTCTCGTATGCGTTTTGCTTATTTAAGCATATTCAGTTGTTTCTATTGCCATTCCTTATTCTCCTTTTCCTTCAATTGTAAGTAATACCTTTTATGAATTTAAAAAGCCTCTCTTTTTGCTTTTATCTCTAATTTAAAGGGTAACTCTTTCAATATCTTCTTCCTCTTAACTAATAAATGTAAATGATAAATTATTTCCTTACGATATAAGCATCTCTTTAATCCAATTTGTATCCTTCGGATCTTTTAATTTCGTAATTTTAAATACTTAAATATTTAACTATTCAATATCTGCTATAACTCTGCACTGATATACACTCGATGATTCCCTAACAGATAATTACTTTATGTTTTTGTTAATTCCTTTAAAATTTTCTGAGTTACTGATCTCTCATTCTTTTCTTTTTTAAAGAGAGGAAATAGTAATTTAAATTACCTATAGAATTAATGATAAGATTTTCGAAAAGGGAAAATATTTTTGCGGATCATAATGGTTTGAAAAATGCCAAGATAGCGTATCTGGGTGAGGATATATTTTTAGTCAGGATTGTAAGGTTTCTTTACTTCATTTGGTTTTATACATCGAATGAAATGAACAGTTGATGTGTTCAGCTCACTGATTAAGTCATCTATCTCTTTGGTAAATTTGGAGAGGATTGTTTTACCAAATTGTTCACGGCTGTTATTCTGGAACAGGCTGTCAACAACATCCAATATTTCATCATTTATCTTATCTTGATTTTTAGTTTTGAATGAGGTTATATTATAATTAACAGCGCACTGAGTATGGATAAGACAAAATTTATTCTTGTTAAGTTTGTCGAAAGTTAAATAGGAAGTTTAAAGGCGACGAAAACTTTGAATAATATCCTCATCTTTAAACTGAGGTAAGGTCATATCGTTGATCAAGGAAACAAGTGATAGTTTTCCGCTAATGATATTGATAATATCGTCATTAGTTGGAGGTAAAATGCCCATAATTTGTTTTTCCAAACCATCTTCTTTAAGAATTTCCATCTCACGATCAAAAACATAGATATTGTATAATTTAAGCAACTTTTCATTTGTAAAATTTATACAAAATTGCTCAAAACTATTCTCTTCAAAGTTTTAGAATCCAAAAATATCTAGTATGTTGATCTATCTGAAGAGAGAAGGCGTTTAAGGCTTTAAACTTATTTCAATTTTAGAAAGAATAAACTAAAAAATAGAGTTATATAAGGCCTTGCATAGAGTGTTACGATTAGCTCTGCAACCCTCCTTGTTGTAAGCACTGAGAGTATATTCCTTAAGAAATTTTTTCTTCTCATAAAGTAACATTTTTTGAAGATGTTTATTTTCTATCTTTAGAGATTAGGCTATTTTATTCAAATATTTAGAGTTAGTTAACTCGCAAGATTTTGATTAGTCTACTCTATGATTGGTTTCATCGAAATCAATATTTCCTAATTTAAGAATACTACTGATTAAAGTCCATATTTGATCAGCCTAGGAAGGAATAAATCCAATTTCTTTAAAAGCGCAGTTGATTTCCTAAAAATATTTTTTATCATCAATGTAATAAGAATTAAAGCATCCGCTTTGTTTAAGAAATGCATAATGAGACGATTCTCGAGTATCGTATTTACCGGAGGCTGTTAAAGCATAAAAAGAATGAAAAGTTCTCTCATTAGGAGAGATTGATACCACTCTGGATTTTTACAAGAGATAACTATAAATACTGGCACCTTTTATTGTATTTTAAGCACTGAAATAAATTTTTACATATTTCCCAAAACGACTGGAATTTTCATTCCTCACTGTTTTACTGTTTCCAAATGCCTACAATAAGGGATTACAAGCTAATATTTTTTATTATATCGAATGATTTTTCTTCTGGCTGAGGGAAGTCAACAACTGCATGCAGTATTTTGTAGATTCGGTCTTGCCAGCACCACTTTCTCCCGAAATTACGATTGCCTGCTTAGAATCCCCTTCTCTAAGAGAAAGGAAAGCCTTCCCAGCTACCATATATATATGAGGTTCGTCTTTCCTTAATTTATTTGAATTAATTTGTTCACTGATTCTGTTGAGTATTTATTAATTGAATAGTCTCTCTATTTTTCTATAAGGATTGACGACTATTAATGTCGGCCCAATGCTTGTAAATATTTCGTCTTTTTTATACCTACGAATGATATTACTCAAAACTTAAGGCTCATTAAGCACGTTCATTTCACACATATCAGAGTAGTCAATTTCCTATGATAATTAGAAAGATTGATTCAGAGGAATGGATATTTGCACAGCTCCTCGATCTGTTTGTAACTAGCATTCCAAATTGCCATTATTTAGAGGTCTTAGGACAGTAGCTCGGATATACGGAACAGACAAATTCAAATTTTCGGGAGTTTGTACCCACTGTTTGTGATGGTTTTCTCTCATAATAATATATTTAAGATGATGAATTTGCAAGAATGTATCATTAAATCGAATTTATTTTATAAAAGGAATTGATAAATTCAATAATAAAATAATAAATCATTTAAGAGGATAGTAAGTTTCATTGCTTGGTACGACTTTCACTTAAATTTAAGGCCTACAATAGGCTTTAACACTCTTGCATTGATTGGTTGCTTTGATTATGGTTCACTTTGGCTTATAAACTGCTTAGTCTACTCATGATAATTTCTTTCATTTCATTAGCTCTTGTCTTCTGGGCTTCGCATTCCTATTTCAAAGCTTTCAGTTCGACACCTTGATTTGTGCACACATCTTTATATTTTTTATTTGAAGCTTTAAGTTTGTAGATTTAGTTGATAAGCATTTGGTTTTGTTTCTTAAGGTTGTTATTCTCTTCCTTTAAAATTCGCTCAAGAACTTCAAAATTATTGGGGCTTTCTTCTGTAGCTTTCAAATAATCTTGCTTATACTTCTTCTATTGGTCTTGCTCATATTCTAGAAAACTGAGACGAGATTGCTTAGAAATAGTGCTTTTGTTGTTAGACTTGAATGATTTAACACTGAGCTATTTTTCAGGAAATTGTTTGGGGGGATGTTTTAAAAAAGATGGAGGATTGAGAGTGTTGGAATCGTTGACTTGAGAATGGGTGCATGTCGTATTGAATTCAGTATTCTTGGAGCAGTTCAGGAAATCATTAGTTGATTTATAGCTGATTCGATTGGGATTAAAGGAATTGGGGTTTTTCATGTTCTTTGTTTTATCTTTATAAAAGCAGTAAATATTTTTTCAGTAAATAATATTCTCTGACGGGTAAACTCTCAACATTTATTAATGGTCCATACGCCAATACATTTTTTGTCAATTTTCATGAATCAGCTAAAAATTAGAATAATTTTATATTTAACTCAATACCTTAAATGGAAGAAATTTTTCTGTTTCAAAAAAGCGGGCTGTCAAATAAATTGATAAAAAAGAATGAATGGCTAGTTTTTGTAAGTCAGCTACAATATGCCAAAAAAAACAATTTATAGGATTAATGAATATTAGTAATAAAATCCTCAAATATTCGTATCAATTATAATTAAATGCAAGCCACGCCAGTAGAGTCAGTATCTCGATTATATTTAAATAAAAGAGATCAAATTATCATCAATGCTGACGACTATGGCTATAATGAAAGTATCGATTTCGGCATATTTGAATTGCTTCGAAAAGGAAGAATATCTAGCATGTCGGTTATAATTAATGGCAACAATATTGTCAAAGCATCGGAAAGGATCAATTAATTCATTCGATCTAAGAGTAAATAGGAAATCAATTTCTCTGTGGGATTGCATTTTAATTTAACTGAGGGACGGCCCTTAAGTGACGATATTTATCAGAGTAATTTGGTATAAAATCAGTAGTTTGTTGGTAAGAATAAGTTTTATGATATTATCGCAAAAGAGCAAGGACATCACTAATACCAAATTGCATCAGAGTTTAAAAAACAGATTAAATAGTTTATTAGGATTTTTAAAAGAAGACCAAGCCATATCGATGGGCATAATCATATTCATATCATCCCTAAAATTGCAAAGATAATCGCGAATATCATGATTTAAATGGGAGTATATCGAACGAGGATAATTCATGAGTAATTATAGACTTTTCATCTGCCATTTAACACCATATTTTTATAGAATTCAAAAATTTCATAAAAAATATTCGCAGATAAAAAGATAGTTTCTCCTTCTCGATTTGTTGGACTTGAAGGATTTGGTAATGTATCGATCAAAAATATTAAAAAAGCAATCAATTCATTCAATAATGGTGATGAAACAGTCGAAGTCATGTGTCATCCAGGAGTTCCTGCTACGAATGAAAATCCTTGGATTTCTAGTAAAGATAGGTTAACTTAAAAAGAACAGCTCTAATCTCAATAGTTCTAGAATTGTATTAATGAATACGGTGGTCTTTCGAGTTATCATGATTTAAAAGATATTTCCAAATACAATAAACTTCGAGTTCTTATCTACTCAAAAATGTAAAGCGGCACAGGTAATCAAACTACAGCCTTAAGATTTAAAACTATTTTAGAGCAGAGTAATTTTGAAGTATACATATGGTCAGTCGAGTAAAATATCAATTCAAGCTTATAAATATAAGATATGTAGCAATTTATTATGAATTTTGGAATTAGTCTAGTTTTCGGTATCAATGTAAGTCGATCGGCTTAAATTATATATGAAGCAACATGCGGAAGTAATTCCATCAAGATGCTTGTTCCTTATATCTTAGTGATTGCTGGAACCGATGCGAATATTACTTTTAAAGATTATGAAAAACTGAACCATCTGTATTCTGCATTGAGTAATAGTTTATGTTTAATATCTCTCAGTCATGATATGACTAAAATTACAGAATAGGCATTATCCCATTTAAATATTAACAAAAATATCTATACTATAGTCCAAAGTTCATGTTTATCTAAATGTCTTCTCAACATTTAGGAAGGAAAAGAAAAGAAGTAGTCCATTTTATTCATTAAATAACACTTTAGTATTAATTTAGATGAAAAACCATTTATCCTCTTCCCAACGTCATTTCGCAAGGTAAAATGTGTGCATCATTTGTTTTCAGAGATGAATTAACTTATAGACAAGTAGAATATTGATGTATTTATTGCTGGCCCTATCTTGGATCAACACTATTATGACTAACATAAACAAAAACTAGGAAAAATTAGATACATAGGAGTTGTTTCGCGCTAAGTATATGTACAATTTCTAAAAAAAGCTTTCCTTTTGCTCAACACAAGTGAAAGCGAGGGTATGAGCTGTTCTATTTTGGAAGCATTTTAATTTAAAGTTCCAGTAATTGCTCGCAAAAATTCAGGTAATGAATAGCTCATCACACACATGCATAATGGCTTAATCTATAGTACTCAAGAATAATTTCGTTAACTATATCGATAGCTGAAGCAAAATATTAAACTTCGGGCAAAATTAATTTAAAATAGTGCCAATTTAGTGGCATAAAAATATAATTATACAAAGGAATTAAATTTATTTAAAAGTCTGATCAATAGAGAATTATTTGATAAAACTTGTGCAATATCAACTTAAAAAGAACATATTAGGGTCTTAAACAGTAAATGTGTTCATCCCACTTCTGAAATTAATAACAGTATCTTTATGCAAATTCAACCAGAACTTTAAGATGGAGCAAATATCATTGACTTAGGAACAGGAACAGGAATCTTTGGTTTAATCTTTCTGCTCAAGTCCAAAGCAACAAATTTGTCCATTTATCTTACGGATATTAAATCACATATCGTAGGTCATTCTCTTTACAATTATCGGCAGTCCTCCATTTGGAGTCGAATCAAATCAATAACTTGTCTAAAATCAAATTTATTCTAAAAAATCGATTCGACAATTCATTATAACGCCATTTTGTTTAATGCCCCACAAACTCCGTTTAGAATGGCTGAGAGTCGTCTTGATAAAAATGGAGGTCCTGAGGGCATTAAATTTTATGAACATATTTTCTAATATTTTACCAGGTCTACTATTGATAAGTTATATATTCTTTATTCCTTCATGGGATGGCCTGCCAAATTTAGGGAGCTTCTTTAAAAATATAACCTCTTGATCAGTTGGGAAAGCTCAAAAGTCACTCATAAAATCAATAAATCAGATTATGACGAAATGTAACCCCATTTGAGTTCCTACATTTAATAGCATGTCTCCAAAGGTCGAGCCGAGATATAGCTTCATGGTACAACCTTTTATGTGCCGGCAGTGATATATTGTATTGTCAGAGAATGATTGATTATCATTGATAATTTTAGTTATAAATTATCAGGACGAATGAAGATAAACAATAATTAAACTACCAAATTTTCATTCGGCACTGGGAATCTTGATTAAATTATTTCGCCTACTGCCACTCCCAAATTTCCATCGATTGATTTCAAAAACAATAATTTTGGAGGGTCTGATAACAAATCAAATAGGCCTCTGCGTCGATCATAGGAAAAACAAATCTCTAAAACAGTGAATGAAGAGTTTATGTCGTAAGAAAAGAGAGGAGAGAAACCCACATAAATTTTTAGAAGATAAAAAAAAAGAGTAATGAAGATATCCGATAAGTTTGCGCCTTATTAGATATTCGCAGACACGAAGAGTGTTGAGCTAATTGATAACAAATCAGTAAAATCAGTAGTGTCACTTCGGGAAAAACTGAAAAAGAATTCGAGGAATAAATCGAAAGATAGTTCTAAATCTTATCGATCTGTCTCGAATCTATTAGTCATAAATCGAGAAGTCCCGTCAATAAAACGGTAAACTAGGCATTTAAACATTTTTAGCAAGCTGAAATCATCAGATTAATTTATGCCTCACACGACAGTCGATAAAAGCCATCCTAATTTTAAACATAACGAACCCATAAGAATTACGAACAATTTTTTTGTTCATCCGATTATTACAAGAGGAGAGTAGCTTTCATAAAATTTTAAGTTGATTTCGGCGTTTTAGAGAAACAAAATGACGTTTATCTCATAAAAAGGCAAATCCTTTAAAAATTTACTAAACAAAACCAGGCCTGTGCTCAATTTGCAGAGGAGAGTTCTCACTAACGATAGAATATAAACAATATCCAAACATACTGAAGATTAATAGTTCGTTCAATATCTTTGATTTTAATTACTATTACTGACTATCTTAACTTTAATACACAAATATTTAAAATTGGATCATTCTTTATGTTTATTGCTTGCGAATTGACTAATTTGGACAGCTTTCTTCTTATTCGATTTATGTCGACGGATCTTTTAAGTTAGCATTTCAATCTTTTTCTTTAAAATCTAAATTTGAATGCTGTCAGCGGGTACGTATTTTTGGATTGCCTTTAGAGCTTTTTCGAAAAAAACTCTACTTTTTTCTAGTTGATGCATATCTTGCTTTATGATGCCCATCAGCTAAAATATTTCGGCAAACTGTTGGGATTCGATTTTATTGTTATTTAACAAATCAAAGACTATTTGACAGTGAGAGAAGGCTTCATTAAATCTATCTTTCATAAAATAAAGCTTGCTCTTTTTGATTTAAAAGGAGATCTGATGTCGAATATCAACACTTCTTAAGTTTCCTATGATTGAACTGATATTTTTTAGGATGCTATCGCACTGATTATAGTTTCTAACTTTCAGGTTACATTCGAAGAGAAGAAACAAAATAGAAAGTAGTCCCTAACTATGTTTTTTATCATATTATCTTTGCTTAATGCTGTAAGCCATCAATAGGCACTTCTCAGCTTATATAAAATAGTTTATCTATAAATACAGGGCTCCTAAGTTAGCAATACAATTTGAATACTATATACATTTTTTTGTGCTTTTATACTGATTCAGAGCCAATGAGTAAGCCGTAATCCCTTTATTCCATTCTCTAATTTAAAAATAACACAGACCTAAGTGGTTGTATATATCTCCCAACTCAACCATTATGATAGTCGGATATTATTTTAAAGTTTCAATGACCTGACTATAATTGGTAGCTGCTCTCTAATATTCCAATTTACCCTATTTGCAATGCGCCATCAACAGACTCCACTTGGTCTGAGATCGTATATTTATGAAAGTGTATTTCTCTTTGAAAGTGTAGAGAAAATCTTCCAATTCGTTATATTTCTATTTTTAAACCAACTACATTGCCTGGTTGAGATAATTTTCAATCAAAAATCCAGCTTCGCTGTCATTGTCTCCTTCAGAATTGACTGATGCCGATTCGTCTGTTACTTTAATTTCTTGATTATTAACTTTGAAAGAATAACGATCTGTTTATTCCATCGCTTATTATTCCAAATGTCTTTCTTAGATCTGCAGTTTGTTTTTATCTAATATCACTTCATCAGTTTGTGCTGCTTCAGTCATTTGCTTTTACTTTTCTGTCACTTCGAACTTTTTTTCATTTTGTTAACCCGCATAAGTGTTGTCCCTTCTCTTTATGTGTAATTTGTTTACCAATTTACGCAATTTGTTTTATTCAATGTTCGAATCAGAATAAAAAGAAGTCTGACTTTCAATGCACCCATCCAAATTTACAGAAGATAGAGAAAGATCCTGATTAATAGTAACTGAATCTTCCTCAAAACTGACCTTACGTTAGTTTTAACATTTTAATGCTTGTTTTTAAATTTACTGTTTCGATATTTGTTTATTTTCCTCGCATTACTTGACTATGACAGTGATATCATAGTTCTTTTTGCTTTTAAATTTGCTTTTTAGATTCTAAAATAGACTTGAAATGCTTTGCTTTTGGGAGTTCACTTTTATAATTTCGGTTTACATTATCTCAATATCATTATAATTAACTCATAGAAGAGATATATATTGCAAAAGATAAGATAGATATTGATAAAATCCTTTCTTTCAAGAACACAACAATATCAAAACATATAATTTAGCCTTATTCATTATTAAAATATTCAAAGCTATTAATATAGATGAAACTTGGTTGAACTCAAAGAAAATAATACGAAATTATTCAATGTTAGCCCAAAGTAAGTGTTATAGATATAATGGCTGCAAAAATATAAGTTATTTATTTTCATTTTTAGAAGCTCAGCATATTTTATTGTAGGAGTATTGGAATGATATATATTCCATCAATTGTAGATAATGGTTTATTCAGCAAAACAGATTATTTTTTGCTTAATTTAGCAGCCAAAATTATAAGCTTGTCTTGCAGAAAACAAAGCCATCAAAGCTGAATTACAGCATATCTACTAAATAATCAGCGGCTGAAGAACTTAATGCAAAGATTATGGTCAGCTATAGATTTCTTTGCAATGATTTGCGAGCGATTAGCCAAGTACCGAAGGGAAAGTCAACTATCACACCCAGTCAAAACCATGTTGTTCACTTAGTCTTAAGTTTTGAAATGCTACTTTAAGAGTCAATACATCGTATGAATCATAATTGAAATCATTCATATGCCGATATTGATGGTTATATTATAATGTATGAATTAATTGTAGACTTGTTTTATATCTATAAACTATAAACACCATATTATGGCAGCCATTATCAAGATCAGTCAGTCATTTATCCCTTTGAAGAAATTTAGCTCAAAACTTTGTTGATTTATTTTTTGTGTGAAGGAATTATAGTGATTGGAGTGGTACTGTAAAACTCCTTGAGTTGAGGTAATTGCAGAAGAAGCTCATCTGATCGTTCCAATACCGACCCAAGCAGCATGTATACGTTCTACATTCCCAGGCACGTCTATTTATCAAAAAAATCAGGGGGAGAGTCACTAACTCTGCCGAAATCAAGAAATTTAATATCTCCTTTTAAATGATTTTGAGCATCAAAGAACAGACAAAGGGAGGAAGATATAAATTTGTACCCGTTAACTGCCTTGAAGCAAAGGATCATATCTGCCAATTCTTTTTGTATATTCCTGATAGCCTGCACTGCAAGTTACCTTCCATCATAGAAAAATAAAGCCAAAAATGATATTATTTGATCTATGGAATTAGCCTCGTGAAGAAAGTACTTACTTAGAAAGATGGATTTATCTTATCTGGCATAGTTTATCTTGCAGCCATTAAGTTTCATGCAGTAGTTTGACACAGCCTCGGTTATTTTATGAGTTTTGCCCACGACGTTACGACCTCCAATTTTTATATCTAAAATATTTGGCAGCTCATAATCGTGCGTAACATTCTAAAGAACTATAAATTTATTTGATTGGTTCCTCTTTTTGTATCTGGCAGTAAGATGACTAAGCCACTCATGTGTGCTTTTTTCATTTTAGGTTAGCTTTATTGAAGGATCTCTCTCAAGCGATAACTATCCAATATACTTCGGCATATGCCTTTTGAGAGCGGCGAAAGGATGTGAGATATGAAGAGATCTAAAGGAGCGGTAAAACTAGCTTTATCGCTAATTGTAACCTTTTAAGAGTTGTTTTCCGTCCGATGTGAGGAATTTCGGCTACTTCCCACTAACTTGATCTGCATATACATCTAACTCTGTTACAGGCCTGCACTATTCCATATATTATTCAATTACATTACCGTCAATACTGATATTCTAATAGCAATAAATTAATGAAATTAATTTATCCAAATGGGTTATTGTATTTATTTACAAACATTTTTAATTATGATAATTCGTATACATTCAATATTTCGATCAATTCTTCAAAAAGGATTTTATCCCGAATATTCGATATAAATTATACCATCTTCCTCTTTGTATTGCTACCAGAAAGTTTCAATTTTTACACCAAAAGAATTGAATAGCTTTTGATTTACTATTAGAAATAAACTGAATATTTACGAGCCTGCCTTCAGTCGAGATTTTATCGAACCAGGGATAACGCCTACAACTTGATTTTTGGATAATTTTAAATCGATACAGATAGCTCCTTCCAATTTACAACTCTTATGAGGTTCGCATCGAATCAGCACCATATTGCTAAATTTAGGATCTTGCAATTTGGTTTACCTGTACTTAATCCTCAATTCCACATCGCAGTAAACTGATTTGAGCAGTTTATGTTTCAAGATATCATCATTTTATTTCTGATTGCTTATCATCAAGAGGTAAGATTATAATATAAACTGCAAACTATCTATCATTCAAATGGCATAAAACTTTCCTTAATATCTCGTCCAAAATGGTCAAGGAGTTCACATTTAAAGCGGTCAAGGAGAATGTCAGGACCGTAGTGGATACTTTCTTTTAAATCTTAGCTCGATTAATCAGTCAGTAGGCATTTCACGTTACTTTTCCATTTTCGCTCCTTCATTTCTTTAACATTCAAATCAATTTATTTTTTACGTTATTAGACTATTGAATTTTGTCTTGATGGGCCATCATGAAGGATTCCTCCAAAATCATACTCTCCATTATTATTGCTAAGAATGATAGTTTTATCAAGTCTTTTAGAAGAAGCAATTCGACCCAATAGATTCAATGAATGATTGCCAAAAAGATGGTTTTGCTTGATCAATCCTTCGCTGCTTTATTTTCGATTGGATTGAGTGGATTGAGTGAAATATTGAGGAAATGCTAAGTTGTTATTTTTTTAATCTACCACAATGCTCTGAGTAGCTTAGGTTGATGCTACTTTAGAACAATTCACTTTAGAGTTTTTCAAATTGCTCACAAGGTATACTTATTCATTAGAAACATTGCTGAGTGAAGAGTTCATACTGTGCTCAATTGAGTCTATTTTCTATATTTATTCCTTAATCTCTACCGGCTCGGGGTGAAAGTAAAATTAGAATTGATTTGACAGTTTATTCCGCATTTGCTTTTCCTATCGTGAGAGTTTCTTTAATTTAGTAGAGCATAACAAATAGGGAGTTAGAGAGGTTAGACTATTTTTTGTTGATTCTTGATGATGGGCGGGATTGTAAGTGAAGCTGATTCGAGGGCTTTTGGGGATTGTGGAAGCTGAGGGGATTGAAATATGATGGATTGAGGTCTAAATTTCTTTAAAAAGTTGTTCTGGCAGAGTATTTCTCTTTTGTTTTGATCGTAAGTCGTTTTCCATTTGGAGTCTAACTTCATTGAAAGTCGTGTTATTATACCTCACTGACGAGCTAATGTTAGTCAGGCACCTTCCTTTCATTCTTATTGCATCGGAATTGATGGTAGGACAATAACCGACATAGCCTTAATTTTGGAGAACTTTCTGAGAATGGCAGGGATAATGACTGGTAAGATGATGCTAGCGAGTGTATGTTTATCTGCAAACAGGTGAGTTAATTCGTATAAATAGATGACTTTTCATGATGATGTGCGCTCAAGTGAACTGATATATTCTAAGTTTATTTTCGATTAGAATTTAGAGGTATACGTTTTTAAATCTAAACTAGGGAGTAATTTCAAAAATATATTGAGTCATGACAAGGAATATTATTTTTATCAGAAAAATAGCACTGAAATCAAATATCTGCAGACAAGTTTATTTACTCTTTAAAAATAATAGGTCAGTAAATCACTTTAAAAGGTGATTGAAATCATCCGATCATCCTGCAACTTCTTAATTTATTTAAATAAATATTAATTAATTGGTTTTCATGTCTATTGAGATTATTAATAATTATTGTTTAATTAACTGTACGATGGAACATAACCTAAACAATAATTGATTCCACACTTTTTATCAGTCTTTCATTATCTTCTATATAATTTAAAAAGATTGCAAAGGCTCCATCTTTTATAGAATGATATCATAACAAAATTAATTTATTTTACTTGCAATAAATCAATAATAGTAATCAATACACTCTCGTAAAATGAGACATATCCAATCTAACTCTGGGCGATTTTCAGGCTCAGGGTCCATGCAGCGACCAATTACATATTGGATAATCGGAAATACGACTTGATCCCCATAGTTTGTCAATTCTTCGGGATTGTAGTACCAATATTTATGATATTATAAACTGCGATAGACTGTACTCCGAGTGGCTTCATTAAACAAATAAAAGGGAAATTTTTTATAAAAGATCTCGTATGCTACAACTCCCAACGAAAATATGTCATTTTTGTCGCTAAATTTGCCACTCGGATAATAGGTTTCTGGTGCACTATACGGCATTGAGAATCCGGGTGCATGTTCTAGTTAAATCTATCTGTACCTCTGCTGCAAATTTGTGGATGATACGACTCCCCAAAATCAATGAGCTTAATCATCATCGATTTGGATATCATAATATTATTCGGTTTAAGATCTAAATGAACAATATTGTAGAGTTTTAGGTAGCGCATAGCCTGCACCAGCATAAACAACATGTATATCTTAGAACTAACGGATAAACTCAACCTGTTAGCCAGCACGTATTAGATTAAGTTTGGCTGGAAGATGAAATCCGAGAGAAGATCATTTTTCAAGAAATTTTAATCTACCGATATGTAATACTTTGGAACGAATATAGCGTTTCCATTCTTGATCTTTTTTAAAATTTATTTTTCATGACAAATGCGATCTCTCACAACATTATGATTTTGATTTTAATGTTTGTATCGCTTGGCAGCCATGATCTTTTGCAGCATGTTATCTTTTCCGAAATGTCCCTACTTACTTGAAATAATGGGTGATGCGTTATCTCCAGAGTAAACATACCAATATTCTATTTCCGTCATATAAATATTAGTAAAGCCACCTTGATTTATGAGATGAAGATTGATTTTTTATTTATTGCGTATCTTGATATAGTTAAGGATTGAATTGTTCTCGTGAATATTTTGACACTTACTCAAACTTGGCATCTTTACTTTGTTTTTTAGACTCTAAATTTAGAAGAAGCTAAACTCTAAATCATCCTTGGATAAACATTAATTAATCACTTAGTCATTTGCTATAAATAACCTTAGTTATTTAATATCATTCCTAATAATTGGAATATACCTCATCGTCAACTTCTATTTGGACTATTTTTATCTTTGCTAAATCAATGCTAAATTACTGTTACTAAGTTCATTAGCCGAGTTTGATAAAGTCATCTATACTCCATATTTCTTTAAATATGAATGGAGGTTAGAAACATGAGTCTTTTCTGCTTTATTCAACAATTTTGGAAAAGTGCTGTTAGAATACTTCATTTATTGAATCATTAAAAATAATTCCCGATAAGTTTCAATCAGTGCTTCTGCTTGTTTGATTAAAAGCGCAATCATCTTCATAAAATCTAAGCCAGAAAATAATGTTAATACTTAATTTGGCAATGAAACCTTTAAAACTCCATTTTCTGGGCAAACACCAATTTTTATCAAGTGAATTGAAGAAGAAAGTTTTACTAATTATTTCATGAGAAGAATAATTTGATCTCTGCTGCTAAATTTGAGATAAAGGTTATTTGTATCTATAAATTAAACATTGTTTGCCCAATTGTTTCTCTATTTGTTGTATTTAATAACTTGAACAATAAAACTACTAAGGCTTACTTTATTTTCCTGTAGCATGTAATAGGACAGGCTATGATTGGTCTATTTAATAATAAAGTTGATGCCCCCACTCTTAGACATCAGCTAATTGATTTTCAATCTTGAATTTTCGATTGAATTGTTCTGTCTGTGTTTATTTATTTCTGATTTTTAATTTTATAGGAGGTGTTGTTCTTAAATTTATTTGTAAAACCCCTAATATGAGTCAATTAGATAGCTCATTCAACTATATTATTAAAATATTATAATCTTACAATATATATTCTTAAAAACTTATTTACCTTCATAGTTCTTTTAGATGTTCAAATTTCTTTGTTTTCTAATCAAGAGAAGTAAAGTTCTTGTATTGCATAATTAAGATGAAATTTGAAATATAATAATTTTAAAGAGTAAATTATTAATATTAAAATAAAGAGGAATCATTTCATATCAGCAAATATAATGATGACTTCTTTGAAAATATTATTATCCATTTCACCACATCCTCTTTATCATTGGGTTTATTATATTTTTTATGTCTGCTAACTTAAATTCTGGTTATTAAATCAAATGCTAGACAGTCATTAATTTGTGCTTACAAACTTCTAAGGGTTTTAATTTTTGTTGAACATAAACACCCTCACATTTTGAATTTTATTGCCCTGTGGCAACAGCCACTATTTATTAATGTCTCATTAATTACCATTTTTTCAGTCATTTTCTTATATTTTTCATATCTTTTACGATGTTTAACCATCCTTTAAAAATAACTACATCCTACATAATTGACTTATTTTATGCTCTTAGTAGTATTTTCATATTAATTGAAACCTTCATCATGTTCAATTTCTGTATGTGTTCCAGCTCGCCAAAGATTATTCTCAAAACATCCCACAAATATTACAAAGAAATTCAGCATAGACGTATCCAATAGCACATTTAGTCTCAGAAGATGAACAGCTGGTGTTAGAGCTCATCTATAACGATCTCTCCAGTAGACATTCACAACATCTCGTTACCTACTAAAACTTCTTGCTATTTTTTGGACTCACTGGGCTTTGGGGTGCGAAACTCTTTCGTAAATTCGATTAAGATGGTCGCAAACTTATCACTAAGTAAGAATTCTTTTACGGTCTGTGTACATAATCTTCGATTTAGCCTGTACTGCAAAAGCACCTCACTCAGCCAAAATCAGACAACTGTTCGACTTCTTTAAAGATGAATAGGATAACGGCATTCGTTACCTGGATTTCACTAAAATGGTAGTATTGTTCTCATTCAGCTCTATAACTACTCACGGGACGAACTCAAATAAATTTTGATTGAGGACAAATGCATGATTCCACAACTCAACCGTGCGATCTCCAAAAGCATATAAGAAAGCTAATCAAGTAGTCCAGAATCACTTATTACTGTACGTTCATACTTGCAACTGGAAAAGAAAAAATCAACAATTATAGAATTAAATTATGAGGATCCAAACAAATAATAAAAATCTTGTTTCAGTAAACACTATGCGTAGTTTTCAAGTTATCGCGACCCAGGCACAATCTTGTAGTTAAAATTGAATGATTTTACCTATAAAGTGAACTACTGTAGCATGATTACGCTTGTAAAAGAGTTCGCTCGTAAGATATACGCTAATTATCATATTGACATCAAGACTGGCATGTAATTACATATCTATTTAGATTCACTTATGAACAGTTCAGTAGATGGATTGACTCTCATCGGAAACTATTTTAGAGCTACTACACAAGTTTTCATATTGATATTTGGAGTTACTATGACGGGTAGCCTAATTATCTTAGCAAAGTAGAAAGAGCATTTGTAGTAAGGATAATGGAGGGATAAAACCTGCATAAGGTGTATGCAATGTTGGTGGGAGACGTGCTTATTATTACATAGAGTTTAAGAACTAAGCGCATTCCAATAAAAGTCATCTGTCTTGAGGGATTAAATTTTAAGGAAACTGTCAATGGTAGTGACTACTGTATTTAAATTTATCACCGTGAAGAGTATTATCAGAAATGTATCCTGCATTTTTAGAGCAGAGCTGAACAACAGAGGTATTTGGCCAATTTTCGATAGTATGAAGGAGATACGCTACCTGATCTATACGACGCTCACTAAATGATTGGAACAGGTAAATTCTCAATAGTTTATCGTTGTACTTCCAAATTAACAGGCAAAACCTATGCATTGAAGGACATCTGCACTTAAAAATTGACCAGCCAGGCCACTACAGCTCTCTAGAATGAAAGCGAAATTATGAAGATAATCTCACATCCACAAATAGTGAAATATCAGTAAACTATTCGAAGCAAGGCTCATATCTATATCATAGCTGAATACATCTACGGCAGAGATCTGTATGAATACGTTAAAAGACGTGGTCAACTCTCAGAATATATTAGTGCTTTTATTATTGGCAAAGTTATAGAGGCTGTTGTATATTTACACGGACTATAAATCATTCATCGAGACTTGAAACCTGAAAACATCATGGTCATGCTGAAAGTCAAAAAAGAAAGTGTGTCATCAAGTTAAAGTCTCCTTAATAGATCATAGGATGAGGAAATCATTGAGAACATTAAACTTATTGATTTTGGACTAGCCAATCATGCTTCATAACTCGAAAAAACCGATGAAAAACATGGAATTGCAGGTACTCCGAACTATATTGCTCCAGAAATAATAATCGGGCAGAAACCTTCCACAAAATCAGATATATTTTCAATTGGATCAATTCTCTATTTTTTGTAAGGATTTTATAATATAGATTAAGCGGAAAATTGGCCTTTGCATATAATAATATGGAATATACTCTTCTAAGGACAGCCAGAGGGGAGTATAACATGACAGAAGGAGTGTGGGCAACAATTAGCGAAGAGGCTAAAGATCTGATAAGTCAGCTTCTAAATTTGAATCCCGAGGATCGTATTGGTTTGTAGTAGGCTCTCAATCATCGATGGTTTTAGGTAGTAACCAGAAAACATAAAGACGGCTTCCCCGTTAAATCGCCCAAAGATGAAACAAAGAATATTGCTACTGAATTACCAAGCAAATAGTAGACAAATAGTTAATCGTCTAATAACAAGAAGGAAATATAGATGTTGCCTAGTGAAGTAGATGTGGAGAAGATAGTAAAATAATAAATAAACAACAAGCCCAAGAGGAGAACTAGAAAGAGAGTCGGATGATCATAAAGTTAACAATTGCGAGGGTCATTTGATAACAATTTAATATTCATTTAATTCTATATTAAAATACTATCCCTCTTTATAATGTTGGATCGATTGACAACTACTCATGTTCCTATATTTTAATCTGTTTAATTACGATAATAAAGGGATCTTTCCTTCTAATTAGTTGTCCTCTGTATTAATTATTGTTAATGGATAAACGGGAACAGAAACACAGTAAAATCCTGCAGAAATAGCTGGATGACTTACACCGGGTAAGTTACCCTCGAACTAGGAAGTCAATGCCATGAACCGCAAATACCAAGAAAAAAACAATTGCAACTCCGATTAAGAGGAATTCGATTTCGTGTAAACTTCAAAACATTTAGCGATAAGAAAGCACTCAAGTGGTGGGAACGCTTCGATTAAAGACACTTCAGACAGGTCCGAACACAGTAATACCTTCAAATAAGGGATATTACTACCTCAGATAGGATACTCTAATAATCGCCCAAAGAATCACTCCCTCTCGCTAGCTACGTCCAGCTGAGACTATTTAGTGAATACGATCTGTTTAGGGATCACAATTTAGTACATATACTCTTTAAAGCTAACAACCCGCGCTATAACTGTCTCGCCAGTTATTAACTTGAACAGGTCATACCTAGCTACGCATAACTTAAAAAAGACACAGAAGCCTCTTGCTCATTTCGAATTACACCTTCTTTTTCTAGTGAAGGAACAACAGATCACAGACTCAAGGAAATTAAATTGAGTTTGGCGGGGTTTAATGAAGATGAATAGGTTTGTCTTCTCGCCCAAGACTACAAGATATTGTATCACAAATACAAAGAATAGAAAGAATTAGATCGGGAAGTCCTACTCTGGTAACGCGAATTGCTAGAAGTCAACCGCATTAACGGTCACTCTTGGGATAATCTTATTTCTGCTATCAAAATGGACAGACCACCTCCCCTTGACACAATTTTATAAGTTGCAAGTATCCGGGAGTATTTAATGTGGGTAACTGTGCTAAAATACTTCTAACATGGTCATAGTGATAAAACCCTGGAAATGTTGCAGTCTCTGATTGAAAATGAGAAGTTGCTACGTCCATCAAAGAGCAAGTAAGCTGCTCCTAAGAAATTGTTTTAGACTGACTGCAAGATTTGCTTTTGCAGCTTAAATAACGATTGTAATCAGGTGTTATACTGCGATTAATGCAATACTAGCTTTCATTTAGCTTGTTATGGCCTCACTGAAATACCAAAAGAGGATAAGTATTACTGCGATTGCTGCCGATATCAAAGAAGAGAAAAGGTACGCAAAGTTATGTGCCAGCTTTGCTGTAAAACCAGCTTTCCCTTAAAACAACTTCAAGGACACTTCTATCATGTCACCTGCCTGATACTATTCAATTTAGGTACTTATATCGCGAGTCAGCCAAAATCTAAAGGGGAGCTCTTCTACTTAGACAGGGCATAACTCATCAAAAAATAGCTGAGATGGTGGCATAAAGCGAAGTAGAACAAAGTTAGTGTTCGTTCTGCTCTAAATCACCCACTTCTGAGACTGGCATTCGTATGAAGTGTTCATTTGGAGGATGTATATCAAATGCTCACCCGATTTGCGCTTATATTAACGGATGTCGATTCAACGTAAAGCGGGATTCTTTGAATTAAAAGCTGGCTGTGAACTACATCTGCAAGTACTAACTTTTCAATTTAGTATTCACGATGTCAGCAGAGATTGTGTGCAGCAAAGCTACATTCGAAGATACATGTGCAATCTGAAAGGCACTTCTACCATGACTCTTCAATAATTTAGAGTATTCTATTCTGATGAATAGAAAAAAAGGTACGTAAAATACTATTTAGGAAGTTGTTGCGTTCTGGAAAGAAAGAGAGCTAAGCCGATAAGATTATAGAAAAGACTCGTTTCCTAAAACGGATGTTGCAAAACCAAGACAATAAAATTTTGCAGAGTGGCAAGATGGAAACCGAATCACGCCGAATGTTGTAAAAGCTTTATAAGAACAAACATTGATATATTGCTAACTATACTTAAATTATTTATATTGGCTGACATCACCAAGCTATTTGTTATGATTTGTGCTATAGGAGAAAATATTTAGATAAAACTACGAGGAAGTGGGTAATTTATTCAATTATAAAATCATTTCGAATACTTTATTACTGCTATATGTTTTTAATTTTAATTTTAGTCATTTATCAACATTCATATTAATCTTAATTCAGATGATCTCCAGAATCATAACCAGAGGACTTTCGACTGCAGCCCGTCTCTGCCTCCCTTCCACAACCGCCTTGGCAGGGCCTAAGTATCATTTTGGACGTGTGAATAAGGCCAGCGAATCCACCACCAGTTTCAAAAAGACAATTGAAGATTAAATCAAGGCTGAGGAAAAGGAGCTAGTCGATCTTAAGGAAGATTAAATTAACTTTTAGAAAACAGGGTGGACTGTCTCCAAAGACAACGCTCTCGTTGAACTCTTCAAAAAAATCGGTAACTATGAAGTTAGACTTCTTTCCCAAATCAAATCCCCCTCTGCACCATAAGAATCTGAAGAAAAAGCCCCCAACCAGGAGGGATAGTAAGATGTAGATGATAACGAAATGAACGAGGTTACCATTCTAGTCAACAGATTTGGAAGTTAAAAAACTATGGTGATTAGCGCATTAGTGAGTCAAGGTTTTGAGATTA
>Ga0302280_1000906_pt1 | contig 25644 bp, 19 predicted proteins | sample III_Fen_E1_1_FD_198771 | JGI IMG/M metagenome (GOLD analysis project Ga0302280, IMG submission 198771) | Peat permafrost microbial communities from Stordalen Mire near Abisko, Sweden - III_Fen_E1_1 | ecosystem: Environmental > Terrestrial > Soil > Wetlands > Permafrost | place: Sweden: Abisko... | reverse complement strand
TGTATCCCCTTGCGTATTATGGGTATTCTTAATGCGCGATTTTGTTTTTGGTAAGATTCCTGTGAATATGGATAGCAATGCTATTTATGGGGACACCAAATATTACTTTAATAATATCCTCAATGGTGTCATCCCTTTATGGGAGCCTTTTATCAGCCTTGGCCGTCATTTTTATGCCATTGCCATCTGCAATCTTTTTAATCCCGTCACTCAGCTAATTCCTTTATTAAAAATTTTAGGGATGAGTTATGCCCAAGCCTTTGTCGTTTACATGGTGGTTTATTTTTTGATCGGTTGCGTGGGTTTCTATTTCTTGGTCAAAGAGATACTGAAAGATCAAGGCATGGCCTATTTGGCCTATGTGGCACTGATGTTTTCCAGCTTAGGCGGGTCGATGTTCACACAAATGACCTTTTTGGAATTGGTGGTGCCGACGATTTGGTTCTTCTTTTTTTTATTACGATTTGCCCGCCAGCAGGGCCAGGGCCACTTTTTGGGATTGATTTTGAGCATGATGGTTTTGGTCAGTTCTTATCTACCGTTTTATTTTATGACGGTTTTCTTTTGTTTTTTGTTTACCTTTATTATTCTGTATTCGCCGCAGGTAAAAGATTTTTGCATGGCCCTTTACCATTTTCTTATCAAGCATTGGCGACTAAGCTTACTTGCTATCATCGGCATTCTTTTAGCCGCGGCACCGCTATTAGCGTATAAAATCCTCGATGGCAGTGGGGATTTGGTGGCACCCGGACGGCATTGCCAGTACTCCTCAGCTCAAGAATGCTATGATCGCACCATGGGCCGACAGGGCGGGATGGCTTATGATGAGATTACGCGTAGCGGAACCTTGGGTGAGCGCTTGGACATGCAGTATCTTTTTGGGAATTTGGATAAAATTTCTTATGGGAGTGATTCCTTCTTATTTTTGCCTGTATGGATCTATGTCCTCTTGGGACTGTCATTATTCTTGCCCTTGAAGCGTTTAACGATCCTTTTAAGCGTCATGATAGTTTTTATCGGGCTTATTGCCTCAGGCCATGCCTCTTTTTTGCATGAATTCCTATTTAAGCATATTTTCTTTTTTGCGTATTTCCGTAATTTATTCTTCTTCGGGGCATTTTTAATCCCCATCATGATTTTATTGGCCCTTTATCAATTGCAAATGCTTTTAAGTCTTAAGGCTGAGAATAGGAGCGCCAAAAAGGGTATTATTTTGGGAGTGATTTTCTTGCATGCGTTGATATTTTGGTTCTTGAAACATTTTCAAGGGGTGCCGATGCTAAGCTATGTGAGCTTAGGATTATCCGTCCTGATTTTGTCTTTTTACTATTCAGGAATCTTTCGTTTTTCGATCAAGGTCTGGATCGGAATCTTGGCGCTTCTCGTGATCCTTCAACCAGCCTGGATCCTGCGTGCCTATGCGTTGAATGCCACAGAATTCTCCTCAGTCCTACCGTCAATGGAAACGGCCCCGGTCTTTTCATGGATGCGTCCTAAGACGGCAGAGGTGAGCAAGGCCCGTATTTATCAATTTGTCCCTTATGAAGATTTTTGGTATGAGATGAGCATGACCGATGCCCCGGCCAAGGTTGGTTATCCGCAATCAGCCACCCGCTGGACATTCGATCTCTCTGAACACACGCCGCCGGATGTTTTGGAAAATTATGCCAGGTATAAATTTGTTCTTTATGATGATTTTAACGCGGTGGGCAAACCTTTGAAAGGCCCAAGCCCAACATTGAGCGTTGATCATTTTGACGTCAATACACTGAAGATGAAATCCAATTTCTCTCAGTCGGAGATATTGGTCTACAACGACAGTTATACTACTTCTTGGAAGTCTTATGTTGATGGTAAGCCTGTTGAATTGTTATTGGTTAACGGAGCTTTCAAAGGCGTTAAGATTCCCGCAGGCGCCCACGAGATTGAATTTGCGTATCACCCTCCGGGTGGCGTTTGGGTATATATAGCAGCTACGTTGGTGCTCATTATTTTTTTGTTATGGGCTGCGTGTATGTTATCATGGGGGCTTTAATGATAAAACAAATCTTCGCCCGCAATATTTTCTGGGTCGCTTTTATAGGGTTGATCTTGGCTATTAGTGTCAATTGGCGGCTATGTACGATTGAGCGGGGAAAATATTTGCTGGGGATTTATTATAACGGATTTTATCAAAACATGTCCGATGGTGCTGTTTATAAAGATTATTTAAAGACCCATGGCATCACGCATGAGTTTATTAAAGAAAATATTTAAAATGAAAAATTCTTCCAAAAAAGCAGTGATTATTTCCATTTCCAGTGATATCGGCTATGCTCTAGGTAAACGATGGCGCGCACAGGGCATGGAGGTGGCAGGTACTTTTCGCACGCCCTCGGCTCTGGTGTATGATTTGGAAAAATCTGGGATCAGGAATTTTCATTGCGAGGCGGGTGATGAGGACTCCGTCAAGAAGGCTTGTGCTGGGCTGCGTGAGACTTTTGATCAATGGGATTATTTAGTCCTTTGTCCAGGCACACAGGAGCCTGTCGGCGCATTTGCCGAGTGTGATTTTACCGCGTGGAAAAATTCGGTTGAAATAAATTTTACAAGTCAGATCCAGTTTGTTCATGAATTATTGCCTTCGCGCAATAAGAATGGACAACATCCACCCGTTGTTTTGTTTTTTGCCGGCGGCGGGACAAATAATGCCACGGTGAATTATTCAGCGTACACCATCTCCAAGATCGCCTTGATCAAAATGTGTGAATTGCTGGATGCGGAAATACCAGATACGAATTTTGTCATCTTGGGACCTGGCTGGGTTAAAACCAAGATTCATCAAGCAACCCTTGATGCAGGTTTGAAAGCAGGTGCTAATTATCAAAAGACTATTCATAAACTAGCCAGTGATGAGTGCACCCCCATGGAGACAGTGATGGATTGCTGTGATTGGCTCATGGAGGCAGATCGGAAGATTGTCAGTGGTCGGAATTTTAGTGTGGTGTTTGACAAGTGGGGGAGTGACCCTTTGATCAAGAAATTGATTGAAGATCCCAATATGTATAAATTGCGACGGGCAGGGAATGATTGGAAGGCTTAAGTTATGAACAATGATTTGCGTCGGAAAATAGTGGACATGGTCTGCCAAGGCAAGGATGGGCATATCCCCAGTTCTTTTTCGATTGTGGATATTATTTCTTTTCTTTATAAGAATACTTTAAAGTTTGATTCCAAGAATACTCTTTGGGATGAGAGGGATTATTTTATTTTGAGTAAAGGCCATGGCTGTTTGGCGCTGTATGTGGTTTTACGGGAGCATGGATTTTTGACGGATGATGATCTGGATGGTTTTTGTAAAGAAGGCGGGATTTTAGGGGAGCATCCGGATTCGACCAAGGTGCCGGGGGTTGAGGCCTGCACCGGTTCTTTGGGGCATGGTTTTCCATTCTCCGTCGGCATTGCCTTGGGGCTTCGTATTCAAAATAAGGATAATCGTGTTCTTGTGCTGGTGGGCGATGGGGAGTGCCATGAGGGCACTATCTGGGAAGCAGCTCATGTAGCTAGTAATATGGAATTAGGGAATCTTTGCCTTTTGGTTGATTGGAATGGTTCTGCCGCGCAACTGATGCCAAAAGATGATCTGCCGGCCAAATGGCGGGCCTTTGGTTGGAAGACCCAAGTCATTGATGGTCATTCTCAAGAAGAGATCAAAAAAGCTTTGGAGAATGTTCATTTTTGTTCCCGAGGGATTCCTCATGTCATCATTGCCAAGACGATCAAAGGAAAGGGTGTTCCCATGTTAGAAGGCCATGGGGTTTGGCATCATCGTATCCCTAACGACGCAGAATACAAGACCATCATGGAGGCCTTGAAATGACCTCTAAGAAAATGCGTCAACAATTCGCCGATACCATGCTTGAGATTGGGACAAGAGATCCCAAGTTAGCAGTCTTGATAGGAGATATCAGCCATTTTATTTTGCAGCCATTCGCCAAGGCCTGCCCAGGAAGATTTTATAATGTAGGCATTTGTGAACCGACGATCATCAGCATGGCCGCTGGCCTTTCTAAGACAGGGCTTCATCCCGTCGTGCACACCATCGCCCCATTTATCTTGGAGCGTTCCTTTGAACAGATTAAACTCGATTTTTGTTATCAGGGATTATCCGGCAATATCATTACGGTCGGCAGTGCTTTTGATTATGCCAATTTGGGTTGCACGCATCACTGTTATGATGACTTTGCCTTGATGAAATCCCTCCCCCGAACGCAAATTATTTATCCGGCATCTGTTGAGGAATTTGATTTATTATTTAAAGAAACCTATAACAATGACCATCTGACCTTGTTCAGGCTTCCGGAACGTCAACATGAACAAGTCCTTGATCCTTCGTTGATCAAATTGGGAGTAGCCATTCGATTAACCGAGGGGCATGATCTGACGATTATTGCAGCTGGGCCGCAATTAAAGAATGCCGTCCTGGCCCGCCAACAATTAGCCTTGCAGTCAAAGAGCGTTGAGATCATTTATATTCCGACCATTCATCCTTTAGATGCCAAAACTATTTATCAAAGTGTTGCCAAGACCAAGCGGGTCATTGTCATTGAGGAGCACAATATTTTTGGTGGAGTTGGCGACGATGTTTCTAAAATTGTGATGAGCATTCCGGGTGTTCAAATCATCAATTTAGGAATTAAAGGATTTATCCGAGGCTACGGCAGATATGAGCAATTGTGCCAAGGCGCGGGGCTTTCCCAGGAAGGTATTTTAGAAGCAGCTGGGAAGATCTTTCATTCAAACAACGAATCTCGACTGGTCTAATGATTTATCTTTCTCTTGTTTTGTTTTTGTTTATTGCCACCGTCTTTGCACATCTTACTTTTTGTCGTCGAACAAGCAAGTCCGGGCTGCAGGCCAAGGCTTTTGTCTTGATGGCGATGATGGCCTTTGGTGTTTATGCAGGGGGGGTTTTAATACTGCAGCATACAGCAGCTTTGGATAAGCATTCTTTATGGGGAGTGCCTTTCGGGTTCACGGGGGCGATCATTTTTATTTTACTCATCCCTGTTTATTTATCCATCTACGTGCTGACACAGTTGAGTAGTCCTTCCAAGAAAATTCTCATGACCATTTCTCTGGTGGGAGAAGCATCGTATAACGATATGGTCAGCGCTATTCAAAAGGAAGATTTTATCACGTCCCGTTTAAACGATCTATTGGCGAGCCAATGCCTAACCAGCCGTAATGGCAGGTATGTTTTGACCACCGATGGGCAGAAGATTGCGGCTATTTTGAATCTGATGCAGTTTATCTTGGGCCGTAAGGCGGGTGGATAAATCCCTATGAGTATGGATCTTTTGACAGCGGCTAGCGGTATTCTTTCATTTAGTATATTTTTGATTATCCATCTTGTCTCCTTCCGCTGGGTACGTTCAGAACATTTATTAAAAGCATTGTTGGGAACTGTGCTGGCTCTCATGGTATTTCCAATAATAGTGATGGGGATTTTATTTTTCTTTAATGCTGTGGATGCTGGTATTTTAACTTGGGCCTGTGCGACAGTGCTGGCCGTACTTGTTTTTGGCTTATTGTGCTTTGTCTATATTATTTGCATTTTTGGACCATATGAAACATCTGTACGGATGCGCTTGGTACGTGAGATAGCTAAAGGCGGAATGGAGGGGATTTTGCCGGAGGAACTTTTGGCGCGATACAATGCCAAGACCATCGTGGACATTCGTCTACAGCGATTGCTTGGTGCTGGTGATATTGTTGAGAAGAATGGTAAGTACAGGGTCTTGAGAGATCAGAATGTGTTTTATGTTTTCGATGCCATCGCAGGGGTCATTAAAAAATGGATCGGCCGATGACAGCTGTCATTATTGGTCTATCCGCTTCGTTTTTGGCATCAGTCTTATTATTAGACCTACGTAATATTTTTAATTTGGATTGGTACAATCACCTATGGGTCATTGAATATTTTGGTCAGTGCATTAAGCATGGGTCTATCCCACTGGAGATCAATACTCAACAATTTATTGGTCTGCCCAACACTTTTTTTTATGCGCAGAAGTTTTATTCATTGGCAGGGCTGTTTAGCGCTTTTTTCGGATCTGCCATTACAATAAGGCTGATGGTTTTGGGGGCATTTCTTCTTCAGTTTTTTCATGTCTATCGGGCGGCGATGAAGGTGGGTTCTGCATGGAAGGTCTCTGTTAGTATCGCAATTTTTGTGACCTGGGCTATTTATCCGTTAACCAATCTTTACAACCGTTCTGCCCTCACTGAATTCTTCGCTGTCGTATTCTTAACTTGTGCAGTTTGTACATTTTTATGCGTCATTATTGCTCTTAAAGGTCGTGTCAGCAGATATGATCTTCTTGCATCGGGATATTTCTTTGTTCTTGCCGCCATCACACATCCTTTGACAGCTTTATTTGGAGGTCTGTTTCTAGGTATTTTAGGAGTAATGGCTCTATTCTTTTGTGAACGAGAAAGAAGGTTTGGATTATTGGCATATTTTTTAATAACAGTATTCTTTGTTTTCTTGGTTTTATCCCCATGGGTATATGTTCTTTATCAATTCAATGATAAATTACCGATAAGTTCTTTTCAGATTAACGCAGCTAATTTTCATCAATGGTATTTTTTTCCTGGCAGCATTGATCATCTGCTATCTCGCTTATCGCCATTCCCGCTGGATCTCAGGTCAATCCAGTTTGGTTCAGAAGACAAAGACACGACGCCCTATCTGGACGCACAAATAACATTGCCTTTGATCTTATTGATGGGTATGTTTATTTATATTCAACGTCGGGAAGAAGGTACTGGATTTTTTCTTAAGTCAAGCGAGAAGGTCATGATTGGAGTTTCTGCTGTCATGCTGATAATATCTTTCACTGAGTCTGTTTGCCCTAAAACCTTGGATGGTCTTGGAGGATTTTTTAATATCCTTCAATTTCCTTATCGGTTAGTCACCTATGTCAATCTATCTGCCCTGGTCATCGTCATTCTCTTAGCCGGAAGCATTGGCAGGGCGAATGTCAATCGTTCACAGCTCATCAATATCTCTCTGGCATTTTGTATCGCCATATCATTTTCTGCCTTGATTGAGAAGCTAGTCCATGGCGCATCGATCGTACAAAAATCAACAAAGGCCAGCCGAGCAACATGGGTGCCTATGCCATTAGGGTCCAGCAGTCATTTAAATGAATTGCCATCGACAAGGTACACGGTGGATGACTATTACCTTGATAAAGGTTTTTCAACGGCATTTTCTTTAGTCCATGTCCCTGTGATCTACCAGCCATTCCATGTTTTAGAGGGCAAAAGATTTAGCCAGGTGGAAGCTGCTACAGTTAATTTTGCCGCGCCCACCCTGGTGATCACGAATGTCCAGCCATTCCCATGGAATCAGATAGAGATCGACGATGTTTCTCAGCCCATTTCACGCATACTTATAGCCTATAGACGTGAAACTGTTTTAGTGCCTCAGGGTATTCATCGCCTGCAATTTGTTACCAGAATAGATGGGGTTTGGGGTTTTCTAAATTCATTATCTTGGATCTTGTTGTTGGGCTGGGCTGCCTTGTGGGTGATATTTGGATTTAAGGAGGAATGGTTGTGAAAAGGTCTTTTCGGGATATCTCGATGGTGTTTTTACTTTCGTTGATAGTTTTTTCTATTTCTTTTCCTGAATTTCATATTTTCCCTTCAGTTTGCCTTTATGAGCAATATTTTAATCAAGGTTATACATCGGCAGCTATTGCGGCCAATCAATTTTATAACGGAGGGATACAGCTTTGGGACCGTTATGACCAGATGCCCTACGCGTATTATACGCTCACCATCGGTTTTTATAAAATATTTGAGGTGTTGACAACAATCGTTTATGCATGCCTCTCGCCTTTGATGTGGGACCAGGCAAAAGCCTTTCATCATATTTATTCGATAGTGTTTGTTTGTACAAATTTATTCCTTAAAGTCGTGGGTTCCTATCTTTTACTCAGGAGATTTGTCACCGTCAAAGGGGTTTTATATGCAGCGGTCATATTCTTATCAGTGTTTTTTTCCAGGCAATTGGTCTGCGATGGCAGCTATTTCCCGAGTTTTTACCCATTAGCCATTCATTTAGCGCTGAATGTATTTGAGAAAGCGGCATTGAGGGATTTATTTCTTTTCATTATGTATATGGCGGTGCTTATTAGTTACAGCATGATCTATGGCCTGTATCTTTATTGCAATCTCCATTTTTTGATTTTATCAGCGGGCATTTGGTGCGTTTGGGAAAATAGAAAGGATGGGAAGGTGATTTTAGCAAATATCATCAAGGAAGGGAAAGCGCAGTGGCCTATTTTTCTTCTGCTGACATTGATTGGGATTCTTATGGTGGCTCCTAATTTGTATATGATCATTCATTCTTTGAAAGATTTTTATTTCAATGAACAGTCAACCCGAGTTCATGACATGTGGTCAAGGAATTCTTATTTGTTTAAAATGGTGCCTCAGGGTGAGCCTGTGAAGAATTATTTATGGCTATCCAGTCGTTTCTTAGAGCATCATGAGGGTTATCTTTGCCCGTTTATCGGATGCGGGGTGATGTTTTTTAGTCTCGCTGGCCTTATTTTTTCTTCAGATAACAGAAAATATATATTCTTTATCAGTATTTTGCTTCTTTTGGCATTAGCATCAACTCATTCCGGGATTTTGGCAGATTCTTTAAAATCAAATATTTTTGTTTGGGCTGCCCAGTGGATAACCATATGGACCAATCCTATTAAATTTGTTTTACGCGATTTTCATGAATATGCGACGCATATGCTGCCTTTTTTATTTATGCCCCTGGCAGTGATGGGTATCGAGGCGGTGTACGTGACATACAAAGAAGGCTTGCCTCTTAGGAGAGCTATTCTATTTTTATTAACGATCTATGTTTATGGAGGGATATGTTTGGGGCATTTACAGGATGAGAATTTTATTTATGTTCTTGGCATGATGGCGTTGATGACCATGTTTATCATCTTTTCAATCGCAGGTGATAAAAAATCAAAGCAAATCAAAACGATCTTATTGGTGGCTTTTTTTGTGATTGATATGACATGTTCTTATATTTACACGAGGGGGCGTTTTAGTGATCGTGGTTATTTAGCAAAGACTCAAACAGTAGTAGGAGATCCTAGGGAAGGTGTCGTGGGGCTTAAATATACCAATCCTCAAATCCTTCCTTTCCCGCAATTTTTTACATCGAATGTATATAGTCTGCAATACAATTATTATATCGAGCATGGATATCTGAATTATCCTGGCAAGTTATTTCATTATACGAATATCTCCAAGAATTTTATTGAATTTGATCCGTATTTGTATCCTCGGCCAAAGGCATTTTCTTCGTTAACTAAGGATTATGTTAGTTATAAATTAATACTTTTGTCAGGCCCTCTGATCTATGAGGTTGGGTATGCTGTCAATGATACTAAGAAAGATTTCTTAAAACTGCATTATGATGGGATGGATAGCGACGTTGTTCTTATTCGTAATGGGCAGAATCTTGATTTGGGAAAACAGATTCCAGCTAAGATACAACCTAGGCAGGGACCTAAGTATAAGTTTAATGTTTTTTCAGGTCAATTCAATAGAGTCAAGACGTATGAGTCAGAAGGATTGCAGCTTTACGCGATTCCTTTACCTTCACAGTGCCCGTCTTATGAGGCCAGTACTTTCTTAACAATGGATAAGCTCTTATTGGGACTTTCTGCAGAGGTAGCACCTGGAAGATTTTATGACCTGTCTCCTGTTCAGGGTCAAATTGTTTCCCCGATGACCTTTGATGTGAATAATATCAGAAAAGGTTGGATCGTGGCGGGGTTCTACAAGAATCAAATATTAGGAAGATATTCTTTTTCCTGTGCCCAGCCATTGGTTGGGGTCACTGATATTTGGAAAAACCAGGAGGATAATCTAGGTTTTGACTATAATGCCCTTACCAAGGGATGGGTTATGATGATGAGCCCTTATGATCCCAAGTGGCAAATAACGATGGATGGTCATTTAATTAAATATTACTTGGCCAATCATGCTTTCATATCTTTTCCTATAGCGCAGGGAAAGCACAAAATACTGATGCAGTACTGGCCGCACACAGCGCTGAGAGGCCTTTTAATGCTCTCAATGGTATTGTCTAATATAATTTTAATAAGCATTATTTATCTGGCCATGGCAGCTATTTAAAAAGTGATTATAATGGGATTTAAAATAGGGGAAAGAATCGGAAGATGAATTTAGTGAAAAATAACATTAGGGCCATGATGGTTGGGCTCTTGGCTTCTTTACTGGCATCAGCCTTATTGATCGATCCACGCAGTGTTTTTTTCTTAGACTGGAATAATCATCTTTGGTTTATTGAATATTTTGGGGAAAGCCTGAAGCATTTTTTTATACCTTCTGTCATTAATACCAAGCAGATCGTTGGCATGCCGGACGCCCTATTTTATGCCCAAAAATTTTATGTCTTGATGGGGATGGTCAGTGCATTCTTGGGATCAGCTTTGACGATCAGATTGATGATAGGGTGGGCCTTTCTCATTCAATTTTTTCATGTTTATCGTGCAGCACTCAAAGCCGGTGCAGCGCGCCATATAGCCATTGGCGTGGCTGTTTTTGTGACCTGGGCGATTTATCCTCTGACTAATCTTTATAATCGTTCGGCTTTGACGGAGTTCTTTGCTGTCATTTTCCTAACCTGTGCGGTTTGTTCATTCTTAGCTATCATCATTGATTTAAAGCATCGTCCCAGTCGATATGATCTTGTTGCCTCGGGATACTTTTTTGTGTTGGCTGCCATCACGCATCCCTTGACCGCTTTATGGGGCGGGTTGTTTTTAGCTATCCTGGGAGTGATCGCCCTATTTACGTGTGAGGGGGAGAGAAAGTGGTGGTTTGGGGCGTATTTTTCAAAGACGCTCCTTTTTTCCTTATTGATTTTATCGCCTTGGATTTATTTGGTCGCTCAGTTTAATGATAAATTGCCTATCAGCTCACGCGAGAATAACGCGAAATACTTTCACAGCGAGTATTTTTTCCCCAGGAGCATTGACAATGGCTTTTCACGTTTATCACCATTCCCGCTTGATCTTAAATCACTTGAGAAAGGTGTGCAGGATAAGGATACCTTTACTCCCTATATCGATGCCCAAGTAACATTACCGTTGATTTTATTGATTGGGATATTTTTCTATATTTTCAGACGGGAAAAGTACACAGGATCTTGTTTAAGCGTTTGCGAGAAAGCCATCATCGTCGGATCAGCAGGCATGCTGGTGATGGTTTTTGTGGAATCCATTTGCCCCAAAACATTTGATTGGTTGGCTGGGGTGTTTAATGTTTTGCAATTCCCCTATCGCTTGGTTACGTATATTAATTTATCTGCTCTAGTCATTGTTATTTTACTTGCCGGGTGTATGGGCAGGGCTAATCTCAATAGAGGGCAGCTTATTAATATTTGCGTTGCCTTTTGTGTGGCGATATCATTCTCTGCCCTTATTCAGAAATTGGTTCATGCCTCAGCCATCGAGGGGAAATCAACGCAAGTGAATCAGTCCATATGGGCGCCACGACCTTTTAGGTCTGTCAGCCATTTAAATGAATTGCCCACCACCTATTATGGATTGGGAGCCTATACCGTTAAAGAGGGTTTTGAAAAAGGCACTGTCTCAGGGGAGATTCATTATATTTTTCAGAATTTCAATGTTTTAGAAGGTGATCGCTTTGGCCAGGTGGAACCATTGATGGTTAATCTGACAGCGCCCACCTTGGTCATCACCAATGTCCAGGCTTTCCCATGGAACCAGATACTCATCAATGGTTCCGCGCAATACCCGTATAGTGTTATTGTCGTCGGAGGGCGAGGTGCCGTCTTATTGCCTGCGGGTAATTATCATTTAGAATTTGCCACTCACATCGATCCTGTTTGGAGGCTTTTCAATCTTTTGTCGTGGATGCTTTTTATCGGATGGATGGTGCTCTATAAGATCATTGCTTTTAAGGAGATTATCCGTGAACGATAAAGTGTCGAAGGTCAAAGTAAATAATATCGTGGCCTATTCGGCATTGATCTTTATTTGGTCGCTGCAGATCGTCATTGTTCTTGCCGTCATCGTTAGCTTTATTCCCATCAAGTTAAATAGCTTTGTTTACACCATTTTGCCTCTGTATTTAGATCAGGTTCGTCCTCATCGCCAACTAGAGCTATACATGGCTTTTATTGGTTTTGGCATCATGGCTCAAATAGGGGGGATGATTTTCTTAAAAAAACAGCTGGAAGATCATGGATTGGCTAAAGCTTTATGGCCTTTTGTCCTGATGCAGGCTGTTTGGGTTTTGATTGAATCAAGCGCGGCTTTTAAGATTTTTGTTTTTGGAAGTCCACCATGGGCTAAATGGCTTTTATATTTATCTATTCTAGGATGGCTACTCAATACAATTTTCTGGCCGGAGTTTAAGCGTTATCAAAAGATCACTTTAGATTGGCTTCTGCAGCCCGCTAATGCTATTCGGGCCAGCCGTTGGTTTGATGGGATTATTGTTATTGGTGTTCTAATTTTATTATGGCCGACAGATATCACCAAATTATTGGCCCATATTTTTGTTTGGGACAACTGTTTTCATTTGGATTATTTTGTCATGTCGCCTGGTTGGGCGTATCTGCATGGCGTGGCCATTGATGTGGATGTGAATAGCAATTACAATGTCCTAATTCCCGCTTTTTTAAGCACTATCGCTAAATACGCCGGGGGATTTAATTATGAGAACGTCCTTCGTTGGATCATTATCGGCACATTGACGTATTATGTCGCTGTTTGGGCTTTTTTACGTGGCTGGCTTAAGAGCAGTTTGTTGGCAGCTTTTGGGCTTTTGCTGGCTGTGAAACTTCAAATGTTCCATTGGGGCGTTTTACCCGTGCTTTGGCGTTTTCCCAGCGCCACCCCCGTGCGCTACCTGTTTGATTTATTACCGCTTTTCTTCGTCTATAAACACAGCATCAGTGGCCGTGAGAAATATTTATGGCTGGCGGCTGCGGCCAGTGGATTGATGATGGCCTACATGATGGAAGTAGGGATTTATTTGACCATTGCGTTTGATGCTTATCTTTTGATGATTTTGACCTTGCCGCAGATGAGGGGAAAATTTTTTTCCGGGCTTGAGGATACGGGAAAGATATTGGGATTGGTCGTGATGCCTTTTGTTGCTGCTTTTATGTTGTTGGGCATGGTGGAAGGCCAAGGGGTATGGACAAAGGAATTCTGGGTCAATAATACGGATTATGCCCGTCTTTTTCTTCATGGCTTTCAATCACTACACATTTGGGATGGGCTTAAAGACAGGCAGTTTTTTGCCTTTGCCATGGCCTTTATCATCCCTACTGTTTATGTTTTGACCATCATGATCGTCGGGTCACTCTTGTATTTGAATCAAACAGAAGCCCTGCAAATGTTAGTTGTTTATATTTGTGTCTACGGGCTTGGGATGTACCATTATTTTATTTATCGCTCGGCGGTGACCAGTTATGATGTGGTGAGCATTCCTTTTGTTTTAGTTGTCTGTTTTTGGATACAGCAAATTTTAAAACCGATTTCTTTATTATGGCGCCGGATCATTTTATCGCTACTGGTGCTTTTGACCCTGAGCGCCTTGATGACAAGCTATCTATTTACTTATTATCCCAATGCCCTTAATCTCGCAGGCTTTGACCTAGGGCCGGAATTGGCTTTTTATAAAAAGGAATTTAATTTTGATACGGACGCGGCCCTGATCGATCGTTTGACAGCACCCGAAGAGCGAGTGGCGGTCATCAGCAGCTATGAGACGAAAATACTGATGCAGGCAGAGCGTAAACCGTTTTTTTATTATTTCCCCATGATTTATCCAGAGCCCATGGGGAATTTGGATTTTAAAGGCACGGAATTACTGACCTTTGACCGTGTCAGAAAAACATTGGCACAGTTAGATAACAGTAGGCCTGAGTATGTTTTTATCGAGAAGAAATTATTCAGCGGTCAATTGGCACCGGCTTACTATCAGCAGTATCAAACATTAACGACTTTAATCCGGTATTTATATCAACGTTATGAGCCCATGGACCAGGGGCAGTATTTATTGGTTTTAAAAAGAAAGTAAGAGATGAATCCTGTAGTCCTTTTTTCATTGATCATTTTTTGTGTCACAGTGCAAGCCTGGTTGATGCTAATTGCGCTGACAGCTTCCATGCCGATGACCAATGCGTTGAGCACCATCGTCTGCCCGGAGTGGCAGCATGCGGTGCTCCTTAAGAGAGATCCGTTGTTTTTTCATTGTTTTGTGGGCATGGCCTTGTCAGCACAGGCCATTGGCATTTGGTGGGTGAGGGATAAGATTAATCAACCTTCATTCATGAAGTCCGTTAAACCTTTTTTAGCTGCTGAAGTAGTTTGGACAGCCTTGATGCTCAATGCCAGTTTTAAAATCATCGTTTATCATGACCGCCCGTGGCTGGCGCAGGATGCGTTTTTGTTTATAGCCGCAGGCGCCGTGCTTAGCAAAATATTCTGGATGGAGTTAAGGCTTCTGGGAAGGCGTGTCTATCCGAGAATTATATCCTACCAATTTTTCTGGCAGGCAGATGCCTTGGTGGTCTTAGGCTTGATCGTGCTTTTGTATGTCCCTGATACCAAGGCTGTTTTAGCCCGGATGTTCTTGGGGGATCAGTTCCATCATTTCGATAGTTATCTGGCCCCTGCCTGGAGCTATCATAAAGGGGCTATATTAAATGTGGATGTGATGACCGAGTATGGGATTGGCATTCCGGTAATGATGTCCTGGTTTGCCAGATTGACGGGTGGTTTTACCTATACCCATTTGCTTTGGTTCTTGATGGATGGGACGATCATCTATTTTATTTTATGTTTTCTTTTTCTTCGTCGATGGCTGGGGTCTTTGGCCTTGTCTTTGATCACGGTCTTATTGGCGATCAAATTCCAAATATTTCATTACACCAATGCGCCTTTTGTTTTTACCTATCCCAGCCACACCGTGATGCGTTATTTTGGGGACATCATTTTCTTTTTATTTTTATTGGGCCATCTGCGCACTTTGCGCAAACGTTATTTATTTTTGGCAGCTATTTGCTGTGGGGTACAGATTTTCTGCATGACAACCTCCGGTTATTGTTTGGCGATTGCCTTTATGGCCTATGGGGGGGCATTCATGATGCTAGGGCATTTAAGGCCATTGATATGTAAGAATGCGGTGGACACGATTTGTTTTATATCTTTTCTGGCCGTCGTGCCATTGACCTATCTATCTTTGTTGGTATTGACCCAGGGAAGCCATTTATGGACGCCTGAGTTTTGGTCTAATATGAAGGAATTTAATAATTATTTTTTATCCGGTTTTGGTTTGATGCCTATTTATGAAAATTTACAAAATAAAGAGATCCTGATGGGGCTAATGGGATTTTTTATCCCCGTAGTTTATATGGGAACATTTTTAGTGACGGCTGGTCTCTTATTTTGGGATCAAACATCGCGGGATGATATGATGGCCCTTGTCCTTTCGTTGTATGGTTTGGCCATGTACCATTATTTTATGGGACGTTCCGGGTTGGATGATTATTATACGGTTAGTATTCCCTATGTTTTTATCTTAGGATTTTGGGTTAAGCGAGGGCTTATGACCTTCCCGCAGGAAAAGCGCCGTCAGGTGCTCTTAGGACTAGGCGCTCTCATCGTTTATGCCCTGATCACGAATCATATGTATTTGGACTATCCCAATATTTTAAATATCTCGCGTGATCCCATTGTTGATCCCCGCTTGGTTTTGCCTTTGTCCGACGGGCGTTCTTATTTTAATGCCAGTGTCAGCAAGGTGACAGAAGAGGAAAAGTTGCCATTCAACTCATTGGGGCAAAAGGACGAGGGAATAAAGCACGAAAATGATTTTAAGAGCGATGCTGAGCTTAAAAGTTATTATGATGAGGAATCTGATTTCAGCAAGGATGCGGCTCTGATTGTGTCTTTAACTAAGCCCACAGAGGCGGTTGCCTTATTAAGTGGTTTTGAAATAAAAATACTCATGCAGGCGGACCGCAGGCCATTTTTTTATTATTCACCGATTTTAATCGCCCGTCCCATGCGCATGCGCACATTTCCTAATAGTGCGATGTATTCCACCGGGCATGAGGCTCGGACGATCAAGCAATTACAGGACGCCGAGCCGAAGTATATATTTATGGAAAGGATATTCTTGCAGGCGCCAGGCACGCGGAATTTTAAAGATGCTTCTTTAGCAGCTGTGCTTAATTATGTTTTTGCGAATTACACCCCGGATGTTCAAGGCCAATATTTAGTGGCTTTTAAAAGGAAACAATAATTCTCATTGATAAGGCTAGAACATGTTTAAGAGTTTATATGTTTGGTTATTGATCGCTGCTGTTTTTCTTTTATCGATCCAGATTGTGGCGGTGATCATTTATATTTATAGTTTCATTCCTTATCCTTCCTTTTGGTCTGACCCTTTTCTCAAAGGCGTTGAGCCCCAGCGACAATCTTTATTTTACGCGGTTTTTTTGTTTACGGCGGTAATTTTAATGGTTTTAAGCGTAAAATGGGTCTTACCTCAACTGCGGCTGCCGGAAAATCTTCGTAAATTCAAATTTTGGCTGGTTCTGGAATCTGTTTGGTGTTTTTTGATCTTTTTTAGTTTTTTCAAATGGGCTACCTACCGTTATCCTTTTTGGAATATCCTGCCTTACGAAAATTCCACATGGCTGCAGCCTTTTTTTGTGGTGATTTGTTCTTTAGCGCTACTTTCCAAAATTTTCTTTCCTGAAATTGATAATTTCTTTATATATTTAAAAACTTATGCCAGGCAAAAATATTTACCCCGTTTGCATACGATTTTGATGCAAATTATTTTTGTGGTAGGTGTTATTTTGTTGCTCTATGTTCCTAAGCCCCAAGAGGTGACAGCCTTGAGCCTGCTGTGTGATCAATGGAATCACTGGGATCATTTTACAGGCTGGTTTATTGCTCATGGCTGGTATCTCAATTATGAGGCCAGTGTTCAAATTGTAGTAATCACGGCCATCATCTATGTCATTGGGATATTTTATTTTATCCGTCTTTGGCTTCATAGTTGGGGATTAGCGGTGATAGGGGCTTTGTTGACTATTAAAATGGGGATGTTTTATTATGGCGCTGCCCCCTGTATTTGGATCAATCCGGCCCATAGCTTCCTGGGGCATGGATGGGATATTTTTTTATTTTTTGGGTTATGGTTTGTATCCGTCAAATATCCTTCAAGATTTTATCTAATGGCGTCACTGATAGGGATGGCTCTTGTCATCCTTTGGTTTAAATCCATGGGGTATGTTGATGCTTTGGGTTTGGATAATCAGCCGATGATGGCGCCTTTAAGGGTGCGGCAATTTTTCCCATTCTTTATGGGGTATTTGGTTCCTGTTTTTTATATTTTTAGTTTGCTTATTTTGATGGGGCAGGCCAAGCTTAAGAATGCCTCAGCCTTGCGCTTACCGATTGTTATATGTATTTATGGCTTGATGATTTTTGTCGATTATCTGGAACGTCCTGTGACGGGCTTTTACGGCGCATTAATGGTGCCTGCTATTTTTGTGATGTTATGGTGGTTAGCGCAATGGCTTTCATCATCGAGAATCATCATCCGGCGCAGCATTTATGCAGGTATTTTTTTATTGGTTTTGGGCGCTTTGCTGACTAATCGTTTGATGCTTGTCTATCCTAATATTTTCGAGAACAAAGAAAGGTTTTCCCAGGAAACAAGCTCTTATCAACATTTTGATGGGATCGCATCATCAGCGTCATTGATCAGGCAATTAATTCCGGAAGGGCAAAAAGTTGTTTTATTGAGTAATTTTGAGACGGCATTGTTAATGAAGGCCCAGCGACAACCTGTTTTTGATCATTTTCCAGTAATGTTTTCAAATTTAAATAAGGGGCTTGGGGGTTTGGATTTAAAAACCAGGGAAGAATGCTTACGGTTAATTAATCAGATGGAAGGTGAGAATGCTTTCTATATTTTTGTGGATGGGCGACTTTGGGATTTATCACCACAGGTCTTGGGCGATAGCGGATTAAATGCGGTATGGCAATACATTAAGAATCATTACCAATTTTATAAGAGCCAAGGCTTTCTGGTGGCCTTACAGCGACGGACATAAGATGCAAAGAACGAATAAAGATATAATCCTGATTTCTCTTTTGGCGTGTTTCTGGGGTGTGCAAGCAACGGTCATTTTGATGCAGGTGCTGGGCTTCTGGCAGGCGCCCCTATTGATGCAGGATTCCCTGCTTCCTGAAACCCTTAGACTAATGGCGCCTAAATGGGATCTATTTATTTATTTTTCATTTATGGCGATGACATTGATCGCGGGGGAGGTTTTGAATCGTTATTACCCTAAGTCGATCAATGCTTGGTTTTTAGTCTTTGAAGGAGTTGTGAGTTTTTTGATGGTCAGTGCCCTTTTTAAGATGCTAGTCTATTTTGACAGCCCGCAATTGGCCCATATTTCAGTGCTGGTGCTGATCGCTATTTCCTGCATGAGTAAAATATTTTACCCCGAATTAAAGAAATCTACGGAAGTTGTTTATCGACAATTAAGCACGATTAATTGGTCACTTTTTGCAAATGCCTGGTGGGTATCTTTGATTATCCTTTTGATCTATATGCCTGATTTGCAACGGGTGTTGGCAATGATATACATGGGCGAGTATTTTCATCATCTGGATGCCTTTATAATCGCATCCGGCTATGCCTCGCTCCATGGGCAATTGCCGTCAGTGGGGGTGTTTAGCGAATACGGGATCGGCTTGCCGGTTATCTTTGCCAAAATTATTAACGCGCTGGGTGGATTTGATTATGCCACCGCGTTAAATGTGATGATGGGCTTCGTGATCATGTATTTTATTTTAACGTATTTTTTCATGCGGTATTGGCTTAGATCAGCCTTGATGGCGGGGGTAGCGTTTCTATTGGTCTTTCGTTTACAGATGTTTCATTATGGGGCCAGTCCTTTGATCTGGCGACTTCCCTCGGCATCACCGTTACGTTTTGGCCTGGACATCCTATGGATGGCGGCCTTGCTTCTGCACCTTCGTTCCGGAAAATCTCGTTGGTTGATGTTGGCCGCGATTTACAGCGGTTTTGCGCTTTATTACATGACATCAACAGGCATGTGCGTGTTGGCCACATTTTATGCCTATCTGCTGGCCTTAGCCGTATTGCCTGAGTTTCGTCGTCAGTGGTGGCCGGATCGGCCCAAGCGGATGATGTATGTGATGAGTTGGGCATTGCCTTTGCTTTCAACATTTGCTTTCTTAGGAGTGACGATAGGGACCGCTATTTTTCAAAAAACGTTTTGGAATAATCTGGTGGCTTTTATGCTTATTTTTAGCCACGCCGGCGCGGCCCCTATTTTTGAAAGTTTGAAATACCGTTATTTTTGGTTTTTCATCATGAGCTTTGTCGTACCCTTTACCTATTTGGCAACATTCTTATATATAGCTTATGGTTTATACGTCGAGAAAATAAAAAAAGAGTTTTTATTCGTGGCGTTGCTTTGCATTTACGGCTTGGCCAATTATCAGTATTTTGTGGTGAGATCTTTGTACACTAGTTATTATGTGAATGCCCTGCCTTTTGTCATGATCGCTTGTTTTTGGTTTATGCGGGGCTTCGAGTTGTTGCCTCTGGTATGGCAAAAAAGGCTTAAGGCCATAGCCGTAACACTTAGTTTTTATGCGCTTTTGACTAACCAGAATTATTTGGCGTATCCTAATTTGATGAATTTTTCCAGCAATCCCATGACGGATAATAGGGTGATTCAGAAATTCCCGGACAGGCAGGGCTTTTTTAATGGCGGATTTAAATATGTTAAAGAAGAAGACAAGCTGCCTGTCAATGATCTAGGAACGAGGGATGAAGACATGCGCACTGAGGATGATTTTAAGACGGATGCAGACCTGGTGGCGTATTACCAGGCGCATTTTAATTTTCCTGAAGATGTGGCATTAATTAGAGATCTGACATCCTCATCACAGCGGGTGGCTTTGATCAGTAGTTTTGAAGTTAAAATCCTTATTCAAGCTAAGCGAACACCATTCTTTTATCATTTCCCGTTGGTGGAATCCCGGCCCATGAGCTTTAGGATTTTTCCCTGGGGACTAGCCAGCACGCCATCGTATCTGACCGACACCATCGATGAGCTTAAAGAAGGACGGCCTTTATATGTTTTTATGGAAAAAGTTTTTCTGGAAGATAATCTGCCTTCTTCCTATCAGGAGACTAATGCAGGTCTTTTATCAATCATCGCGTATGTTAGGGCACATTATCATGTTTCTCAAGAGGGAAAATATCTTGTTGCCATGAAGCGTAATGATTCTTTAGAATAGGTAAATCGTTTTTCAAAGAAGTGTCTATTAGGAGGTTGTTATGGCATCAATGGAGGATTTTAAAAAGATTGAATTGATCGTGGCCCAGATCAAGGAAGTTAAAGAACATCCCAACGCGGACCGTCTTTATGTCCTGCAAGTGGATACTGGCAAGGATGTTCGGCAGATCGTCGCCGGGATACGTAAGGCCTATGCCCCTGAGCAATTAGTTAATCGCCGGATCATCTTGATCGCCAATATGGAACCGGCGGTCATTAGAGGTGAGGCTTCCTGCGGCATGCTCTTAGCCGCGTCAGATGAAAATGGTATGTCTCTACTGGCACCAGACAAAGAAATGGCTTTGGGAAGTATTGTGAAGTAGGTATAAATTTCTAATAGGAGCCCTGAATATTAAAAGCGATACAGGCCCCGCAGGTTTTAAATGGGTTTAAGTTATGACTGAACTGTCACTCAAACAATTTGTCCCCTCAGAAGTTTGCCTTAAATGTAATGGCTGTTGCCGTTATAAAGAGGCGGATTCTGCCTGGCGCCCTAAGCTGGGTTTGCGTGATCAAGTGGGTTTGGCGGATTTGATAACAGCGGGGGATATTTTGGATGCCCAGGCGTATATCACGACCATTCAATCCTGCGGGGAACATTTTTGTCGTTTTTTAAACGCGAAAGATAACACCTGCGGCGTTTACGTAAATCGGCCGTTTGAATGCTTATTGTATCCTTTTATTCTTTCTAAGACCCCTGAGGCGGTGAAGGTCTATGTGCATTTAAGCTGTCCTTTTGTCCAGGACCACATGCCGCGCGAAGAATTTGATAACTATGTAATGTATTTAAAGACATTTTTCCGTCGAGAAGATGTTAGGATTTTTTTATCAGCTAATAAAGCCATGTTCCATGATTACACGGCGTTTGCCCCGGAATTGCTGCATTTGTTTGACCTGACATTTTTATGAAAAATATCGCTTTGCTTGAAGAAAAATCACGGATGGATTTATTTCTGAATCAGGGACCACGGCCGTTGGCAAGTTTTTCTTTTGTCAGCTTATTTGCATGGGGAGATTTTTTTGATTTTGAGTTTCAAATAATCAATGATTGCCTTTGCGTCTTTGCCCATGGTGATTCAGGAAATTTTTTATATTTGCCGCCTTTAGGCAGGAATTTTAATTCAACGACGATAGATATGGTTTTTGCAGAGATGGCCAAAGGTTCAGCACCGAAGCCTGTTCATCGCATTGAAAATATTCCGGAAAACTTATTGTCAGCCTTCGGTCAGGGTAGTTATAATCAATACTTGAAGCCTGCGGAGTATGTCTACCGCAAAGAAGATTTGGTGGTTCTCAAGGGTAATGCGTATAAGTCCAAGAGACATGATTGTAATAGTTTTACGACCCGTCATGGCGTGCATTCTTTTGAACCGTACACTGACGGCGATTTTAATGCGTGCTTGGAGCTCTTTGAGCGGTGGGTAGATAATCGATCAAAGACAAGCAGCGATGATATTTATCTTGCCATGCTGCAGGAAAATCGTCTGGTGCATGCTCGCTTGTTAAGATTTTGGCAGGACTTAGGGATTATCGTCAGGGTTTTGAAGGTGAAAGGGAAGATTGTTGGATACACCTTTGGTTTTGCCCTTGATGAAAAGACTTTTTGCATTTATGCGGAGATTGCAGATTTGAAATTGGCGGGTGCCGCGGCCACAATGTTCAAGCATTTTTGTGCCGATAAAGATTTGGGTCAATTTACACGGATTAATACCATGGATGATTTCGCCATGCCCAAGGTGGCTCAGGCCAAACAGGCGTATCATCCCTCAGAACTAATCTCGTCATATAGCGTATCATTAAAGATTGGAAAATAGACTCATGAATATAAAGCTTACAGAATTTGTGATTTTCGACGTTGAAACAACAGGACTTTCACCTATTGATGGCGATCGCATTGTCGAGATTGCGGCCGTCAAAATCAGGGGCGCACAGGTGACGGACAGATTTTATTCCCTGGTTAATCCGAAACGTTCCATGCCGTCCCAGGCCAGTCAGGTTAATAATATTACAGATGATATGTTAGTTGATGCTCCTTTCGCGGCGGATATCCTGCCTCAAATGATCCAATTCATCGGCGGCGCCTGTGTGGCAGGGCATAATGTCCGTTTTGATTTAAACTTCCTATGCTATGAATTAGCCTTGATCGGCCGCAGGCTTAATGATAAGACGCCGGCAGTAGATACGCTCAAAATGGCCCGGGATTTGCTCCCTTATTTAAGCAATCATAAGCTGGCTTATTTGGCGCGCTCCCTGGGAGTTGTCGTCGATCAAACCCACCGCGCCATGGCAGACGTTGAAATTACTGTCGGTGTGTTCTTGAGGCTGATGGAAATGGCAGGGGACAAGGATCTTCAGCAAGTGGCTGTTTTCCTGAATCAGTTTGGCGTTGAGAAGCCTAATTTCAGATTGAATCAGAAATCCCAAGAGTCACTTTTTTAATTAAACAAACAATACATGCCTTCAATATATAAACACATCCTCTCTTTCGATGGCGATGCTTTTAGAATATTTCTAAATTTTAAAGATCAACCCCATGCATTCTTTTTAGACAGCAGCCTGATTGTGTCATCGGAACAGTTTTCTTATATTGGTTTTGATCCTCTTGAGACACTTAGCTCTGGAGGATTGGTTGGATTAAAGAAGAATTTTGATAAGTACCGTTTGAAATCAAAATCTTTGCTCTTTCCGGCTGGAGCTGTTGGTTATTTAGGGTATGATGGCTCCATATTTTTTGGGTTTTACGACACCATTTTGGCGGTAGATCATCACCATAAAAAACTCATCATTTCAAGCTTCTCTAAAGTCCGTCTTAAAGGTATTTTAAAACGTTTGGCAGAAATGGGCCATGGCGATGAACTTTTTTTATCGACGAAGAAATCCATTTATAAAGGCCATCTTGATTTTAAAAGCAATTTTACAAAACTCCAGTATATGAAAGCCGTGCGCCAGGCTTTGGCGCATATAAAGGTCGGAAATATCTATCAAATTAACCTTTCGCATCAAATGAAGTTAGATCTGCCTCATTGGCGTCAATATGCAGAGCCGGCAGATATTTATAATAATTTACGTCAATCTTCCCCTTCGCAATTTGGTGCGTATTTCGATGATGGCAAGCAGGTAATTTTGAGTGCTTCTCCTGAGAGATTCTTAAAATTACAAGACGGCATCGCCCAGGTCAAGCCCATGAAGGGCACCAGACCTAGGGGAAAAACTGTGGCCCAGGATAGGCAATTAAAAGAACAATTGCTGCAAAGCCCTAAAGAGATCGCTGAGCTTCTGATGGTTACTGACCTTGAGCGTAATGATCTAGGCCGGGTTTGTGATTATGCCTCTATTAATGTCAAGTCTATGCGTACCATCGAGGAGTACTCTTCTGTTTTTCAGGCGACATCAACAGTGGAAGGGCGCCTGCGTCGCTGCAGGAATCAATTTGATCTTTTAGAAGCCACCTTTCCCAGCGGCTCAGTCACCGGCTGCCCAAAGATTGAGGCGATGAAGATTATCAAAAAATTAGAACGTTGTTCCCGCAGCCTTTATACAGGCGCCTTAGGCTACATTAGTTTTACAGGGGAGATGGATTTTAATGTGATGATAAGAACTATGTTTTTAAAAAAGGAAGAAATTACTTTTCATGTAGGTGGCGGCATAGTGGCAGATTCCAAGGCCCAAGAAGAGTGGCAGGAGACCTTGGTCAAGGCCCAGCCCATGATTGATACACTTAAGAAATCTTTTTTATGAGAACTATCTATCTCGATGGTCAAATCGTTAAAGTTAATGATCAGATCATTGAAACATTTACTCCAGGCGTATTTAGGGCCCAAGGTGTTTTTGAGACCATGCTAGGTCAGGATGGTGTGATTATTGACCTTGCCTGGCATTTGCGGCGATTGCAGGAGGGGCTTAAATTCTTAAAGATCAAAGCCCCATCAATCGGCCCATCGGTGTTAAATGAAGTCTTGCTAGTCAATGAGTTGTCTTCGGCTCGTGTTCGGATAATGGTTTGGAGGGCAGGAAAAAAAGTCCATGTAATGATCGCGGCGTTGCCATATAAGGCTTCACTCAAAAAAATTTTTCGGGTTTGTTTGGTCAAGACTGACCGGGTTGCCAATGACAATTTGGCTAACGTAAAATCCCTGGATTATGAATTATTTGCGGATGCCTATGCCCGAGCGCAGGCTAAGGGTTTTGATGAGGCGCTTTTGCTTAATCGACGCGGTCATATTTTTGAGTCCAGCCGGGCCAATATTTTTTGGATCAAGGATAAGGTTTTATATACGCCTCCTTTAAGTTCAGGTTGTTTAAACGGCATCATTCGCCACCAGGTGATCAAACAAGCTGTGAGCTTGAAAACTTCAGTCAAGGAAATGGACCTGACCCCTGCTATTTTAGAGAATTCCGACGCTGCCTTTTTAACCAATTCCCTTATCGGCATCAAAGCCATTGAAACGATTTTAAGATGACATTGGAAATTAAGATTGCATTGAAGGTGGGGGAATTGATATACTACCTTAATATTTAAGGCCAATAATGTTCGATAGGGAGTTTAAAATGAAGATTCGTACTAAAGCCGTGCATACGGGTGTGAATATTGATAAGACTTTTAATTCGGTGATCACCCCGATTTATCCGAGTTCAACTTTTTACTTCGATGAGATTGGTAAGAATAAAGGGTATGATTATACCCGTTCCGGGAACCCCACGCGGGCCGCTCTCGAGGCTAATATTGCAGCTCTCGAAGGTGGGGTCAATTGCTCGGTAACAGCCACTGGCATGGCGGCGATCACGGCGGTGATGTTTTTCTTGAAGGCAGGGGATCATATCATCACAGGTGATGATATCTATGGTGGCACCTATCGATTATTTAATGCTGTTCTAAAGCCCATGGGGTATGAGTTTTCTTTTATCAATTTGCGTGACCTAAAGGCGGTTAAGGCAGCTGTTAAAAGGAATACCAAGATGTTCTGGATTGAAACGCCATCGAATCCTTTGCTTAACATTGTCGATCTAGAGGCTATGATTTCCATTGCCCATAAAGCTAAGGCCTTGAGTGTTGTCGACAACACCTTCTTGTCTCCCTATTTTCAGAAGCCTTTTGAGTTTGGCGCTGATATGGTGGTGCATTCAACAACTAAGTATATCAATGGTCATTCCGATGTGGTTGGCGG
>Ga0302280_1000904_pt1 | contig 25665 bp, 23 predicted proteins | sample III_Fen_E1_1_FD_198771 | JGI IMG/M metagenome (GOLD analysis project Ga0302280, IMG submission 198771) | Peat permafrost microbial communities from Stordalen Mire near Abisko, Sweden - III_Fen_E1_1 | ecosystem: Environmental > Terrestrial > Soil > Wetlands > Permafrost | place: Sweden: Abisko... | reverse complement strand
TTTGATACATTTTGCGATTTCCTTAAAGCATATAACTGTAATAAAATAGCATTTACATACACCAGCAAAAGAAACAAAGCAATTTTAGATAGTTTAGCGAAGGTGCAATGGAAATTAAGTAAATGTTATTAGTTAAAATTTAATACCGTTCTACGTATTTCATCAAATGGTATTATATAAGCTGAATCAAATTTATAATATCCGATTAATACTCCACCGTATTTATCAATTGCACTATCTGGTTTTACTGAAATGAATTTGCAGGTTCTTATTATCTCAAATAATTTACCGTCAATGCGTATGAAATTTACCTTATCAGAGTTGATATAAATGGTATCGTTATGAATGATTTTTTTATTGGATTGAGAAAAGGCAGATGAGTAAAATATTAAGAAGGCCAAAAAGAAAAATATGTATCTGGGCATAAAAAAAAGTTTTAATTTTGTGATGCCTTCCAAGCATTTCAAAATTTAAACTCATTACGCCCAATATTTAAGCGATTAGCATCGCTATGGCTACATCACAAAGTTACATCTTTTAGTTTTCCCTTTGATTGAATCAAATCTACATACCTCAAACGGCTTTTGCCTTTCATTGTGGCTATGTTAAAGCGTTCTGGGTCTTTCATTTTCCTTGTTGCGAAACGGTAAGAGAACATATCGCAATAACGCTGTAGATGGTACGGGGTAACGTAATGGTACGTTCCATAGATAGTCCTTTTGAGCCAACTAAAAGCCCCTTCTGCGTTATTGGTAGAAAACCCTTCGTTCACGTATTCGCCCAGCGCATGGTTTATAACCACATGCTGCTTGTATTTTGCGCCGATGGCGGGATAGCTGTTATGCCCATCAGTTACCAATATTGTTTCAAGATTCTCTACATGCTTGTTTATAACGGGTTCTAATGTGTCTGATTCTGCGTTAGGCACAACCTTCATAACAGCGTTCCCATCCTTCTGGACAAGCCCTAAAACGATTGCAGGGTCATCTTTGCGCTTTCCTTCTGCTATAAGCCGCCTTTGTTTCTTTGTCCGGTTTATCGCTGCGCCCTTCACATATGTTTCATCTACGCTGACATTTTCATCTAAAGTGATTTCATTGGCATCCTTGACCATTTCCCTGATACGGTGCAGCATGAACCAGGCGGATTTTTGCGTTATGCAAAGGTCACGGGCAAGCTGGCAGGAAGAAACGCCCTTTTTGTGATTGGTGAACAGCCATATTGCGCCCAGCCATGTAGCAATAGGCATCTTTGTATTTTCGTAAATAGTTCCGGTGGTCACGGTGAACTTCTTATTGCAGCCTTTCTTGTTTCCGCAATGGAACTGCTTGTAATTCGCTGCTAAACGGTAAGCTACTTTTGAGCCGCAATGCGGGCAAACGGGCTTGTTATCCCATAGCTGCTTTTCAAGGTATTCCCAAGCTGTCTTTTCTTCCTTGAAGTAGCTGAATAACTCTTTCAGATTTTTGAACTGTTGCATAGTAGCAAGATTTTGCTTGTTTTTTAACAACTTTCTTACTACCTTTGGAAGTAAGAAAGGGTGACTATTCAGAATCGAACTGAAGACTGCGCACTCCGAATGCGTTGTTTTACCACTTCACTATAGCCACCGTTTTTAAGAACTAATAACAAAAGCTCCGAGCCGTCAAACTTTGGAGCTTTTATTATTTTAATTACAACAAGATACAGGTATAGCCGAATTGCTCAAAAAGGTTTGTACAGTCAAATTCGCAAATTGCGGATTCACCTTGTTATCCTTATCGAACCAATTAGACAAACCATAATAGTTTCCCTTCAATCCGGGTATCTTAACTTTCTTTATATATCCTTCTTTTGTTAGATTGCTTAATGTTACTGATAGGTTTGTAACCTGTAGGCTTCTTTCTTCTTTTCTTAAAAGCGAAAAGGATTCGCTTCCCAATAAACACACCAATAGCTCAATAGTGGTCATCAGCGTTTTTGTGTTAGCCAAACATTCTACTGCTTTTTTCTTCCAATTTGTGTCTGCCATCAGATGCTTATTTATTGCTTTTAATTCTGATTCTAATAAAGCCTTTCTTTCCCACAGGCTTTGTGTGGCTGTCATGTTTGAGTTCATAATAATCGTGGTTTTTATTTCAACGGAAAGTTTTAATAAGGTAGAAGGCAAATTTAAACAAGATTAATCAAAATACAAAAAGATTTTTTAAAATTAATTTTTAACAGAATGCTCAATTTGACTATTGCTGTCATAAATAAATACAATTAGCTAAAAGCAGGATTGAGTGGAAAAGAAAATAGTTCCCAAAAATCTGCACCAACAATTTTAGCACACATGGTAAAAAACAACAATGCCTGCCAATGTAGCAGGCTGGGAGCGGAGCTAAATTTATCAATGAGTTAGAAACCGATTTGCTAAAACTTTAAGAAACGGCTACCGTAAAGTGGTATGTAAGTACCATTTTGAAAACTGGCTTATGGCAACTTCTCCTACTAATTTATTTATTAATTTGATATTTTCATCATCTTAAAGTAAAATATCAATCTAAGAAATTTATTTAGTATTTTATTTATTTAATTAATAAACTGGTTATAATATGATTAAATAACTTAAAGTAAAATTTAAGTACGATTAAACCAAGTGAATATTTTTATCAATAGTCGAATTATTTCAATGATGTGATTGAAGTATTATATAAATTTGACTTAATGAATTTTTTATCTGAATATCAATATTTTCCAAGTGTTATCTTTTATAAATATTTGTATAAATATTCAAATATTATATTTGAATTATATGAAACCTACCAAAAAATGAGTTTTCGCAACCGCTGCATCATTGCCGGGGCCAATGGGTTGATACAATTGAGCATTCCTCTACAGGAAGGCAGGAATCAAAAAGCACTGATGAAAGATGTGCGGATCAACAATTCGCAAAAATGGCAGTCGGGGCACTGGAAAAGCATTGTGTCTTGCTATAACAAATCTCCCTGGTTTGAATTTTATAAAGACGAACTGAACCTGCTATTTGAAAGGCGTTTTGAATTTCTGCTGGACTGGGATCTTGCATGTTTTGAATGGAGCGTCAGGAAACTGGACTTGCAAGTAAAGGTTTCGGCTACTGAAAGTTTCGTGATCAGGTATGGGGATGAAGTAGCAGATTTCAGGAACAGGATACTTCCAAAGAATTACGCAGGCTTTGAAGGACCCGTCTACCATCAGGTATTCGAAAGCAAAGCGGGTTTCACGCCAAATCTTTCAATTTTAGACTTATTATTTTGCGAGGGGAAAAGGGCGGGTGAGAGGTTGGGGGCTAAATAAGCTTCACGCGTCGAGGCAACGAATACAAGGAAACAACAACAATTCGTAAACTCTGGCGTACTCGTAGCGTTCTTTGCGTGAAACCCCTTCCTAATGTGAAAGCTTTTAAGGATTTCAATTCCCTCCATCTTTTTTCTTTGTTCTCAGGCTATCAGTCTTTTGCTGGTTCTTTTGCGATTGCTGGATCAATTTGTTTTCATCCAGATTGCCATTGTCATCGCGCAGCGGGCTGTCTTTGGGGTACTCTCCATCTTTCAACTTATAATTAAAAACTTTCGGCACATGCACCCATTGCCCGTCCTGCCATTTAAAACCCTGAAAATCCCCATCCGGCACATAGGTGTCTTTATGATTGGGCTCATCAGATTCCGAGATGAGGTCGTCATAAATGATCATGTCCATTTCCGGATTGTAATTGAAGGTGGTGCCTGCTTCTTTCTTGAATTCAATAAAGTAACGTGCTTGTGATGGCCTTCTGGCGGTATCGTCGCGGAAGGAAATATAGGGGCCGCCGAAAACAGGTTCGCCTGCGCTGTTGAAGGTAAGTACCTCCATCCATTTTTTTGAGCTGCTCACACTGTAATCATCAAAGCCAAGAAGGGTATAATATTTTTTACCGTTGAAAGCCTTCATGACAATGCGGTAATAAATAGCGCCGATCCAGTTGTTGGGCGTTCTTACAGAATCTTCGGGGTGTGTGGAAAACTGGGAGGCATCGTGAAGCGGGATTAGTTTTAGCGAGCCATCATCTGTGCGCATCTGAATGGCGCCATGCTGAAAATAAGTGTAGGCATCTTTCTTCAACTGCCAGGTGAAAATGCGGAAGCTGCTGTCCGGCGCATATAGTTTAGAGATTGTTATCAGCGAATCGAAAGGGTAGTAGAAGGAGTTTTTGATTTTCAGCGAGCGCACCAGCATGCGCACAAAAAAACTATCTGCGCGAAAGCGATCTTCGGTTTCTTCAGCAAAAACGATATTGTAAGCCACATTTTTGATGGAATCTTCTCTTTTTGCAAATTCTTTTTTCTGTGCAGATGAAAGCCTCTGCGCAAAGCTGCTATGCATCAGTGCGCACAAAAAGAAGGCAAGCAATAACCTGATACTGTTTTTTTTTAAAAGCTGAGCCATTATGTTGACTTGTTTATGAACAAAATTACAATTGTTAACCGAGGGCATTGGGCTAACGAAGGAATTCCTGCAAAATTTTATGCTTTATGCAAAGCTTTTGCAAAATCAATCAGGTTGTCGAAAAATAAGTCAATGGCATCGTGAGGAAGTTCCAGGTCGGGGCTGGTGGTGCGGAGGAACACGGTGTGCATGCCGGCATTGCGGCCAAAAAGCATATCGCTTACATTGTTGCCCACCATGATGGATTGAGAAAAATGAATTCCCGGGAAATCTTTTTTTGCCTGCAAAGCCATTCCCGGTTGTGGTTTACGCATAGGGTGCTCATTGGTCAGGGCCGTGTTGTAATAAATTCCATCAATTCTTCCGCCGGCATTTTCGATATCGAGCTGCATATTTCTGTGAAGGTCTTGGAGGTCTTCTTCGGTCATCAGGCCCTTGGATACACCGCGTTGGTTGGTGGCGACGATAATGGTTGAAAATATTTCTGCAAAAAGCTTCATTGCTTCCAATACGCCGTCGTAAAAAATAAATTCATCATAGTTATATACATAGTCCTGGTCTTTCTCGTGATTAATGACTCCGTCACGATCTAAGAATAACGTCCATTTTTTATTGATTGAATGTAAGTCCAGCATAATTCTGTGAGTTTTGATTCCTTGCTTCTTGTCCCTTATTCCTCATTTTTCATTTCTACTTGCGCCCTTTCATAATCTTCCGGAACGCCGATGTCGATGAAGTATTCATCCTGTCCTACGCCAAACATGCGCCGCGATGTATAAAACTTTTCCAGATAATCCGTTTCGAAAGAAAATTTTTCAGGCAGCCTTTCTTCTAAAAATCTGGCTGCATGCAAGGCATATACGCCGCCATTGATAAAACCGCTTTGATAATATTTCTTTTCCTGGAAATCTCTGATGGAATCATCTTGGTTCAATTCAACCAAGCCATAGCGGTCAAAGTTCTTCATTGGCTTTAATGAAAGCGTGCAATCAGCGCCGCACATATCATGAAATGAAGAGAGCTTGTCTATTTTTATCTTGAAGAAAGTGTCACCGTTTAGTACCAGTACAGTTTTCTTCGTAGCTTTTTCGCATCCAAGCCGGATGGCGCCTCCTGTGCCCAAAGGTTCTTCTTCAATGGATAATTGATAATTAGAAATTAGTAATTCCCTGCTCAGAAATTCCTCAATTATTTCATGCATGTAACCCAGAGAGAAAATAAATTTCTCTATTCCCTGGCTTTGATAATAAGATATTACATAATGGAGGAAAGGTTTCCCGGCAACCGGAGCCATACATTTGGGAAGATCCGGAACGGCAGATCGCAACCTTGTTCCCAATCCACCTGCCAATATAATCGCTTCTTTGATGGGCATGCTCATAAATCCCCTTTATGGGTTAGGGGTAAAATATTTTTCTTCCACCAACTGGCAGATGATATGTCCGATGAGTATATGAGACTCCTGGATGCGCGGCGTATCTTTGGAAGGAACGTTGATCAGGTAATCGCTCAGGTCTTTCATCTTTCCACCTGTATCACCAGTGAAACCCACAGTTACTACTTTCTTCTCCCGGGCAGTTTCAAAGGCATGTAATATGTTTTTTGAATTGCCCGAAGTGGAAAGCCCGACCAGCACATCTCCTTCGTGCGCAATGCCTTTGATGAGCCGCGCATATACCACATCATAACTGTAATCATTGGCAACTGCCGTTAGGTAAGAAGTGTTGCAGTGCAAAGCTTCAGCAGGCAATGCATCGCGGTCAGTATAAAACCTTCCGGAGAATTCAGCAGCGAGATGCTGCGCATCCGCAGCGCTGCCGCCATTGCCGCAGAAATAAATGCGCTTGTCATTTTTTAAAGTCGCTACAATGGCTTCCGTTATTTTCTCAATCGTAACGATCAGCTTTTCGTCCTGCAGCACTTTGTTCTTCACTGCCACGGATTCACTGATGATATTTTTTATTTTATCCTTCATAACATTTTTGAATTTAAGAACCACAAACTATAAACTCGAAACTGTAAACCCGAAACTATTTAAATAGTCCACGTGGTCAACCCATGATCCACAAACTGGTATTGCTTGCAATGGCCTCCAAATTTAGCAAGAGAGTCCATCACATTATACTTGGTAATCCCGGGGCAATAAAAGATCATGAATCCACCGCCGCCCGCGCCTGATATTTTGCCACCTGTTGCACCGGCTTTTTTTGCTGTTTCATAAATCTCTTCCAAAAAACTGTTGGATATGCCTTCTGCCATTTGCCTTTTTTGCTGAAAGCCAAAATCAAGCACTTCGCCGATCTCATGCAGCCTGCCTTTCAGCAATGCTTCTTTCATCAGTTGTGCCTGGTGCTTTAGCTGATGCATCGCTTCGATGGATTTTCCTTTATTATCAACTACATTCTGGCTTTGCTTTTCAATGATCTTGGCAGATTCCCGGCTGGTAGCAGTGTAATACAACAACAAATTATTTTCCAGTTCAAACAGGTATTGTTGTTTCACCCGTAGCGGGTTCACGATCACTTTATTTTCTCCGTAAAACTCCATAAAATTCACGCCCCCGAATGTTGCCGCATACTGATCCTGCTTACCGCCGGCCATTTTCAGGTCCACTCTTTCAATTTCGTATGCAAGATGTGCAATATCATATTCGCCTAACGGCAGGCGTAGCATTTCTGTGAATGCGCCGATGATAGCGACTACTAAAGTTGATGATGTGCCAAGGCCGGAACCAGCAGGGGCATCTACAAAAGTAGATAACTTAAAACCAGTTAACGGCAATGCATACTCTTTTTGGATACGGTTGTAAACACCTTTCAGCAAGTCGAGTTTTCCGTTGATGGGCAGTTCATTGCTCCATTCGAAACGATGTTCTTCTTTTCTGTCAAGCGCTTCGAGAATGATAGCGTTTTCCTGCAATGGCTCAATATTGGCAGATGCAAATAGTGAGACCGTTGCGTTAAGGATTGCGCCACCATATAGCTCACTGTAAGGGCTCACATCAGTGCCTCCGCCTGCAAGGCCAATACGCAAAGGAGCTTTACTTCTGTATATCATTGGCTAAGTCTGTGATGGTTTTTATAAGGTTTTGCCAGGAATATTTTTGTTTTTCTACGCGAAGATGGGGAATAAAATAATCCGCACCTAATTCGTAAAAGCGAAGGATAGCATCGGCGATGGATGTGGGATCAGGCTCTGCGACCAATCCCACTTTTTCATGGGGCACCAATGTTGGCAATCCGCCCACGTTGGAAACGATCATGGGCTTTTCGAAATGATAGGCGAGGGGCGTGACACCGCTTTGTGTTGCATTGCGGTAGGGCTGCACCACCGCATCTGCTGCGCACAAATAATATTTCACTTCGCCGTCGGAAATAAAATTTGTTTTGAGAATCAGGGAACCACTTATATGTAATTTATCAATGAGTTCTTTATATGATTTTTCGTCTTCGTAAAATTCTCCTGCGACCAGCAATTTTATGTTGGATGATCGGATTCTTTCATCAGCCATTGCTTCCAGCAAAATATCCAGCCCTTTGTATTTTCGGATAAACCCAAAGAACAAAATGATTTTTTCATCCTGATTCAATTGCAGGTGTGTTCTTGCTTCTTGCTTTGAAATGATTCCTCCGAAATTATCATATAAAGGATGAAGCACCTGTTTTGCTTGTTTTGTTTTTTCAAACTTTCGCAGGTCATTCATTACTTTTTCGCTCATGGTGATGAAAGCATGAGGGCTTTTCAAAAAATATTTTGTGAAAGCAATATCGCCGGGGCGTTTTTCATGTGGCAATATATTGTCAGTGATGGCAATGATCTTTGTATGGTGGTTCTTGCGGACGGTTCTTAATATCTTCCCCAATGCAGGCCCCATGAAAGGAAGCCAGTATCGTACAACGATAATATCGGGTTTCAGTTTCTTTAGTTCATTCCCTACTGTTACCCAGCTAAGCGGATTGACCGAATTTATTTTTGAAACTATTTTCAATCCCTCAGGCGCAGGCTCCGATGAAAATTGCGTGGTGCCGGGAAACAGGAACGACGGGTATTGCAGCGAAAATGAATAAATGGAACAATCATAGCCTTCATCCAAAAATTCTTTTGCCAGTCTCTGATTAAAGGTTGCAAGGCCGCCCCGAAGCGGATAAGCGGGGCCGATGATGATGATACTTTTTTTCAACGTTTATAATGTGAAAATTTGCAAATAGCTCAAATTGAAAATGCCTGTATGTAGTTCCCAAATGTTATAAAATTGAGCCATTGAGTAATTGAGTAATTTTCAAATTAATCAATTCCCACTTTCTTCTCAATCAGGTAACTGTTTCGTCCTGGAGCATTGCGGGAAATTAATTCGGCTACGAAGCCCGCTAAAAATAATTGGCTTCCTATGATCATCACCGTTAATGCAATGTAAAATGGTGGGCGGTTGCTCAACCCTATCTCAGGATGCAGCAATCTTGTGATCACCAGATAAATGCTGAGCGCAAAGCCAAGCAGGAAAAAAAAAGCTCCCCAGGTGCCGAACAAATGCATTGGCCGCTTGCCATATTTGCCAACAAATAAAATGGAAGCGAGGTCAAGGCCGCCTGTGATCAATCTTCCAGTGCCGAATTTCGATTTGCCATATTTGCGCGCATTATGAATGACTACTTTTTCTCCGATCTTTCTGAAGCCTGCCCATTTTGCAAGTAGTGGGATATAACGATGCATCTCTCCATATACTTCGATGCTTTTTACAACTTTCAGTCTATATGCTTTCAGCCCGCAATTGAAATCGTGCAATTTTATCTTGGAGACTTTTGCAGTGACCCAATTGAAAAATTTGGAAGGTATTGTTTTTGAAATCGGATCGTGCCGCACTTTTTTCCATCCGCTCACGATATCATATTTATCTTCCATCACCATACGGTGCAGTGCAGGTATTTCATCGGGGCTGTCCTGCATATCTGCGTCCATGGTGATCACTACATCTCCGTGCGCTGCCCGGAAACCCTCGTTCAGCGCGGCTGATTTGCCATAGTTGCGCTGGAATTTGATGCCTCTCACGTTGTCATTAGCGGAGCGAAGCGTTTCAATTTGTTCCCATGAATCATCCGTGCTGCCATCATCAATGAAAATAATCTCATAAGAAAAATGATTTGCATTCACCACGCGAACAATCCATGCGCAGAGTTCAGGCAGTGATTCATCTTCGTTAAAGACAGGGACTATGATTGATACATCCATTCTGAAATCGCTTATTTAAATTGGTTATCCAATTCTGCATTAGGGTTTTTCTTTGTAACTGCTGCACCGATCAACGCAGCGATAACACCTACTAACAATGTGCCAATTAAAACACCTCCAATGGCAAATGGCAGAAAGAATTTTCTTGTCATTTCCAGTGCCTGATCAATTGTTGCATCGGGGATATTTCCTTTTGCTTCCATTTGTTTTCTCGCCTCTTCTATTGCCAGATCTTTGGTTTCAGGAAAGATAATATAAATGGAAAGCAGGGTATAAAGGATGAGCAAACAGGCTACTACGGCGCTTGTCTTAAAACCATGTGCAAACACATTGCCGAAGGTTGTGTTGCCTTTTAATTGAGATCCGTAATTAATGCAAACCCAGATGATGGCTGCCACTAAAACCACAGTAGACGACCATTTGAACCAGGTCTCCATTTTCAAGTGAGCGAACCCTCCTATGAGGTCTATGAGGGCAAGAACCAGCGTGATTATTAGCCCTTTTACAACGGGCGTGGTAACTTTCTGTTCCATATTGAAGTTGTTTTTGGTTGAATGATTAATTATTCAAAAACAGTTTCTCTCCATTAATAATCCCTATCACTTTCCCAGTAAGTTCTTTTCCCGTGAATGCAGAGTTTTTTGATTTTGATTTAAATGCTTTTTCTTCAACTTTGTAAGTGGATGACGGATCGAATAGAGAGATGCAAGAAACCTGGCCTTCACTAATAGTGTTTTGTCTGAGGTTAAAAATACCTCTTGCATTGCTGCCCATCAGGCTCATTAATCGTTCAGAATTCAGTTGAGGGAAAATGGTATTGACAACAGCATAACAAGTTTCAAGCCCGATCATGCCATATTTAGCATATTCAAACTCCAGCACTTTGCTATCGTATTCATGGGGCAGGTGATGCGTTGCAATGCAGTCGATAGTACCGTCAATCACTGCATTTCTCAAAGTGCCGATATCTTTCTTTGTGCGCAATGGCGGATATACTTTGAGATTGGTATCATAGCCTGTCAGATCTTCATCGCTGAAAAATAAATGATAGGGAGTTACAGAGCAAGTTACTTCAACACCGGAATCTTTTGCGCGTTTGATATATTCCAGAGATTTCGGTGAAGTGACACCCGTGAAATGGATTTTTGATTGCGCATACCGTGCCAGCTTAATATCGCGGGCTATGATCAATTCTTCTGCCATCATCGGCTTTCCAGGCAGCCCAAGCTGTGTAGAGATGATGCCCTCATTCATCAGCCCGTTAGCTCCAACGCTTTTATCATCGGGAATCTGAATGATCACGCCGTTGAAAGCTTTGATATATTGCAATGCTTTCAGCAATAGCCCGGCAGATTGAATGGGGTTCATCCCATCGCTAAATGCTACAGCGCCGTTGCTTTTCATATCGTACATCTCTGCAAGGTCTTTGCCCTCCGCATTTTTTGTAACAGCTCCGATTGGATAAATATTTACTGGCAGCGACTTTGACTTTTGTCGCACATATTCCACTTGCGCCTTGCTGTCAACAACGGGTTTTGTATCCGGTATCACAAACACATCTGTAAAGCCGCCGGCTGCTGCTGCATTCGCACCTGTTTCCAGTGTTTCCTTGTATTCATGGCCGGGATCATTGAAATTGGAAAAGATATCTACCCAGCCAGAAGAGACATAAAGATTTTGGTAGTTGATGACTTTATTAGCAGCCTCATTGATTGAAGCCTCTATTTTTTTGATGATGCCATACTGAATAAAAATATCTTTAATAGTTCCGTTGTGCGAAGAATAGGGGTCAATAATGTGCGCCTGTTTTATGAGGATATCCATCGAAGCAAGAATTGCGCGAAGATAAGGTTTGTTGCTTGATTTCAGTGAACAGAAATTTTAACTACATTTGCAACCCCGCGGTATTGTTGAAATACAGTTTATCCTCTGGAAAGTTCGGGACGTAGCGCAGCCCGGTAGCGCACTAGCATGGGGTGCTAGGGGTCGCAAGTTCGAATCTTGTCGTCCCGACTAAAAAAGACTGCCTTTGGGGCGGTCTTTTTTTATTAAGGTAATTAGCTTTCAAACTTGCTTCGTGTAGCCATCACCGTGATAGCCAAGCCCATAATGGCAATAAGCCCTAACGAGACCCTGAGACTACTTGCCTGGGCAATAAAGCCGATAAACGGCGGGCCAAATAAGAAGCCGAGATATCCAATTGTTGAAACGGCTGCTAATGCTAATCCTGGAGATAACACTTTTGACTTTCCCGCTGCGCTGTAAACCAGCGGAACAACCGATGACACGCCGGCTCCAACAAACAAGAAACCTATAATAGCTGTGATCAGATAAGGGAAGATAATAGCGATCAGCAATCCCATTGCAGTTAAAGCGCCACTGATCTGCAGCATGATTTTGATCCCTTTTTTCGTGGCGAACCAGTCGCCTATAAAACGGCCAGATGCCATAGTGGCCATGAACGCAGTATAACCGGCTGCAACCAACCCCTGCGGCGGTTGTATCACTTTCTGAAAATACACACCGCTCCAGTCGAACATGGCGCCTTCGCAGATCATGCTGCAGAATGCAATGATGCCAAGCGTGATCAGCGATTTATCGGGCATTGCAAAGATGGGCTGGTGTTCGCTCCGGTTGGTCTCTTTCCTTAATAAAAACTGTGCATTGATCAATGTGATCGATATTGCGATGAAGGTGATGACAAGAAAGTGCTGATAGGGAACAATGCCAAAACCAATCATCACTGTGCCTATAGCTGCGCCGGAAAAGCCGGCCAGGCTCCACAGGCCATGATAAGACGCCATGATTGTTCGCTCATACAAAGCTTCTGTGCCGATCGCCTGCGTGTTCATCGCGATGTTGAGCATGTTGCCGCTCATGCCAAATAAAAAAAGGCATGCGACCAGTTGCCATGTTTGCGCCGCGAGGCCTAATAACGGTAATATGCATCCGTAAAGAATCCCGGCAGTAATGAGTACCGGCCTGCTGCTGAACTTAGCTACGAGCCAACCTGCAATAGGGAGAGAAGTTAAAAGGCCTGCCGGCAAGCCAAGCAAAACGCCGCCCAGTGCTGCATTGCTAAGGTGCAATTTTTGCTGGATATTGGGGATACGCGACGCCCAAGTGGAAAAACACAGGCCTGCTAAGAAGAAGAAAAAGCTGACCGCTATGCGGGCGATTCTTTTTTGAGGGAATTTTATTTCAATGCCTGCTGTCAATCTCGATTGATTATGGTAAATAGAAATCACATCCGGGTTACTACAGGTATCTATCCCTGATGATACCTGCATGGTGGGCAACATGCCCTGCAGCAATGAAACCCAATGCGACGACATTAACCTTATTGTTGCTGGCAGTTCCGGCCGAGAGCAATTGATCATCATCAAAAGACTCAAACAATAATTCTGTAGATTTCCTTACTGCTTTGAATTCTTTAACGACATCGTTCCATTTCCGTGTTGAAGTTTTTGCGCTGACCGTCCATGCATTCTCATCAAAAGAGGCGAGGGGAGTAGCGTCTTTTCTGGCAAAGCGAAGCGCTCTGTAAGCAAACACCCTTTCTGCATCTATAACATGCTGCAACAACTCTTTGATCGTCCACTTGCCTTCTGCATATGCATGATCAATTTTTTTTTGAGGGATCTTTTTCAGAAGTTCTTTAAATTCTTTTGCATTTTTTTTTAATGCTTTTACCACATCCTCTTCGTTCACAGCATTGATATACTTATTATAGAAATCCGCAGCAACTGCATTTTTTTGGGTGACCATTTTTATTGTAAATGTAAAAAAAGAAATGCCCTGCACGGGCAGGGCAACTTAAAATTATTTTTCTGTTCCTCAATCCTTTTTATTCTTCAGCGTTGATTTTGGCATTTCTTTGTTTTTGAGTTCTGCATTTAATGAATAGGCTAATTTGATGGCTTCGTAAGCGTTCACAATGCCACCTGAAATACTGATATCGGAAAGATTTACCAATTCATCTTCTGTTCCGGGCTTCTTTACTTTTCCGGGTGGGGGCGTAGCGGATTTTACAATGCAATATTTTACTTGCTCGGGTGTGAAGTTTGGGTAATATTCCATTATATATGCAGCTACCCCGGTAACAATAGGCGCTGCCATGCTGGTTCCTGCAAGATTGCCATATTTGTTCCCGCCGGGAAGCGTTGAATAGATTTTAGTTCCCGGGGCAAAAACGTCTACTTCGTTTTTTCCATAGTTTGAAAATGATGCAGTATAGCTTTTAAATCCCGGTTCTGCAAGTGGGTCGCTGCTGGCACCTACGGTTATCCAGTTAGGTGCAGTGGTTTTTGAATCTTTGAACACAGGGCTGGGGAAATTCTCAGCGCTGTCAAGGTTCGCATTGTCATTGCCTGCTGCTTCTACCAGCAAAACACCTTTGCTCTCTGCATATTTAACTGCTTCATCCACCCATTTTTTATATGGTGAAAGATGTTTTCCAAAACTCATGTTTATCACTTTTGCTCCGTTATCTGCTGCATAGCGGATAGCGAGTGCAATATCTTTATCATGCTCGTCGCCATTAGGCACCGCCCGTATCATCATGATCTTCACATTATCCGCAATGCCATTCATGCCTTTGCCATTGTCTCTTTCTGCTGCAATGATGCCAGAGACATGCGTTCCATGCATCGGATCGCCAGCCATGATATCATCGTTGCCATAATACTTGTCATTAAAATCATCTTCATTATCTTTCACGATATCATGCCTGTAGTTCTTAGGGGCATTTTCCTTTACTTCTGCTTTCTTTTCATCCCTGTCAACTATTTCTGAGAAATCGCTAAGGTATTCTTTGTTTGTTATGTCCATTATCTTATCGGCCTTGAACATGTAAATCAGAATGGCTTTGGCTTTTTTGGCTTCCGGGGAGCTCACTTCAAATGTATCCAGGTCATTGCCCGTGTACTCTTGCCTGTTCATTTCCTTTTGAAGGATGCTGTCGCTTCGTAAAGCTGTTGCCAGAAAGCGTTTAAGGATCAACAGGTCAGCCGCACTTTCAGCTACATTATCTCCCATGATTGCTTTCTTTGCTTTTAACCACATATTATAGTCGTAAAGGTCATCGCCCTTCAGTAATGCCGGATTGAGATCTTTCGCCTCAAATTTTTCTTTGAATTTATAATACACCCTGGCTTCTTCCTGGGAATCGTCTTTCACGTTCGTGCCATCTTTTCCGCCTATAAAATTCCATCCGTGGATATCGTCAACATACCCGTTATGATCGTCATCAATGCCATTGCCTGGAATTTCTTTTGGGTTTGTCCAAAGAATAGCTTTCAGATCTTCGTGAAGTGTGTCAATGCCAGAATCAATTACTGCAACAATTACCTGTTTGCTTTTCAGGTTTTTTTCTTTCACAAACTCATACGCCTTATTCAGGCTGATACCTTCGAAACCATCTTGCTCCTTATCCATCAGATGCCATCCTTTTGGCAATTCTGTTTTTGCTGCATTCCCTTGGGAAAAGGCAATCTGGTATGAAATCAACACTAAAGCCAACGGGCACAACAACCATTTCAATCTGCTCTTCATTTTTTGTTTTTTATTTAGTAGATAACAATTTCTATAGAAGCCTGTTCAAGGAAAATGAACAGTTTTTTCAAAAAAAATAAGCAATAAAACTAATGAATAAATAACAAACCACTGATGCGTTTTCCCTCATCGGTGGTTTATATTAATGTTAAAACTTCAGATTATTCGGCGGCATGTTATTGATTGGAGGTCAGTTTAAGTTCCACTCTTCTGTTTGCTGACCGTCCCTCCTCCGTGCTGTTATCTGCAATGGGCTGTTCCTGCCCATGCCCGATTGCGATTACCCGGCTGGCACCAATCCCTTTAAATACCAGATAGCTTTTAACGGCATCGGCTCTTTTCTGTGACAGAATGATATTGCGTTCAGGTGTGCCTGTTGTATCAGTATATCCTTCTATAGATATTTTCAATTCAGGATTTTTTTTCAGAATAGCCGCCAGATCATCTAGCCCTAAATAAGATTCAGTGGTGAGCCTGTCACTTGCAGTCGCAAAAAGAATATTATGCGCAACGTAATTCACTTTTTCTTTTATCTCTTTTTTTATTGCAGGGCAGCCATTGTTCTCTTTTACTCCGGGAACTGTTTTGCAGGAGTCATGCTCATCATCAATGCCATCGCCATCCGTGTCCGGTACAGGGCAACCATGGTATTTTGCAATGCCCGGAACTGTTTTGCACGAGTCGTGCTCATCATCAATACCATCACCATCTGTGTCAGGCACAGGGCAGCCATGATATTTTGCAACGCCCGGAACTGTTTTGCAGGAGTCATGCTCGTCATCAATGCCATCGCCATCGGTATCCGGTATCGGGCAGCCATTATATCTTGCAAGGCCTTTTACATTCGGGCAAAGGTCTTTATCGTCAGGGATGCCGTCTTTATCGCTATCTTTTATTTTTATTTTTGCAGGAGGGCGTGGGGCGGATGTTTTTGTCTGAGTCTTGGCTATCCAGATGCCAAGCGATGCTCCGAATATTTGGTGGTGAAAAGTGCCACCATAAGCCGACGTATAAAAGTTAGTGAGTCCTCTGCTTCCATAGCAACTCAGCACAACGTTGCCAAATTCAAAACCGGCTTTTGCATTGACGCCAATGTCCATCGTTTTATATTTATTAACGGCGTTGCCTATCAGCAAATCCTGGCTATTGGTCGCATAAATTAATGTGGTGGAATCATTTTTTAAAGCAGTCGAGACCGACTGGCTGCTCTTGCTTGCGCTGTATATGAACGCAAAATAGGGGCCTGCACTGATAAAGAAGCTGCTTTTGCGTGAAGCAGAAAATGGTATTTTATAAGCAATATTTAAAGGTATTTCGATATAGCTTAGCTTAAGCACATAATTTTGAAAAACGGGATACGATGTATTGGGTGTCATCACGAGGTTGCTTGTATCATAATTCCTGTTGTACTGCCTTCCCTTAGAACTATAATCAGCACCGGGCTGAAAATAGAAATTGCTGTTCCCGAGAGGAATGTCTAAAAGAAACCCTACCGAGAAACCGGTTTTAGAAGAATAAAATGGCTTGTAAGCGGTATCCCATCCGGGCGTATTATTGGTTTCACTGACGCTTGCTGAGTGAACCCCGATAAAGGCGCCCAATTTTATTTGTGACCGTGCTTCGTTGATCAGGATAAAGCAAAGAAGCAATAAGGGTAATTTTTTGTTCATAAGCATTGGCTTTTCATAGCATTAAAAGCTACTCCAATCCAACTATAACGATTAAAGAACAGGATTATTTTAGAGGCTGAAAAGAAGTCGGGAAGTCGGAGACGCCGAAAGTCAGCAAGGCATAAGAGAACACGATTGTCTTACTTCCTGACTTTCGGTATCTTCAGAATTACCGACTTTCACTATAAATCAAATTTGATGCCCTGAGCTAATGGAAGCTGAGTTGAGTAATTGATGGTGTTGGTTTGCCTGCGCATATATGCTTTCCATGAATCGCTTCCGCTTTCGCGGCCGCCGCCTGTTTCTTTTTCTCCGCCAAACGCGCCGCCTATCTCCGCCCCGGATGTGCCGATGTTCACATTGGCGATGCCACAATCACTGCCTGCATGTGACAGAAATTTTTCTGCTTCGCGCAGGTTGAGTGTCATGATGGAAGATGACAATCCCTGCGGCACTCCGTTTTGTAATTCAATGGCCTCTTCGATGGTTTTGTATTTTAATAAATAAAGAACTGGCGCAAATGTTTCATGCTGCACGATCTTATAATGCGGCGCGGCTTCTGCGACGCAGGGCTTCACATAACAACCGCTTTCATAACCTGCGCCCTCAAGCACCCCAGGCTCAACAATAAAATTGCCTCCCTGTTTTTTGCAGTCTTCTACGGACAGGAGATAAAGTTTCACAGCATCATGATCAATCAAAGGACCCACATGATTGTGCTCGTCAAGCGGGTTGCCAATTTTCAATTGCTTATATGCAGCAACTAAATTTTCTTTTACTTCATCATATATTTTTTCCTGCACAATGAGCCTCCGTGTAGAAGTGCAGCGCTGACCGGCTGTGCCTACTGCCCCAAAGACAGATCCGAGAATAGCGATCTTAAGGTCTGCATTTTCTGAAATGATGATGGCATTGTTGCCCCCCAATTCAAGCAGCGAGCGGCCAAGTCTTGCGCCCACTGCTGCTCCAACCGCTTTGCCCATTCTCGTGGAACCTGTTGCAGATACCAGCGGTATCCTTGTGTCATTCGACATCCATTCGCCAACTTCTCTGTCTCCGGCAATGATGCTGCTCACGCCTTCGGGTACTTTGTTTTTTTCAAAAACGGCTGAAACTATATGCTGGCATGCCACTGCGCATAGTGGCGTTTTTTCCGAAGGTTTCCAAACGCACACATTCCCGCATGCCCAACCAATCATGCTATTCCAGCTCCATACGGCTACCGGGAAATTGAAAGCGGAAATTATGGATACAATACCAAGTGGGTGCCACTGCTCATACATGCGATGTGCAGGTCTTTCACTGTGCATCGTCAATCCGTGCAGTTGTCTTGAAAGGCCAACTGCCAGGTCACAGATATCTATCATCTCCTGCACTTCACCAAGCCCTTCCTGCAGGCTCTTGCCCATTTCGTAGGAAACCAATTTCCCCAAAGGTTCTTTATTGGTCCGTAAAGCTTCGCTAATCTGCCTGATTACTTCTCCCCGCTTGGGGGCAGGCCATGATCTCCATTCAATAAATGCAGCTTGTGCTTTGCTTATTACCTGTTCATAAGCTTCTTTATCCGTGACGCTCACTGATGCAATTAATTTCCCGTCTACAGGAGAAAATGATTTGATAGCGGCACCTTTGCTTGTTATCCACTGCGCACCTGTTGACGTGCCGCTATTGATGCTTTCTATTTTTAATTGCCTGAGAAATTCCATAAAAAAAATTGCTTACGATTTTTAATCGCAAGCAATTTAGGAATTAACCATTAAACAATGGCTTAAACCTTAAACTTAAAACCTACTTATGAAAAAAGCATCCGATAGTTTATTACGATAGATATATTTTTCAGGTTGCGTTGAAAAAAACAAAGGCTGTTGTTAATAGGTGAATGATGAAAATATACCGGAGAAATAGAAACATGTCGTAACTTTAATTTACACACTGCTCTTTTTGATCTGACGGATTGCCATTTATAAATCTGGTTTTTACACCTCAGAACTACAAACTGGAAACTACAAACTATTCTTACCCCATTTTTTTATCCATCACCGCAAAAAAGCTTTCGCTGTAGCTGATGCCAATGGGTATTTCTTTATCGCCAATCTTCACTTTGCTTTTGCTGATGTTCTCGATCTTGCTTATCGGCACAATGTAGGAGCGGTGGATGCGGACAAACTCTTTTGCCGGCAACTTTTGTGTGATCGTTTTCAGCGTCATCAATGTGAGAATGGATTTTTGCGGAAGGTAAATTTTGATATAATCATCCAATCCCTCGATGAACAGGATTTCCTTCAGGTTAATTTTTGCCATCTGGTAGTCGGATTTCACAAAAATATATCCGTCCTGCATTTCCTGATTGGTAATGTAGTCTATATATTCCTTTGCTTTGTAAACTGATTTCAGAAAACGGTCGTACTCTATTGGTTTCAACAGATAATCAATGGCATCCACGTTAAAGCCTTCTACAGCGTATTCGCTGAATGCGGTAGTGAATATAACGGCGCTGTTTTTCTTATTGATGATTTTCGAGAACTCTATCCCGTTGATATCAGGCATTTGTATATCAAGAAATATTATGTCGATGTTTGTAGTTTCTAAAAGCTTCTTTGCTTCAAAGGGATCTGTGAATGTCCCCTTGAGCTCAAGAAAATATATTTTGGCAATGTATTTTTTCAGCAGTTCAAGAGCCAAAGGCTCATCATCAATCGCAATGCAGGTAAGCATTATAAATGAATGTTTAAGTTTACAGTATAAGTTGTCTTTTCATCAGAAAGGCAAAGTTTATAGCGATTGTGATACAAAAGCTCCAGCCTTCTTTTTATATTGACGATTCCTATGCCGGTAGTTTCCGTGGGTTTAAGCAGAGACTGTGTGTATTTATTGTTGTTTATCTCAAATTCAAGCTCTTTATCTCTTATGTTCAAGCATATATGGATCGGAGAGGCTTCTCTTGTGCTGATGCCATATTTGAAAGCATTCTCAACAAAGGGCAAAAACAAGAGAGGAGATATTTGCTTTCCTTCAGGATCGCCTGTTATTGTAAACTCAATCTTTGATTTATCCGTCAGGCGCATTTTCTGCAGTTCGATAAAATGCGAAGTGAATTGTATCTCCTTTTCGAGTGGCACAGAATTGTTTTTTGCTTCTGTCAGTACATAGCGCATGATGCTGGACAGTTTCATCACTGCCTCACCTGTTTTATCTGAACCTGCTTCTGCCAGTGAGTAAATATTATTAAGCGTATTGAACAGGAAGTGCGGATTGATCTGCGATTTCAGAAAAGATAATTCGGTATTTAGTTTTTCATTTTCAATCTCTCTGCTTTTTTTCTCATACTCGAACCATTGAGAAACCACTTTAATGCCCGTGCTGATGACGAATACCAACAGAGAAATAGCAATAGAGCCGCCCGATAAAAGAGGTGGAGAGAGATTGTGAGATCTGTTACCTGATTGCCAGGGGATCGGTGGGAGTCTATGAAGGTCATCGCTCAGGTAACGATAAAATCGGGGAAAGACACCAAAGAAAATCAAAAGGCTTATAATAACAAAAACGTAAAGAAGCATTTTTTTTTTCTCAAGCAGTTTAGGTATGAGCAAAGAGAAATTAATGTAATAAAAAACGATGTACATGAAGCTGCTTAGCAGGAAATAAAAAGAAATGTATTGTTCGGGAATGAATGGCCCATCCTTAGGGCGGGGAACAAAAGCAAAAGGAAGCATTAAAAAGCAAAGCCATGCTGCAACATGGACTATAGCCTGTAAAATGATTTTATTGAGCTTCATTTTAATGAACGAACTTATTTTATCTGATGAAGACAAAGCTATTATTCTTTTTTAAAGAGGGAAGTTAAAAACATTTATTAAAACTCATTCGGCTAACCGAATAGACGAATACTATATAATAATCGGTGAATGATAACATAAACAAACGATGCATGCTTCTTAACGAACCCATTTCATAAGGAAATAAAATAATGCTATTCTATAAAAGTTCCTCCGGGGCAAAAGCCTGTTTCAGAAGTGCCTGCTTCATACCATATAAGGAGTAAGTCCGTTAACTAACGGACTTACCCCGAAAGAAACCCCCTTATGGAGTTGACTAAAAGCAGGGAAACACATAGCGGAGAAAACAAAAAAGCCACACTATAAGCGTGGCTTTTTTGTTTGATTTTATAATATTTAGAAATTGAATGCAAACTTTGTAAATAATCGCATCCCATCAAATCCCATCTGCACGGAGTCAAACGGCCCGCCTGATTCGCTGTCATCAGCCGACGCAAGCCTTGCATTGTTAACTACTGATAAGTCCGGGTGTACATTGAATATATTGTCTACCCCTAAATACCAGGTCACATTTTTCGAAAGCTTGTAATTCGCATACAGGTCGGTAACCACTTTGCCTCTGTGAACAAAATTTTCGGGCACAACTGAACTACCATCATCGGTGGTGACATAAGGATCATAACCTAAGCCTGCGGCTGAAGTATTGGCGCCGCCAGGCCCGTTAGGATCTGCATTAGGTAATGACGAATATCCAAATCCTTGTGTCACCACCTTGCCATAATAAGTAAGATGTGCCCCAAGTCCGAATTTCTTTACGCCATATTCAATTGTGAAATATGCTTTACCAAGAGGAGCAGATGCTTTTAAGAAATATTGCTCTCTTGTGCTGTAAAATGCCTGTTGGTGCAGGTAACTATCATTAAGCGCAGGAGGTATGCTGATATTATCAATGTTGATATTTTGCAGATTTCCTGCAAGCGATATTTTCAAATTATTTCTGCCCCACCTTTTATTGTAATCTAATACCATATCAAGGCCTGTATTGGTGGTATTTACAGCATTTGCAAAAAATTGTACCTGGGATACATTAAATTGAGCTAAATAGGGTGCAATAGCTGTTACATCGCTTCCAAACTGGCCAGTAAGCACAATCCTGTTTTTTATCTTAACGATATAGCCATCGACTGTCACTGTAAAATTGTTGGCGGGTTTCCAGGTAAAGCCTACAGTGCTATTAAGAGAGGTTTCCTGCTTTAGGCTCGGGATTCCTGCAGCTTTGGCAATAATGCTTGTATTTGGGATATATTTGGTGTATACGAGATTGCCGTTTTCGACTGTGGTATTGGTGTTGCTGAAATTGATTTGCGCCAGTGAAGGAGCCCTGAAGCCAGTGCTTATAGACCCGCGCAGATTGAAGTTATCCGTTATTTTATAACGGGTCGCAAATTTATAAGTGTTTACAAAGCCAAAATCGGAGTAGTTCTCGAACCTGGCAGCTCCGTCTATCAGCCATCTGCTGGTGACATCAAGTGATGCTTCGACATAGCCGCCAACATTTGTTCTGCTGGCATTTACTGCATCAGAAGGCTGATAACCGGGATAACCTTCAGAACCGGAAGCAGGTGCCTTATAAGCTCCAATGCTTGGATAGTATCTTTGTGCGGTGTCAACAGCTGCATATGAGTTATATTCTCCATGATAAATCACGTAATTCTCATAGCGAAATTCTGTCCCGAAGTTCAGTGTGAGGCCTTGGCCAGCATTCGGGAAATGCTTGCTCACGTCAAGGCTGGCCGTATTTTGCAAAAGCTTAAAGCCGCCATCATCGAAGCGGGTTTGTTGAGTTACTTCAGGCTCTGGCAGCGAAGCATTAAAAGTCTTGTTGCCAAAATAATGGAAATTGTTGCTGCCAAAAGTATTGCTGATATCCCAATCCCATCCCTTGCCGATAGTGCCTTTGAAACCCGCTGTTGCGGTCACATCGGTTATATACACGTCCTCCTGTGGATCGTAGTATTCATTCAGCGTGTCAAGCTGGCCTTGGGTAGGGTCGAATACCCGCATAATGCCTGGAACATACAAAAGATTGCCATTTAAATCTGTTGGTGTTTTTTGCGGGCCTGCGTAGTCGAAAAAATTGTTTCCTGAAAAGTTTCTTGTGTAAGCGTAAACATTGGAATGTTTGTAATTATACAGCCCGTTAAAATAAAACGAGGTCTTAGTGCCTGCAATGGGGATTTCAGAATTTACTACAATGCCTCCAGATGTGACTGCCCCATCACCGAATGCCCTTCTGATGGCATCCACAGGCAGTGCATGCGCAAGGTTTGTAGTAATATTCGTATCAGGAACCTGCCTGAAGGTTTTGCCCTGCGCAAAGAAATTGCCCGCTACATTAATATAGCCATTGCTTTTGCCTACGCCTACTCCGTAATCAACCCCAAAGTTCACTGTTTTGCCATCAAACTGGCTTCCTGTGTAATACTGGGTAGGATCCATGCTGTTGAGCGCATTGTATTTATGATCATAGTAGCCGCTTCCCCCTACGTTAAAAGTCAGTTTATTGATGTCTTTCTTGAGGATTATGTTTATGACACCAGCAATGGCATCCGATCCATACTGCGCTGCAGCACCATCGCGCAATACTTCAATGCGGTCAATTGCGGCTTCGGGTATTGCATTTAAATCTGTGCCGGAGTTCCCTCTTCCGCGAGTTCCTGAAGTAGCAACATAACCTGTTTGATGTTGACGTTTGCCATTTATCAGTACAAGGGTTTGGTCAGGACCTAGCCCGCGAAGGCTTGCCAGGTCAATAGCATCTGCACCATCTGCTCCGCTTTGTTTATTGTAGTTGAAAGAAGGCACTGTCATATTCAGGATGGAACTCAGGTCAGATTTTGCCGTTATCTGGTCAATTTGGTTCATTTTTATTATATCCACCGGAACCGGGGATTCGGTTTTAGACCTTGCAACACCGCGATTTCCTACAAAAACCACTTCCTGCAATTCAGTAGATGCTTGTTCCAGCGAAATGGATATATCTGACAACCCGCTTACATTTAAGGATTGGGTTTTATAACCGATAATGCTTATCTCGAGGACATCATTTGGGCTTGCGAGTATTTTAAATATCCCTTCATTGTTGGTAGAAGTACCCTTTCTAGTGGATTTGATCTTAACTGACGCGCCAGATATTGGAACACCTGTTTTTAAGTCTGTTACTTTGCCTGTAATGGTGGTTTGCGCTAAAATCGCAAGGGAGGCCAATAATAAGCCTGCAAGAAAAAGCGTTCTTCTCATGTTTTGTTGGTTTTGGTTACGTATGCAATTTAATGATAAATAATAGTTTTATCTACTCGTGCATTTAATCAAGAGTTGGATTTGCTTAAAATAGCTGCATATATATTTATTTAATATATTAAAATCTTATAGAAAGATTATGAAATATGGTTTATTTTATATTTTTTTGTATAATAGTTCAGCTTATTGGCCGTACCTCTCATTATCCAGGCTTTCTCTGATAAACAAAGGCTGTAGTATATCGTCCGATCTTATTCCTTTTAAAAATCTGCTGATTGTTGCCCCATCATTGTGTACTTAAACTGACAGCATGGTTAAAGTTTTACTTAACCTCCATTTTTGTGCTTTTTTTATTTTTTTTGGCAATACGCTATTTGCTGAAAAGGGGGATACCATGCCTTATCACTCTTCGCTTGCAAAATTGGTCGGCACGATAAAGAATATTGACACTGCTTCAAATGGGGTAAAACATGGCACTAAAATCTGTAGTTGCCAGATATTGGTATTGCAAACCAGCTACCGCAGACAGAAGAATTTTGCGTTGTTTGCAGAGAGAACAAACAAAAAAAGTTTTGCTTCAGATATATCTTTTGCAAAAAAGGTAATTGAAAGGGAAAAAAGGCATATGCAGTCTCTATTTTACGATAAACTGGAAGTTGTTGGATCCGTTTCTGATGCTATTGATTGCAAAAGCATGTTCAAGCGATTAAAGACAAAAAATAAATCATTGTATTTGTATGATATTCTGGATGCGGATATACGGAGATAGTTTGTTGTTCTTCTCCTTCAGATGTTCAGTTATAAAAATCCATTTTAATTTTTAGTATTCGGGTATAAGATATTTGAATTACTACACGGTTTTCAAGTTTCGAAACCACAAACTGGAGACCGAAAACTAATATTGTTCTTGTTCATTAGGAAAATCATTAGCCTTTACATCCTGTATATATTGATGTATTGAATCCGTAATGAGTTTGTTCAGGTTCAGATATTGCCTGAGAAATCTTGGCTTGAACTCTGTGTTGATTCCGAGCATATCGTGCATTACCAAAACCTGGCCATCGCAATATCTACCTGCGCCGATGCCTATCGTTGGAATCTGCAGGCTTTCGGAAACTTCTTTTGCGAGAGTGGCGGGGATCTTTTCCAGCACAATTACAAAGCAACCTGCATCCTGCAAAAGCTTTGCATCCTTTTTTAACTTTTCTGCCTCAGCCTCTTCTTTTGCCCGTACATTGTATGTGCCGAATTTATAAATCGATTGCGGCGTGAGTCCCAGATGCCCCATTACGGGGACACCTGCGGCGATGATCCTTTTAACCGATTCAAGAACTTCTTCGCCACCTTCCAGTTTAATACCATGGGCTCCGGTTTCTTTCATTATCCTGATTGCTGATACCAAAGCCTCTTTCGAATTCGATTGATAAGAACCGAATGGCATATCTACAACCACAAGGCTTCGGTGAACTCCCCGCACTACAGATGCTGCGTGATAGATCATCTGGTCCAGCGTAATGGGCAGTGTTGTTTCATGCCCGGCCATTACATTGGATGCAGAATCGCCTACCAATATCACGTCAATGCCAGCCGCATCAAAAATCTTTGCAAAAGAAAAATCATAAGCAGTGATCATGGAAATTTTTTCCCCATTTTGTTTCATCTTCAGCAACGTGTGGGTAGTAATTTTTTTAATTTCCTTATTAACAGACATG
>Ga0302280_1000896_pt1 | contig 25764 bp, 25 predicted proteins | sample III_Fen_E1_1_FD_198771 | JGI IMG/M metagenome (GOLD analysis project Ga0302280, IMG submission 198771) | Peat permafrost microbial communities from Stordalen Mire near Abisko, Sweden - III_Fen_E1_1 | ecosystem: Environmental > Terrestrial > Soil > Wetlands > Permafrost | place: Sweden: Abisko... | reverse complement strand
TATTGGGATCCTTTGGGCACGGTATCGGGGATTGTTTTTAAAGATAAAATAGGTGATGGTAAGTATGTGTCAGGGGATGAAGGGATTCCTGGAGTTAAGGTGAAAGTCGGAGATAAGATGGCCACGACAGACAAGGATGGTCGTTACCATATTCAAGTGAGGGCTCGGGGAGTGGATGTGATGCCTGTTTTGGATTCGATCCCAGGTGGGCTTATATTCTCAACGCCACAGAAGATAAATCTTCAAATTAAGCAGGGCCGAATGAGTAAGTCTGATTTTGGTTTGATCAGTCAGACAGGGATTTATGGGATCGTCTTTGTGAGCCGAAACGGAACAAATACACCTAGTGAAGGGGATCAGTTTATTGGTAAGGTGAAGATCATTTTAGATGGCCATGAAATACAAAAGAGTGATTCTCACGGAGAATTTTATTTCAGGAAGGTTTCCGCGGGCACACATACTATTTCTATTGATATTAATTCCATGGCGATTAATATGGTTCCGCAGGTGAAATTAAAAAATACGATAGATGTGGCCGAAGGTTCGAATTTCGACTTTAATATCCCTGTTGAAATTAAAAAAGCAGACAATGAAGACAATTAATTACGGCACGACCACAGAAGTCAGGCTGATACTTTTATTATCTCTGATCACGGTTTGTGTTTGAACTAATTGAAAAGCGTTGCTAGAAAATTGAAGGGCGTTAGGATTATTGGTGATCATGGCATGTTCCGGTAAGTAGGCGGATACTTGAAAGCTGATGGTCCTGGAACCTTCCGCGCAATAAGCAGGGATACTTTGTAAGAAGATGAGGCTTGTGAGGGTGAGTAGGATGAATGATTTATTCATTTCGTCCTCCTTGAAGAGAATTGTTTTTCCCGAAAAAGAGGACGAAATGCATTTCACTAAACCAAGTTAAACTTAGGTCCGGCAACCAGACAGCCATACTTATCCCCAGATAAGTTTAGGCTCACGGCTTTGCGTCCTACTCTTTAGAGTAGTTTGCCTTTTTCGAGTTTTTAAAGAGCGTATTGCTAAATCACAATTAAAATATAACATATATTCTTTTTCTTTGCCATTTCACAGGGTTTTTTGATACTATGTAAATCGTTAAATACCAGTACTTTATAGATTAGGAACTATCACATGAATCATGTTCATATAATTAAGATTTCCAAAGAATTAAATATTCACGAAAAGCAGGTCAGCACCACAGCCGCTTTGCTATCTGAAGGCTCCACAGTCCCTTTCATTGCGCGCTATAGAAAGGAAGCCACCGGCACCTTGGATGAAGTGGCTATTGCGGCTATTCGCGATCGATTGCAACAATTGCAGCAATTGGATGAGCGAAAGGTGGCTGTGCTTGAATCAATTGAAAAGCAGGGCAAACTGAATGACGAATTAAAAAATAAGATCAATGCTTCTGAGACCATGGCTGTTTTGGAAGATTTGTACTTGCCCTATAAACCTAAACGCCGGACACGTGCTACCATGGCTCGAGAAAAGGGTTTGGAGCCTTTGGCTCAAGTGATCTTCGAGCAAAAGTCTGGTGTCGATCCAAAAGCTGAAGCACTTAAATTTGTTAATGAAGAATTGAAGGTAACGGGTGTAGACGAGGCTTTGGCTGGGGCCAGGGATATTATTGCGGAATGGATCAATGAAGATGCTAAGGCCCGCGCTGCTATTCGCCAGTTATTCTTAGATAAAGGTGTATTTGATTCTAGGGTAATCAAGGGTAAGGAGCAGGATGGGATTAAGTTTAAAGATTATTATGATTGGCAAGAGCCTGTTAAGGTGTCACCTTCGCATCGAGTATTGGCCATGCGTCGAGGAGAGAATGAAGAATTCTTGATGTTGAGGATACTTGTTTCAGAGGAAGAAGCCTTGGGAATTTTAAATGAGATGTTTTTCAAAAGCGAAAAATCTAATCTGTGTGCGTCACAGGTTCAGATGGCTGTTGAAGATTGTTTTAAACGTTTATTGTCTTTGTCGATGGAAACAGAGATTCGTTTATTGACCAAACAAGCGGCGGATGAAGAAGCGATTAAGGTTTTTGTTGAGAATTTACGTCAACTCTTGATGGCATCACCATTAGGGCAGAAGAATGTTTTAGCCATTGATCCGGGTTACAGAACGGGATGTAAGGTTGTTTGCCTGGATGCTCAAGGGAAATTATTACAAAATACCGCCATTTACATTAGTCAATCAGAAGGGCAAATGGAGCAGGCGGTCAAGACGATCAAAGATTTGTGCAAGCTTCATAAGATTGAATGCATCGCTATCGGAAATGGGACTGCTGGTCGTGAGACGGAAAGTTTTGTGCGGTCTTTGAAGCTCCCGGATATCCAAATCGTGATGGTCAATGAAAGTGGTGCTTCCATTTATTCGGCTTCGGAAGTGGCCCGTGAAGAATTTGCTGATTTTGATGTGACAGTGCGTGGTTCTGTTTCTATCGGTCGTCGTTTACAGGACCCGTTGGCGGAGTTGGTTAAAATTGATCCTAAAAGTATCGGGGTGGGGCAATACCAGCATGATGTCGACCAGCTTAAACTTAAAAAGAGTTTGGATGATGTGGTGATTAGTTGTGTTAATCAGGTGGGGGTGGAAGTTAATTCTGCCAGCAAGCAATTGCTGATGTATGTTTCAGGTCTGGGGCCTGCATTAGCAGCAGCCCTTGTTGAATACCGTAACGCGAATGGACCTTTTGTATCTAGGGAAGGTTTAAAGAAGGTTCCAAAGCTTGGGAGTAAGGCTTTTGAACAGGCTGCTGGATTCTTGCGCATACGTAATGCAGGTAATCCTCTTGATGCCTCTGGCGTTCATCCGGAAAGTTATGTGATTGTGGAGAACATGGCCCGGGATCTAGGTGTGGCTGTGCCTGATTTGATCAAGGATGATCAATTGCGCAAGAAAATTGATGTGCACAAATATGTGACGCCGACTGTTGGTTTACCGACGCTGTTTGATATCAAGGATGAGTTAGCCAAGCCCGGCCGTGACCCTCGCGCCCAATTTGAAGCTGTTGTTTTTAAAGAAGGTATCGAGAAAATGGAAGATCTGCAACCGGATATGGAATTAAACGGGATTGTCACTAATATAACTAATTTTGGCGCATTTGTGGACATTGGGGTGCATCAAGATGGTTTGGTTCATATCAGTGCCATGTCAGATACCTATATCAAGAATCCAGCTGATTTTCTTAAAGTTGGGCAGAAGGTGAAAGTTTGGGTTTTGGAGATTGATCCGGCCCGTAAACGGATTAGTTTAAGCATGATCAAAGGTTTTAGCAGTAAGGATAAATCTAAAGGTGAAGGAAAGGCAAAGGCAGATATTTCAAGAACAGGCACTTTGAGTAAGCCTGCCCAGCAGCCTAAAGCGCCGGTACGTAAAGAATTATATCGATGGTAGTTCTCAAGCTGGGCACCTTAAAACGTTGATCAAGTGATAGGGAATATTTGACGATGCCGTTATTTTCGGATATCGTATTATATTCAATTTGGTCATCCTGAGCATGGCGAATGATCTTAACCACAATGGAGGTTTCTTTGCGTATCGCTATCACCGGTGCCACGGGGATGATTGGGGTTAAGTTGACGGCTTTCTTGATGGCTCAGGGTCATCAGATCGCTGTCATTTCTCGTCGATCTTCCTATCGTCATCCTCAAACATCATTGATTGTTTGGGATCCGGAGTTAAATTATTTAGAAACAGAGCAGTTAGAAGGCTTTGATGTCATCATTCATTTGGCTGGTGCCAGTGTCGGAGAGTATTGGAGCTCGTCACATAAAAAAGATATTTTAGAAAGTAGGGTCAGGTCAACAAAGCTTCTGTGTGAGACCTTGCTGCAGGTGAAGGTAAAGCCCAAGCTTTTAATTGCCGCCTCTGCAATTGGTTTTTATGGGAATCATTCCCCTCAAGAAGTTTTAGATGAAAATAGCCCGTTAGGTGCAGGTTTTTTGGCGGATGTTTGTGGTCAATGGGAAGAAGAAACAAAGGTTTTGTCTTCAACAGGAATTCGTCTGGTGCGCATGAGATTGGGCGTTGTTTTAAGCAAGGGTGGTGGGGCCTTAAACAAGATGTGGAAGCCTTTTCAGTTGGGTCTTGGGGGAATCTTAGGCAATGGTCAGCAGGTGATGAGTTGGGTGGCTTTGGATGAAATTCCTTATGTTGTTGACCATTTAATTAAAACAGATACTATTATGGGTGCGGTCAATGTGGTTTCCCCACAAGCGGTATCTAATGCTGAATTTACCAAAGTTTTAGGTGAAGTGATGCATCGCCCAACGATATTACCTGTCCCTTCTTTTGCCATACGTTTATTGTTTGGGGAAATGGGGCAGAGTTTGTTGTTAGAAGGTGCTCGAGTGATCCCACGCCGTCTCATGGAGAGTGGTTATCAATTTCGATTGGCTGATTTAAAGGATGCTTTAAAAAAGGTCATTAATTAAAATGTCTTATTTAGTCTTAGCACGCAAATATCGTCCGCAAAGCTTTGAAGAATTAGTGGGGCAGTCGCACATCACTGATCTTTTAGGAAAAGCAATTGAATCGGGCCGCATTGCCCATGCTTTTTTATTTTGTGGGCCAAGAGGGATTGGTAAAACTTCATGTGCCAGGATCTTAGCCAAAACACTTAATTGCCAGAAAGGTCCTACTTTAAAACCTTGCGGTGAATGTTCTGCCTGTATGGAAATTGCCAATGGGAATAGTTTTGATGTGATCGAGATCGACGGTGCTTCCAACCGTGGTATTGATGAGATTCGAACCCTTCGTGAAAATGTCAAATTTGCTCCCAGCTATGGCCGTTATAAGATTTATATTGTTGATGAAGTCCATATGCTTACTTCAGATGCTTTTAATGCATTGTTAAAAACATTAGAAGAGCCGCCTGAGCATGTGAAGTTTATTTTCGCCACGACAGAAATTCATAAAGTGCCAGCCACCATCCTTTCGCGCTGCCAGCGCTTTGATTTCAAGCGCATCCAGGTTGAGATCATCATGGCTAATCTTAAAAGTATTTGTGAGAAAGAAAATTTGAAGGCTAATGAAGAAGCTTTGTTTGCCATTGCCAAGGCGTCCCAGGGCAGTATGCGTGATGCGTTGAGTATCCTAGATCAATTAAGTGCTTTAAGTGATAAGGGGATTGATGCTTCCGACGTGTTTTCTATGCTTGGGATGGTGGAGATTGAATTTTTATTTGATCTGACAGATGCTTTGATTGCGCGTTCTTGTGTAAAGGCCTTTGATATTTTTAACCAGATCATTGAGCGGGGCAAGGATATCAAACAATTAGGTAAAGATTTGACGGAGCATTTTAGGCATTTGATGATTATCAAGGTGGGCGGTGTTAGTTTAAATGGTTTGGTTGATTATCCTTCTGGCGTCAAACAACGTTTAGGCGCTCAGGCAGATAAAATTACTATTGCTGGCATACTTCGGGCCATTGAACTTTTTATTGAGGCTCAGGAGACGGCCAAGATCATGGAAACCTTACGGATGCCTCTGGAAGTGGCTTTTGCAAAATTGACCTACGGGGGAGCGACCGGCGTTATATCTCAACCATCTGCGGTGGCTGCTTCTCTGCCAGTTTCAAAATCTGTGACTTTGCCCGTAGCTACGTCTACATCTCCGTCTAAGATTCAGGTTCAGCCGGCTACACAGGCGCCTATAGAAACTATTAAGGCTGAAACTTTTGAAGAGATTAAGGTTCATTGGAATGCTTTGACGCATGAAGTTTCTCGTCAGAAAATGGCCTTAGCCTCTTATCTGCAGGAAGGAACCCTTTGTGAATTCAAAGGGGGGAAATTATTGATAGGGTTTTCAAAGGAAAACACTTTTGCTAAAGATTGTTTGAGTAGTAAGGAGAATTTGAAGTTTCTTGATACGCTCTTTTCGGCAAAATTGAATGCTCCTGTTTCTTTAAATTTTAAGATTATTGAGAAGGCAGATACTCCGATTAAGCAGGAAGAGCCGATAGTCAAATCAGCATTAGAAATGTTCGGTGGCAAGGTTGTTAAAGAATGGCCTAATGCGCAGAAATAATTCATGTATCCAAAGCTAATAGAAAATTTGATTGAACGGCTTACTAAGCTTCCTGGCATTGGTCGTCGGAGTGCAGAGCGTATCGTTTATTGGATGTTGGCTCAAGACGCTCAGAATGTCAAAGCGCTTGCGGACAGCATTCAACAGCTAAAAGAAGGTTTGCGTTTCTGTAAGCAATGCAATCATTTGAGCGAGCAAGAATTATGTTTGGTGTGTGCGGATTCTAATCGTGATCGTAAGATCATTTGTATTGTAGAGAGTCCTAAAGATCTTTTAGCGATTGAGCGTTCAGGAAGTTATCGCGGGATTTATTATGTGTTGCTCGGGAATATTTCGCCCTCTGAAGGGCGCGGTCCTGATGATTTAAATATTGCCAAATTGATTACTCGTATCAAAGATGAAGGAATTGGTGAGGCTGTGATTGCGACAGATCCTGATGCTGAAGGTGAGATGACGGCATTATATCTGACAAAAGAATTAAAAAATTTAGGTGCGCGGGTGACGCGAATCGGATTAGGTATTCCCGTCGGTTCCGCTGTTGAGTATGTGGATATTTCAACTTTGGCCATGTCCATGAACTCACGCAGAGTGATTGACTTCTAAAATTTTTTAAGTATAATACCCAAATCAATTAGGTAATTTCCTAATATTTGTTTGCAAATTTTGTTCTTAATAGTTTTTTATTCCCCTGTAGCTCAGTCGGTAGAGCGGCACGCTGTTAACGTGCATGTCCGAGGTTCGAGCCCTTGCGGGGGAGCCATTCGATACACTCAGGCGCACCATTGCCTGAGTGGTTAACAAATAGCCCTTTTTCGACCGGTTGGTCAAAAAGGGCTATTTTTATTTCATCCGGTTTGAAGGTGATTTGATCGACAAAATAGGGGAGAAGCTCTTTAATTTCTTCTGGAAGGGCCTTATCATAAACCTGGCTAAATTTAGTTAATGATTTGTGCATAATTTCGGCATCAAAGACTTTCTGCCTTTTTTCATTAATTTGGTAGGTCAAACCTTCAGTGGCTTTCTCCAGCTGTTCCCTATGTTCTTCCAGTTTCCCTAATTTTTCTGAAATTGATTTATAGTCTCCAATCTGTTTGTTAGCGATGGCTGTGACAAGGTTATCAATCTGATCTTTTAACGGTAAAAGTTTATTTTCATGGTCTTTTTTGGTTTCATTGAGGATAAGCAATTCATCATTGACCGATTCATTGGCTTTAAGCACGATTTGATTGAGGAAATCATTATCAACGGAAAGAAGTCGGATCTTATCAAGGGCGATTTTTTCCAATTTGTTAGCCGGAACATATTTCATTTCACAGCCGTCCTTGCCTCCATGAGCATTTTTCGTGCATTGGTAATAATAGTGAAGTTTTCCGCCCCGTCCCGTGCAATATTTACTTGTCATAAAAGAGCCGCACCAGCCGCATTCTAAAAGACCTTGAAGAATAAAAGTATGTTGTTTCGGTTGTTTTGGATTGCGGCGGGTAGGAGCTTGTTTCGCTATCACTTCATTAACTTGTTTCCAAAGGTCACGGTCAATAATAGATTCGTGTTGTCCTTTAAAATATTTGTCTTTAAGCCCAACATCCCCAATATAGACACGGCTTTTTAGTTTTTGAATAATCATTGAATTGGTGAATTTCTTGCCACCATGCGTTACATTGCTACGGCTGGCAATATATTCTTTGGTCCGGTATCCTTGATTATTAAGCCATAAAGCAGTCTGCAAGGAGGAGCCGAGTTCAAGATATTTTATATACATTAGTTTTACAATCTTGGCTTCTTTTTTATTGATGACTAATTTTTTATCTATGAGATCATAGCCGATGACTTGACCGCCATTCCATAAACCCTGTCCCGCACGCCAGGCCATCTTTTCCGTAGTACGTTTGGAAGTCTGCTCCCGTTCCAGTTCAGCAAAGACAAGTGTGATTTTGAGTGCAGCTTTCCCCATTGGGGTGGATGTATCAAAATTTTCATCAAGAGAAACGAATTCGATATTGTGTTTTTCAAATAAATCGACCATTTTATAGAAGTCAATGAGGGAGCGGCTTATGCGGTCAATTTTAGTACAAATAACGGTGTTAATTTTTCCTGATTTTATGTCAGCAAAAATAGCTTGAAGTTCTGGTCTATCAGTATTTTTACCTGATTTACCACGTTCTTCATAAGTTTTAATAATTTTCCATTTTTGATCGCCAGCGGTTTTATAGGTAATGAAGCTTTTCAGTTGACTGATTTGAGTATCAACGGAACTGTCACGTTTGTTGGCCTGCATTTCCGTGGAAACGCGGGCGTATAATCCGCAAAGACGATCCATGTAATCTTCTCCTTTTGGTGCGCTTGGTTTATCTCTTAGGATTAAATATATCACTAAATAAGAGATTTGAAACAAAAAAAGTTGATTCTTTTTGGATTTGGGAGTAATGTATTTTTTAAGCAATCAAACAGAGGGGCTAATATGTTCAATTTTATTACAGAGACGCGATTTGATCAGAAAAGCACAAGAATTTTGTGGGTAGAGTCATTTATTTTTGCTGTCATTTTTGGACTGATGTTTAAGACATGGGTGGTTTGGGGAGTGTTATTTTTAGGTTCAGCTGTTCTTTTGAGCAAGCCCAATACTGCGGTTTATACGATCTTTGTTGTATGTGCTTTATGGACTTTTATTTTTGCTGCGTTAGGTTATGGCATTGGCGGATGGATTGGGGCAATAGTGGTAGGAGCGACAGTTTTTTATAAGGGGGTAAGGCTTCATTTACGTGAGTTAAAGCGTTTACCTGATCAATCGAATTTTGCTGTAAATGATTGGAGACAAAATTGGTACTTAGGACGGCAGAATTTGAATTAAGTAGAATTGCTAAGGCTTAAATTTCGTTAGCATCTTCTATTTTGATGTATTTAGCCCTTTTTGATTTCGCCTTCGGTGAGATTGCAAAGGGTTTTATTTTTGATCATTGAGACAAAGGCTCACCAAGGTGCATATAAATTATTTGGAGTTAAAATAAGGTAGGAGTATACTACCGAAATTAAAAGGTAGGTGTCAGTTAGTTTGAAGTTAGTAGTATTAAATGGTCATATAAGTTACAAAAATTAATAAAATTAATCTTTTTTAAAATATGAGTAATAGAAAATTTAAAATTTTATCAATTGATGGCGGTGGGATTAGAGGAATAATCCCGGCTATGTTTTTGGAAGAAATTGAAAGCTCCTTGTCAGTGCCAATTTGGGAATATTTTGATTTAATATGTGGAACAAGTACTGGTGGAATTATTGCGTTGGCTATTGGATTTGAAAAACCGATGGCAGAAATTAGAAGATTATATGAGATCGAAGGGTACAAAATATTTCCCATATCTTACAGGAAGAATATTTTTAAGAATGCGAGTTCAATGTTTAGTATGTTGATTGGAAATGGTCAGAAATATCCAACTAATGTGCTTGAAGAAGAATTGAAGAAAGAATTTATTTCTAATAATGAATTTCTTAAAATGTATCAATCTAAGGTTGGGCTATGTATTCCTGCAGTTAATGTTTCATCTGGTCAGGTGGTTGTATTTAAGACGCCACATAAGGTAATTAACCCAAAAGAGGAGACTTTTTCTAATGATGCTAATAAGGCGGTTTGGGAGGTGGCAAGAGCTACAAGTGCGGCGCCAAGTTATTTTAAAACAGCAGCTATTGAAAATTCTTTTTTTGTAGATGGAGGTTTATACGCAAACAATCCAAGTTTAGTAGGTATAATAGAAGCTAGACGTTGTGGTTTTGAATTATCTGAAATATCAATTTTATCTTTAGGTACAGGTACATCCATTTATGAAACTCCCCATAAAAAAGCTAAGAATATGAATCTTTTAAATTGGGGGTGGGTAAAGGGAATTTTTGAATTATCTTTAGAGGCACAGTCTATGGCCGTAGAGAACCAAGTATCACTTTTAAATCCTCAACAGTACAAACGGTTACAGCATATTTTTAAGACTAAACTCGAACTAGATCATATGGAGCAATTACCAGATTTTAAGTGTGCAGCTGAAAAGATGATTAAAGAGAATAAGGATGGTATATTGTCTGAATTTTTTACTGAGAAAGCTAAAGGATTTTTATATCCTATAAAAGGAGAGAATTAATGGCAGATTGTCATGATTTATTTGAGAAGTTTTTAGAAGAAATTACTCTACATGATTCAAAGAAGTTAAATTTGATCGCCGCACGGGATGCTTTGAGAGAGAAGATAAAAACATATTTTAGAGATAAAAAGAAATTTTCCGTTCCTAAATTTCATGGACAAGGTTCGTATATGATGCGGACGGTTGTTAATCCTTTGGATGGTGAATACGACATAGATGATGGGGTATATTTACAACATTTAGGTGAAGACAAATCTCGCTGGCCATCCCCTAGTGAGGCTCATAAATGGATTTATGAAGCGGTAGATGGTCATACTAATGAAAAACCTTTCGAGAAGCCGACATGTATAAGAGTGATCTATGTGAGTAATTATCATGTTGATTTGCCAATATATTCTTCTTACAAAGGAGATTATTATTTGGCAGATAAGAATAGTGGATGGCGCATCAGTGATCCTAAAAGCATTACTGATTGGTTTGTAGAAAAAGTTGGTGAAAAAGGAGAGCAGTTAAGAAACATAGTAAAATATATGAAAGCCTGGGTAGATAATCAAGCTCAAACCAATGGAAAAATGCCAAGCAGTCTTATTATTACAAAACTTGTAACTGATAATTTCGTTTCGCGAGTTAGAGATGACGTTAGTTTATCAAAGACTGTTGCTTCGATTGATCAATTGATTTCGCAAGACTTTACTGTTAATAATCCTATTGATAATGCAGAGATTATTAGTGATAGGATTGACGCTAATCAAAAGGAAGTTTTTAAGAGGTTAATTAAAAAAATGGCTGAAAATAGTGAAAGTGCTATTAAAGAAGAAAATAAAAAGAAGGCGTGTACGGTATGGAGAAAAGAGTTCGGGGATAGATTTTATGACTGTAATCAAATACGGGATGATAAGGGGGCGCTATATACTGCAGCTCCTGCATTATTAAGAAATGACGCAAGGTCTGCATAATAAAATCCTAGATGATTTTTATCGAGATTGTGTTTCAAAATCGAGACAATATCTTGAACAAATATTCGAAGTAAAAGAATGTGAAGCAGGCGATTTTGATATTTCTAGTGTTTCAAAGGGTAATACGTTCCCAACATATCTTGCTAATCCTTATAGTTGGAAAGTAAAAGTAAATAGCTGCATAGGAGAAATTTATTTAATAGTCTTGGTTCCTCAGCGGTATCCAGATAACTTTCCACGTATATATTTAACATCCGCTTTATTTAAGAAGATATATCCAATTCCTCACCTAGATAAGTACGGCTTTATTTGTACTCGTGATCCTCGAACAGTTATTATTAATGATGATACTCCTGGCGAAGCAATAAAAGCATTAATTGATGTAGCTTTAGAAATAATAGAGGCAGGAGTCAATAAAAGTAATGAACATGAGTATTTTGATGAGCTAATTGCTTACTGGGATGACAATGTTTCAGCTCAAATGCTATCAAATTTTACCATCTTAAATAAAGCTACAATAGCAGAGATGTATATTATAACAGGCTCTTTATTGGGAAGTAGAGATATTACAAGCAACATGGATAAATCATCAATGATGGTATGGTTAGCAAAGTTTAAATTGTCAATTAAAGAAGTCCTAAAAGATAAAGTATTATTTTTGCCGGTAAGACCTGAGTTGCCTTTTAATATAGTTAATTTCAATGATGTTTATAAATTCTTATTAAATGTAACGGATGCAGAATCAAAGAAATTGATTCAAGATTATTATTCTAGGCCACAAAACATGTATTCTGTAGTTTGCTCCATCCCAAAAGGAAATGAATTTATTTTATTTGGATGGTCACATATAGGTTGGCAAGATATTAGGGTAAATGGTTATAGAAATGGTCACGCTCCATTTAATATTATTATAAACAGCCATGAATTTAGGAGTAAGAAATTGATCAAAATAAAGATAATCAGATTAGACGAACAAAGTTTAAATAATAGGATCTCCTAAATGGCTAACAATTTTTCTGTTGCAATAGTGGGTTGTGGATCTGTTGGTAGTCGTTTAGCTATGAGATTGGCTGAGATTGGTGTTGAGAGGCTACTTCTTATGGATAATGAGATGCTTTTACCTCAAAATGCAGTGAGACATTTGTGTGGTTTGTCTGAAGCAATCAAAAATACTAAAAAAGTAAATGCCGTAAAAAGAGTCTTAGATGATCAGTTTCCTAAAATAGAATGTTTAATATATGGAGTTGATGTTTTAGAATATCTTCATAAAGGAAATTGTGATTTTAATGGATTCGACATATTAGTTTCATGTGTTGGAGACTTATCTGTTGAAAGAAGATTAGATTTTGCAGCTAAAAATAAAATTATCAAGTGCCCAATAATGTATTTATGGTTGGAGCCGTATGCAATAGCGGCACATGCGTTATATATTCCTTCGTTAAAGGCAGGAACTTATAAAGAATTCTTTAATGATAAGGGAGAATTTATCCATTCAGTTTTAAAAAATGGTTTTGACTTTTCTAAAAGAGAAGCAGGATGCCAAAGTTCATTTATGCCGTATTCATCAGACGATTCACAAAATTTTATTATAGATGCAAGTAATCTCATAGTTGATTTATATAATAAAAATGAGCGTGTATTGTATTCTTGGCTAGGTGATTTAAAAAGAGCTTATAGATTGGGATATTCCATAAATGATAGTTACATGGATAATATGCCTTTTACATCAATTAAAAGAATATCTTAATAGGCGGTATATGAAATCTTCAGAGAATTATTTAAGTTTCCATGATTCGAATAAAGAGTTGAGATTAAATTCAAATGTAATAGAAAAATTTAGAGAATATCAGCAGATTGGAAATAAAAAAGAATCTGGCGGGGTTCTGTTAGGTAAAATTTATAATGACTACGATGAAATTTTAGAAATAACTACGCCAAATCGTTTTGATAACCGGGGATTATTCTTTTTTATCCGTTCTAGAAAGCCTGCTCAAGTAGAAATTAATAGAAAATGGAAACAAAGTGAAGGAAAATTAATTTATCTAGGGGAATGGCATACTCACAGTGAAATTAATCCTATTCCATCATCTACTGATAAAGAAATGATTCAGCAAATGCTTAATACGACTAAAATGGAAATTGATTATCTTTATTTAATAATTGTTGGATTGGAAAATACTTTTTATGTTGGAAGAAAAAGTTATAGTTCTTTAAATCCATTAAATATTCTTTGATTTAGGGATTTTTTCTAAGAAGTTTAAGGAAATGACATGTCTACACCTCGTTGGAGTCCTACCGCCGCTAGAGCTAAGTTAGCACAGCTTATCACCCCTGGTTTATTAGGATTCTATACTCAGTTGGAAGTAACGGAGATTCTTGCCTTCCGGATGGGACAAGAGGAGCCCTTGAATGTATTTTCTATTTTTGTAGCAGAGGAGCGTAGGACGCCAGCGCAAACTCTAGATTTTTTAAATGGGAAACGACGCATTACATTGAAAGGTCTGAAAGATTGGAAGTTCGGAGTAGCGCGATATACTTTGCCAATTGCAAACATATCACCATTGATTGAACACCTCTGTGAGACAGGTGAGTGGAAACCCTGTGGTAAACCACTCCAAGTCGCTAAGCTGACGTCAATTCCAACACAGTTTGTGCCGCCAGACTCTACCATCGAGACTCCTTGGAATAGGCTTCTTAAGAACAATTTTTGGAATGGCTCGCATATACTTGAGTGGTGCGATTCGCAAAAAAATACTCTTCAACCTTTGTACGATGATCCTCGTCGTCTTCAAGAGTTATCCAATGAGGTTCAAAAATGTGTCCCACTCGGCTTGGCCAGCTTATCTGATCGTTTAGGCAATATCGTGATACAGTTACCCGTCACCGTATTGATCGCAAAGTTCAAAATTCTTCCTAACTCCAGTGACATGTCGATTGAAATGGCTTGGCATCCAAAGGCGACGCCCCGCCCACTACGGGCGACCTGCGCGATGGAATTTGATGGTGTCGTTTCCGGTTATATATCATCACCCATAGAATCACCTAAAACTATTCTGCCAATTCAATCAGAACAGGGGATGCTCCGAGGAGTTATTTGGGATGATGAACAGAATATCATTTTGGCGGCGACCAATCCAACAGGGTTTATTAATTCAATCTCATTTGGTTTACAGACCTTGGATCTTGAACCACGTACATTTACTATGGGAAAAGGTGCTTCTGAGTGCCGAATAGGCTTGATTAATAAGCCTATTGAAAGAACAGTTGGTGAAATCAATGATGCTGGCAGGTGGACGGAACAGAGAATATACGATAATGAGAAATCGAGATTGGCAGCGGAGCGACGTTTTGTACAATATAAGCCTCGGGCAGACGAACAAGATTTTTATCATAAAAAAGCATTAGAAGATGTTAGAAAACTCATTCAAATGCACGGTCAAAAGGGTACATGGCTTTGGGACCCATACCTGGATGCTCGTGATATTTTAGAAACAATGTTTTATAGTCCTTATTCCAATTCCGACCTGCGTGCACTGACCGCCGCAATTCATTCTTCGAAGAAACGAGTAAATAAGACAGCCTTCATCCTGCAACAGAGCAAGACATTAGAAAATGCGAGGAGCAATCTACGAGGCCTTAAACTAGAATATCGAGTTAGAATTGGGCCAGCTGGTTGGGATTTTCATGATAGATTTTTAATCTTTCCACAGGTTAAACACGGTGCGCTTGTATGGTCGTTGGGTACGTCGGTAAATAGTTTAGGGCACAAGCACCATGTTCTCCAGCAGATTGATGACGGTCAGCTTGTAATGGATGCTTTTTTAGACCTTTGGGATCAACTGACTGCATCTCAATATTTAGTGTGGAAGAACCCATGAACAATTACGATAAATTACTAATGTCGATTTTGTCCAATGCCCAAAAACCTGGAAGGGTAATGGCCCCAATTGCACTTCTCAAGGCAGTCCGACGTAAGAAATATCCTTTTCGCGCACTTAATGACATTGACAAAGGCAATGCTCTTTTTAAGACATTTGAAGATGAATTCGCATTTATAAAGTATGCAAAGGTGGCAGGTAGGTTACGGTCTGATCAAGATTATGAAAACTGGGTAGCTTTGATCCGTTGGATAATTGCTGAACTGAAAAAGTGGCGGATTACAAACGACCGTAAGTTTCATATGCTTATAACCATTTTAATTGTGACGCATTCCTGTGATTTGAATGGTGCATTTTGGATTACTTTTCCTGATGTTCTTGGGGATAATCTTAATCTTATTAAAGCTTTACACAAGGTTATCGCTAATTCCAGAGTTGAATTTTTATCACGAAAAAACGTTGTACAAGTTTGGGAAACCGAAGCGTTGAGTAGATTTAAATTGGCTGATGCTAAAGGTGATTTGGTTAAAATAGCTGAAAACTGGCGTATTTTGGATCATGCGGCATTGCCTAATTTTTTTCAAACACAGGCGGTGAGAATTTTATATAGATTTGCCTTTAAACACTTAGTTTTAGCAGTAAAAAGACTTAGGCAAGTTGCCGTTACAACGCAAGTTGCTCATGCACTATCTGCAGAACAAAGTATGGTTTTGGCAAATGCCAGCGATAATCCATATGTTAATTTTAGCTGTATTTTTACGATGCTTACGGAGCGTAGTAGAAGAATTGAGTTGTCTCATAGAGAACAAGAGCTTATGACAGAATTACTTGTTAAGATTTCGAAAGACAGCGCAAAATGGAAGGAATGGATGCGCATATTCAACCATTATCCAATGCGCTATCCTGATCTTCAGGTAGCACTAGGAAATGCTTTGGCTGTTGTTCCAATAACTGCTGTTGAGGCCTACGTCAGTTCAATTGTTCTTACCGTAAGTCCTGATGATGATCCTAATATGGCATGTGTGGCAGTATGTCTTAGTTCTTTTCGAAAAGCTGCAGCGCCTAAGCAGCGTCACAAATTGTGGGTTTTCGCTTATAGACGCTGGTCTGAGTGGCAATTTGATATAAAAAATGATGAAACATTGCTTTTTAAGATTAGCTGTACCGCTCTTGATTATGCTGTCGTTGGTTACGCAATTGAATGCATGGATAATACTGGACGTGATCAAATCTTAACAGAGATAAGAGAGAGCCTAAGCTCTTTAGACAAAAGATGGTATTTATCGATTTCAAGTTGTATTACAGAATACAATCGACTTCTTTCAATGTTCCAACCGTATGCATACGCTAAATCTGTAATCGGTAAAGATTGGCTTATTGGAACCACGATATATCAGCCTTTCAACGAGACATATTTGTCCATGATGTTTAGTATATGAGTAAATATTGAAATAGGTTTTTAGAGGCACAAAAAAGGCACAACAAAGTCTCAACGTTGTGCCTTTTTTGTGCCTATTTTTCGACGTAACTCTCCCATTCTCAATTGGTTTTTGGGCAGAAGCGGCCCAAAACCGTTCCAAACCCCTCTCCCCCTACCATAAGTTTTTTATGGGGGATAGGGGTTTGGAACTACCAATTGAGAATGGGAGAGAGTAGGTATTAGGATGGTAGAGGTAGGTGAGGTTAGTAGTAGGTGATAGGTAGGAGGGGAGTAGTATTGTTGTATTGGTTGTGTAGTTGTATGAGATGTGTTGTTGTGTATTTGTTGAATTTTTTGGTTTTTTTGGGTGATTAGGGTTTTTTTGGTTTATTTAAGAGATTTTGTAATTTTGCTGTTTTAGCTGTTTGTTGGTGGATTAGGTTTATGTTGCTTTTTCTGCCAGTCGTTTTCTTCAAATCCGCAGGTGGTTTGTCTCTGGTGCGTCAGGGTTACCGTTTTCGGTCAGTCAAAGTGAAAGTACCGCTATCATGCGTGGTTTCCCTCCATTCGATTCTGGTTTTTTTAATCTTGTCATACGCATCAAGGACGTCACCCGCGAAAAGATAGCGGGTTCGCAAGTTGCTTCCGCTGCGCTCCAGCAATCCTTGACACGTATGATTTTTAATTGAAATAAAAAAGAATCGAAAGGAGCAGTTGAGATGAAAACGACACAAACAACACCAAAGGTTTATGTAGCTTGTCTGGCCGCTTACAACAACGGTATCTTGCATGGGAGTTGGATTGATGCTAATCAGGAAGCGGACGCTATTCAGGAAGCAATTAAGGTCATGTTGGCTAAAAGCCCAATAGTTAATGCGGAAGAGTGGGCAATACACGATTATGAAGGTTTTTGTGGCCTTCGGTTATCGGAGTATGAATCAATCGAGAAAGTCGCGGAAATGGCCGCAAAGATTGAAGAGCATGGCGAAGCTTGGGCAAAGTTTGCAGAATATGAAGGAATTGAGTACGCTACATTGGAAAGGTTTGAAGAGGCGTATGCAGGGGAATGGTTATCAGAGGAAGAGTTTGCTGAAGAATTAGCCAGTGAGACGATGGAAATACCGGAGCATCTAAGTTTTTATATTGATTATGAAAAGTTGGCTCGTGATCTGTTTATCAATGATTATTTCTCAGCTGAAAGTGAGGGATGTAAGGTTTACGTATTTAGAAGGATGTAAATGGGGTCGACCTGGGCATGTCATTAAACTGCCTATTTTTTATCGCGTATTATCCTACATATTTGACGGGCGTATTCTTTTCATGTATCATCCTGCTTATTAAAATAAAGATTGTAGAAATAGATGGGAATTTTGTTTTATGAGAATATTACTCGTTGAGGATGAAAGGAAGTTGTCAGCCGTCATCAGAAGAGGACTTAAAGAGGTTCATTATGCTGTTGATTTGGCTGATAATGGCGACGATGCTCTTTTTTTGGCTGAGACGAATCCTTATGACCTGATCATCCTTGATATCATGATACCTGGGAAAGATGGGATCTCAATTTGCCGAAATTTAAGAAAGAAAAAGAATGATACGCCTATTCTTATGCTTACAGCCCGCGATGATGTAGAGGATAAGATTTCGGGCCTTGATGCCGGTGCTGATGATTATCTAACTAAGCCATTTTCTTTTCCTGAATTCTTAGCCCGTGTTCGCGCTTTACTCAGGCGTAAAAATACGGAGAAATCAACCAGTCTTAAAGTTGCGGATTTAGAACTAGATCAACGAACCAGAAAAGTGTCTCGTGCAGGCAAAGAAATTGAATTGACTCCAACGGAGTATTCTCTTTTGGAGTATTTAATGCTTAATGTTGGTCAAGCAGTGACCCGAACAATGATTTCTGAGCATGTTTGGAATGAAGATTTTGAATCGTTTTCCAATGTTATTAATGTTTATATCAACTATCTCAAAAAGAAAATCGATCAGGATCATAAGAAACAATTGATCCATTCAATGAGGGGTGTTGGTTATTCACTCAAGGACGAATGAAAACTAGATCAATACGTTTTAAAACTACCGTTTTATATTCAAGCATTTTGTGCCTGATTCTTATCTGTTTTAGTATTTATTTGTATGACACTGTTCGAGCTACTCTGTACCAAGAAGCAAAACAGGATTTGAAGGTCAAAGCTGGACAGATTGAAGTGTTTATTAATGCGTACGCATCAATTTCTCCACAAAGCTATACGTATGCAACTTCTTTAATGAATAAATTCTTGTCTGCTAGTGACGAAACTGTTCATGGGAAAGAAAGCTCTCCTGGCAAGCAAATCGTTGATCAATTGTGGACAAATGACAGTAAATCATTGGGCCTTGGAAATGATTATTTTCGAATTTTGAGTCCGAGAGGTAGGGTTCGTTTACGATCAGTTAATCTAACAAATGAAATTGAAGGGGAGTTTAACATTCAATTTCCTCCTCATTCTGATGTTATTCATTTTACAGATTTGCAATTTAACAAGAACGCATATTATGGAATAAGTTATCCATTTAGATTTGATAATCGTAATTCATTTATTATACAATTGGCAACGCCTTTAGCCTCTATACAGCAAATTCTTTCAAAATTAGTTATTTTTATTATTCTTGGAATTGTGGTTATTTTATTCATGACACTTTTTATGGGATCGTTCTTTACTCGACGAATTCTTAAGCCTGTTACAGATGTAACTGAGGCTGCAAATAATATATCTCAAACGAACTTAAACATGAGAATTCCGCATGAGAAGTTAGATCATGAGATGGAAGAGTTGGTTGGGTCTTTTAATCGTATGATTGAACGTCTGGAAAAGTCATTTGCTCATGTTAATGAATTTAGCTCTCATGTTGCGCATGAATTAAAAACACCATTGGCTATTATTAAAAGTGAGTTGGAATTAGGCTTGGTTAGAGAAAATTCAAAAGAGGAAGACAAGCGAGTTATGAATGTTACTCTTGGGGAAATTGATAGACTTATAAAGACTATTAAAGACATGCTTCTTTTGGCAAAACTTGAATATAAACTTAATATTTTTAAAATGGAAGAAGTAGATATTATTGAATTCCTTAAGGAAATTTATCAGCATGCTAAAGTGTTGGCAGATCAAAAGAGTATTAGTCTTGAATTGGCAATCCCTGATTGTCAGGTATTGTTGCAAGGGGATACGACACATTTACGAAGGATTTTCTTCAATATACTTCATAATGCAGTCAAATTTACCAAAGAACATGGTAAGATTAAGATTCTTGGGGAAGTTCGTGGTGAACAAATTTTTATCTCAGTTGAAGATACAGGTATTGGTATATCTTCTGTAGATCAACCCAGGATTTTTGAGAAATTCTTCCGTATCCGCTTGATGGATCAGGAAGATGCTGGTGGCAGTGGCCTGGGGTTAAGTATGGCCCGAGTTGTTGCCAGAAGTCATGGTGGTGATATTATCTTCGAAAGTGAATTGAACAAAGGCTCCATATTTACGGTTATCCTGCCGCTTCACAATCTGTAATCCGCACAATCTTAATCATTTCTTAACAGAAAAATAATAAATTTCTTATTTATTTTTAACGTTCCTCTTATTTTTGTTTTGTTATATTTGTTGCAGTTTATAAGGAATGAAATACTAAGACGAAATAAACGAAGATTTCAAATATTGAATACGGCTATATATTAGTGAAGGAGAGCTCAAATGATTCATTTAATAAGTTCTTAATCTAAGAGTGATTTTTGGTCCGCATGGATTTCTAAAGCCATGACGGTGCATTGCCTTTATTAAAGTTCCCATTAATTCTTCCCAAAAGTAAGAATAAGAGAATTCTTATTTTATTTTAACGTTCCTCTTATGTTGGTTTTGGTAAAAAGTACGCATCAATCTAAGGCCAAAACATAGGAGGTTTCATGAAAAGAAATGTCTTACCATTATTTATGGCGATCACGCTCGCCTGGCAGGGATTTAGTTTTGCTGATAGCTCCGTCGATCAGCTTATCCAGAAATTGGAAGATAAAGGTATTTTAAACGCTCAAGAAGCTGCCCAACTTAAAGATACTGCTTCAACCAAAGAACAAGAGTCCCAACAAACAACTTTTAAAAGCATGCTTCCAGATTGGATTAGTGGAATTAAACTCACGGGAGATATGCGTTTACGGTATCAAGAACAACAAAGAGATGTTGGAACGGGCAACACTAATTTTTCACATGATCGTGGACGCGTCCGTGCTCGATTAAATTTTGAAGATCAGATCAACGATAAGGTTAAGTTTGTATTTGGAATTGGTACTGATGGTACGGGTGGTAATAATGGAGCTGGGGCATCTATGTATAATTTTAGCCGCTCTAATAATTATTCGTTTGGAGGTAACGGAGGCAATACGACTAATCAACCTTCAGGTGATTTTGCTAAAGATTTTATTGTTCTTAATAAGGCCTATGGAGAATATAAACCTAATGCAGATTTGACAATCGATGTAGGCAAAATGGACAATCCATTTTGGGAGCCATCATCTGTTTCAGGAGAAAAATTCCTTTGGGACCCCAATATTACTCCTGAGGGTGGGGCTATCAAATATCAAAAGAAACTCAATGATTATATGACAGCTTACACCAATGATGCGGTATTTACAATTGGTGATACAGGTAATTCTGCAGAAGATGTCTGGATGTATGCCAATCAGGTAGGTGTTAAAGGTAATCCCACAGAAAAGACATATTATAATTTGGCTGGGACATGGTATGACATTAGCAATCCATTACATACGATAGGGGGTCAAAGAAGTAACGATTTGACAAACTCAACATTAGTCGGTAATTGTCCTAGCGGAGAAGGCACTGCATTTACGAATGGAAGCGTTACTACATCTAAAGAATGTTATAAGTATTCTTATAATGCTCTTGTCGGGGCCATTGATCTTGGGATAAATGATCCTTTTGGAGAAATGTTGCCTGCTTCCATTAATATTCCGCAAATAGGTGTTCGTGGTGAGGTTGTTAGAAATCCAGAATCAAAAATTCCTTCTGACCAGAAAAATGGATGGGAAATGGGTGCCTATATGGGCAATTCCGCTCTAAATGGCTGGGGAACCTGGCAAGTCAGTGCAGACTACAGAGTTCTTGAACAAAATGCCTGGATGGATATTTTCCCTGACTTTGATCAATACACAGGAGATACGGATATTAAAGGTATCCGTACTGAGATTGATATTGGTTTAATGAAAAATGTTTGGATGGACATTAACTTTTTTCATTACCAAATATATAAACCATTTGTTAATTCTGCGTTGAGCTATTCGGGGGGTAATCCTCAAATAACAAATGCCAAAAATCCCGAGAATCTCTTTCAAGTAGATTTAAATATGAAATTCTAGAATAAAGGTGACGGGCGCTTAGGTGTCCGTCACCTTTATTTTTGATAATTAACTATGAGAATATTACTCGTTGAAGATGAAAGAAAGTTATCAGGCATTATCAAAAGAAGTCTAAATGAGTTCAATTATGCCGTTGACCTTTCTAATAATGGTGATGAAGCGCTTTTTATCGCTGAGTCCAATCCATATGATTTGATTATTCTTGACATTATGCTTCCTGGGAAAGATGGGATTTCTATCTGTCGAAATTTAAGAAAGAAAAAGAATGATACGCCCATACTTATGCTTACAGCCCGTGATGATGAAGAGGATAAAATTGCAGGACTTGACTCAGGAGCAGATGATTACATTACTAAACCATTTTCTTACCCTGAATTTCTTGCTCGTGTACGAGCCTTACTTAGGCGTAAAAGCAGAGTTAAATCAACACATCTTAAAGTAGCAGACTTAGAGCTTGATCAATTAACTCGTAAGGCATACCGCGCTGGTCAAGAAATTGAACTTAGACCAACAGAATACTCTTTATTGGAATACTTCATGAACAATGTAGGTCATGTTATAACCCGCACGATGATTTCGGAGCATGTTTGGAATGGTGATTTTGAAGCTTTTTCTAATGTTATCAATGTTTACGTTAATTATTTAAAAAAGAAGATAGATTACGGCCATACGAAACAATTGATCCATTCTTTGCGTGGAGTTGGTTATATCCTTAAGGACGAATGATAACTCAATTTGTAAAATTCATCGTTCTTTCTGGTTTGATATTTATGGCAGGCTGTTCTAGTGCTGGAAAGAACTATAACTGGCAAGATGTAAATCGGGTTGTTGAGCCAACAGCCCCTCAGTAGAGGAGAAGTTATGAAAAAATTAAATATCCTTTCAATAGCAGTTCTTATCTATATTGGGCAATTGATACTTACTAGTAATTGCTATGCAGTCACTACAAAAGAGTATTTTGACCAAGGTATTTCTGAGGGTCAACAAGGAAATCTAACAGAAGCTATATCTGATTTCTCTAAGGCCATTGAAATAGATCCTGATTTTCCAAATGTTTATTTTAATCGAGGTTTGGCATATTACAAACAAGGTAATTTTGATCAAGCCATCGAAGATTATACAAAAGCCATTAAAGTAAGACCTAGTGATCCAGTCAATTACAACAACCGAGGTAATGCTCTCGATGGACAAGGTAATTTTGATCAAGCGATTCTTGATTACACTAAAGCTATTCAATTGAGTCCTAAATACGCGGATGCCTATAACAACCGTGGTTTTGACTACACCAAAGAATATAATTTCTCGCAAGCCATTTCTGATTTGAATAAAGCTATTGAATTAGATCCCAGTCATGTCACGGCGTATGTCAACCGTGGGATTGCCTATGCTAAACAGAGAGACTTCACACAAGCCATTTCTGATTTAGATAAAGCTATTGCATTAGATCCGAGTTACGGAAAGGCCTATAGTAATCGGGCTGTTGTTTACTATCATCTCAATGATTACAGTAAAGCTTGGGCAGACGTGCATAAAGCAGATGAACTAGGTGTTGAGGTTAATCAGATGTTTGTGGAACGCTTAATGCAATCTATGGGCATAGGCGGATAAAGCGTTTTCTCAATAAAATTCTTCCAGAAAAGCTCAGATTAAAGAGCCCTCACCAATAGCCTGTCTTAGAAATCAATAATAATAAAATTCTTATTTTGTTCTAACGTCCCTTTAATACGACACTGGGTATACTTTAGTCAGGTGGTACGAGTAGACCTTCTAAAGGAGGGGTGATTATGAATCAAACGCATGTTGAGAGGTTGCCAGAGTATTATCAACAGAGAAACAAAGATCTTCTATGGGATGAGACAAATCAAATATCTACACAACGGCTATTAGTAATTGACGATGAAGCCCAAATCAGAGACACGTACCGCCGTTTATTTTGGCATTATGGTTTTGAAGTCTTTACGGCATCGAATGCTACGCAAGCTAATGAACTATTGGTACAGAACAAATTCGATATTGTCCTTTTAGATATCAAGATGGCTGAAGTCGATGGGTCAGTTCTTTTTGGAATAATACGAGCTTTTCATAAGAACGTTAAAGTTGTTATTTCGAGCGTATATTCCATTGATGAACAGAAAGAAAGGATTGTAGACGCGGATGATTATTTCGATAAATCTGATGGCAAGGATGTGCTTTTAGGGATAATTGCTTCCCTTTCAGATAGAAAAACAGAAGTTTAAATAATAACTTTTATAAAGGAGAGAGACTATGAGATACATAATCGGAAAGTTCATCACAGTATTTTGTTTGATGGGCATGGCAAGTTATGCCAATGCTGCTACTTGGCAAGACATTCAACAACAGGCAGGGCCAGTAGTAATCAAGCCAGAAGCATATTTGAAAGTTTACTCAGAAGCGCGTGTCTATAGCGACGGTGATGTACCAAGAGTGACTCGAATGCCGTATACCATTTATTCAGCAGATGGTAAGAAATTAAGATGGATTGCATTTAATGGTAATGATCCAAAATTAATAACATTGTCGCCAGGTAAATACGTGATTGTTCCAGAAACAAATATGACTAAGACTGAAGTCGTTGGTGCAATTCTAAAACCAGGCGAGCTCACAGAGGTTCATATGAAGGGGGAAGATCCAAAGTATGCTGTTCTTGATTTCTAAATGTATTTTAAACAGAAAGGTTGGAGCTATGCGTAATATAGTCGAGAAATTTATCTTTGCCGCTTGTTTGATAGGGATGGCAAGTTGTGCTAGTGCTGGTCAAACGTACACATGGCAGGATATTAAGCAGGAAGTAGGGCCTACTGTGCCAAAACCAGCAAAAGAGGCGTATTTAAAAGTCTATACAAAGGAAGAAGAGGTTAATGATGGGGGTTATTTGTGGGTGAGGGGGTTACGTTACAATATTTTTTCAGCTGACGGCAAAATGATTGAATCCGTCAGAAATGATAATACTCCAAATACGTTTACTTTGTCGCCCGGAAAATATGTGATTGTTCCTCTCGGAAGTCGTCAGTATAAGAATGAAATCATTGGTGCAATCTTAGAACCAGGGAAGCTTACAGAAGTACATATGATGGGAGGATAAAAAAAGAATAAAGCAGCCAAGGAGGGCGTATGGGGAATGGGAATACTCTTACAAAATTACCAAGAAGAAAAGTTGTTGCTCTGGCCATTGTTAATGAAAATCAAGAAATTCAAGATGCTATTCGTTTAAAAGCTTATGAAATTTATTTAGAGCGTAATGGCACGGCTGGGGATGAAGTAGAAGACTGGGTAACGGCTGAAAGAATAATTTTGAAGAAATTTAATTAATTATTATCGATATTCGAATTTGATAAGTCTCAAAATTATGAAGTCATTAGTGTAATTCGGGAACCAGGAAAATTTACTGAAGTTTATCTGATAGGGGATAAAAGAGTGATGTCCGTCTTAAGTAAGATACCCATACTTCGTCTAATAATGATCATGATTCTTAGTTTATGTGTCTTAGGGGGCGTAATGCTTGGGATACACATAAAGCAGTCTGTGTTTCAAGATGTTAGTGATGAGGATTACGATTAAAAATAAAGAAAGCATGTTTAATAATTTCTTGAGGAGCATGAAGGTGGTAAATAAATGAGAGGTATTAATAATTTATTAAAAGATTCAGATTCCCAGTTGGAAAATGAAATACATTCAGTAATTAAGAAAGAATCAAAAAAGATAGGTAGGCGTACCAAAATTATATTGGGTCTGCTTTTATTGATAATTATTGCGGGAGCGTTAATTAAGCTAACCAGTTCGCGGGTCGAAGAAACAGGGAATATTGCTAAGTTCGTGGCAGTTGCGAAAGTCACTCGTGGAGATTTAGCGCGGTTCGTTACAATTAGCGGGGAATTAAAACCTTATCAAGAAATCGATCTTCATGCCAAAGTGGCAGGTTACCTTAAAT
>Ga0302280_1000895_pt1 | contig 25792 bp, 24 predicted proteins | sample III_Fen_E1_1_FD_198771 | JGI IMG/M metagenome (GOLD analysis project Ga0302280, IMG submission 198771) | Peat permafrost microbial communities from Stordalen Mire near Abisko, Sweden - III_Fen_E1_1 | ecosystem: Environmental > Terrestrial > Soil > Wetlands > Permafrost | place: Sweden: Abisko... | reverse complement strand
AGTCATAATTTGCCGAGCGAACTGGTACCCGTTCATTTTAAACACTTTAGCCTCTAAGTCAAAATGATAGTACCACGTATTGTACCAGGTTGATCCCATATTCTTGGTACTTGTACCTTCATCGTTCAAAGCTTTTAATATGAGTGTGGTATCAATCGTAACATATTTAGGAGTAATGTTCTTCCTAAGAGGGAAACAATTTATAGCGAAGACTTGTTGAGGTACGTTTTCTTTCCCTTCTCTAATCATTTGTTGTCTCTTAGACTCACTCAATTTTTCGCTATAGATACTTAGGGCTATCATACGGCTCAATAACTTGAGAGGAGTTTTTTCTGCGATATTTCGTAGGGTCTCGGTCTTAGTAGATGCATTGATTATTTGAGGAGGGTCATGTTTTAAAGCATCAATGATCGTCTCTGAAATGAATACCCTTTCAAATACCTCCTTATGAAGCTCTGCTTTGAATTTAACATATTTATCATCAACTGCTTTATTTGATCCTGTCATGATATCTTCCTTCAAGATATCAAGTTCATTCATAAATATTCTTACAACTTGTTTATTATCTTTATTTTTCTCATAGAATTCGTATTTATCAAAGTAGATGTATATTACACGTTTAATAGCATCTTCGAAATGTTCTTGTAGATGATTAGAGATATTAGTTAGAATATCCGTCGCTTCATAGTCAATCAACTGTGTTAAGCGAACATATGAAAGTTGTTCATTCTGTTCATGTTTCGACATAGTTGGCTTATAATAATCTTCAAAGAAGACTTTTAAGTTGTCCATTATAATTTGATTCACTTCTCCAAAATCACAACCACCTGGACCGCTTAAACTGGGTTTGGCTATCGTTTTCATGATCAGTATAATTAGATTTTCCGTAATTGCGGGAATCTCTCTAAATGTATGATAGTGATGTAAAATATACAGTTTGAGGAATTGATAGGTATGAATGACAATCTTGTTCATGGTAGACACAATATCATATATCTTCTTATGAGTTGCCGGATATGCCATTATTGATTTAAGGGAGGTTTTGATTGTTCTGTATTTCTGTTTGCTTTTTTCGTACTTAGTATTGATTTCATTGATTCTTGTTTGTTTATCAGATGCAGATCGTGCCGTACCATTGATTAAAGAACGAACATCCTTGATGATCTCATTAGAAATATGAGAATCGACAATATCGTCATCAGATGCATCGTCATCAATCGAATCTTCGTCAGAACTCGAAACATCTTTGGGGATCTTTTTACTTTTACTTTTAATATTATTCGGTATTGTATGATTGGATGGACGTTTATTGAACACATTCAAGTTGAGTTCGGCGATTCCGGTATTTTTCCGTATTATTATCTTTTTAGGAATAGGAGGATCCTTAGAATTATTCATATACAGTGTTATTAAATCGTATTTTTACTTGAATTATTTCCATATGACATAATATTCAAGATATTTAAAATTCAACTTTTTGTAATGAGTACAATGCAAGAAAAGAATAGTACATGAACTCGGGCGATTAATTATGACATTGAATTGATCCACGTTTAATCATAAATCAGTCCATAAAGGTACTCACCCCTAATGAGATTCCTCTTTTAATAGTTCATTCATGTACTTGATCTCTTGTTCTTGGGCTGAAATAATGTTTTCTGCTAATATCTTTATTTTGGGATCGTTAGTATTGTCCTTGATATTCTTACTTATTGTTATTGCCATCGAATGATGTGGTATTATGCCCTGATCAGATACAATAAAACCAAGAATATTTATTTTTTATTAACATACTAGTTCATAAAAATAAATACTCTTGGCCTATATATGGTATGTTTGTGTGAGTTTTCCATGTCGCCTTATAAAGGGACCCAAATTATATGTTTGCACTAAGATTTAATACATGATTCGGGTGTACTATAAATTATGACGATATAATGTAAGTTTTATGAACTATTATGCTCATAAAAATTAAATATTATTGGTCTATATATACTACCCAGTTAGAAAGCTATACCCCCTAGTAAGGAGCCATATTTCCTTTTTATGTTCATAAAACTAGTATGACATCATAATAGACAAACACCTCATTCAAACCTCTCGTAATATCATCGGTTGGAACATGAATAGTGATCGAAAATACTGAATCCTCTTTCGACAACAATGAAACGTTAGTGGAACAAATACGATCTATCCATTGATTTCATATGATCTCGAAATTTTATTTCGTCTTTAGTACATCATATGTAGCATCGGAATGAATATGATTGCACTCACCACACATATCACCGCAAAGGTACAGTTCGCTTTGAATGATTCATTATCCGCAATCAGTGTACGTTGAATATCTTCCTTTGTATTATGACTATTCGGATCAATCAGTGCCTTTTTGGAATAGTAATTGTGTATCGCCCCTTTTGCAACATCGTACACAGATACCATCGTGACGAAAATTATCGCACTAATGATGATTATTATCAGAGTCCCCCGATGCTCTTTCGGACCATGGATATGTCTTTCTGCAAGATCATCGTTTCTCAAGTCCAAAAACTTAGAAGGTTCCCCAATCCCGAATAGAGATGTTGATAGATTACCGTTCGATTTGATCGGTAGATATGACATAATTATAACTGATGTATACATAAAAATAAATCATTTAAAATATCTACAGAAGCGATTACGACAAGGATATCCATTTTCGTGAAGATATCTTCCGATCTCATCGAAACCTCCGGCAGTTGCATGTTCACAGGCATGAGCTCCCCAAGGACATCCGTTTTCATGAAGGTATTTTAAAATCTCTAAACGACCATAGATGACTGCCTGTGTACATGCATTAGCGGTCCAACAACAACCGTTCTCATGGGCATATTTTAGCATTTCGAATCGCCCGAATACAACCGCTGTAGAACAAACATTCGCATCCCAAGGACAACCGTTTTCATGGAGATATTTTAGGATTTCAAATTGGTCATACTCAACGGCCCATGCACACGTCATTTCGTTCCATTCGCACCCATTTTCATGGAGATATTTTATAACATCTAGATATCCGTTCATAGTAGCGATAGTACACGTCCAATGACTCCATCGATGTCCATTTGCACGAAGATATTTCAGAAGATCCAAATGACCATTCTCCGCTGCGATAGTACAAAGATTGTCGGGCCAAATAGATTTATTTTTTATGAGATATTTCAAAATGTCTAATCTATTGTTTATGACAGCTTTTGTGATGTAGTTACTGCTTTCGAGACATGTTATTTTTTGAACCTCTTTCTCTGATATAAGCCATTTTATTAGGGTCAAATGTCCGTTAGATATCGCATCAAATTTAATGATCGGACCTGATTTGATAAGATTAACAAGAGTATTGAAATATTTTCTAGATGCACAACTTAACGAGAACATCGTCGAATAGTCCATTAAATTTAGTATCAATACCAATAGTTCTCTCGGGATGATCAGTAGTAAATTATGATAACAACCGATCTTCAGAGAATTACACATTTGGTATACTTTTTAATGTTTAGATACTTGTCAATATGTTTTGAGTTCAAACTTTTTTAAGACATTCTCATCCCCAGGGACATCCGTTTTCATGCAGATATTTAAGGACTTCTAAATGCCCATTCATTGCGGCACTTTCGCAAGACACACTATTCCATGAACACTCATTCTCATGTAGATATTTGAGGGCTTCTACATGACCGTTGCTAGCGGCACTTGCACAAGACCTATTATCCCAAGAATTTCCATGTTCATGTAACCATATCAAAGTTTTCACCTGACCGTTTGATGCTGCACTAACACAACACTCGTATTCATCCCAATGACAACCATTTTCGCGTAACCATATCATAATGTCTATGTGACCGTATCTTGCGGCATCGAAACAAGCAGTAGTCTTTATGGAATATCCGTTTTCATGTAGGTATTTTACAATCTCTAAATGTCCATTTTGGATCGCTCTACGAATGATGTATTTGTTTTGAATACATTTATTTTTATGTAGATATTGCAATATTTCTAAATGACCGTATTCAGCAGCACGATTACAACATCCAACCCACAGATAAGTCCCGTTTTCATGTAGATATTTTAATACATTTAAATTGCCACTTTTAGCCGCTTCTTGTGTATACATGTATTCTGTGTATTGATCTTGGATCGACCAAATGTCGTTTTTATTGACGAGCCACTTGAATAGGTTTAAATGCCCTTGTGAGATAGCATTAAGATGAATAGTCTGCATGTTTACAATATGAGTTAATCCGACTTTTAGAATGCGGTTACTGTTATATTTTTTGGATGTCAATGACAATGAGAATACAGATGATACATCCAAAAGGTGTAGTATCAATGATAATAGTTCATAAGGGATAATAAGTAAGAAATTTTCGCGATGATAATAGTTGTTTGGATTCATTGTTTTTGTCGTTATGATGAGATAATTCATAGATAAATAATATGTTGTAATGTTCAATTTTTATACAATGTGTGTAATGTAAGAAAAAAAGAATGGGGGTGTATGATCAATTAATTATGAACACTCATATGTGGGGGCTGCGTCTCGCTATCGCTTCCTACCCCCTCCGATCTTTTATGGGGAAACAATAATCCGTTCATATTTCTGAGGGCTCTGGTTATTGTGTATGGTTGCACGTAACGGTTATCTTCATAAAAGGGATGCCCGTGTGTTGCAATGAACTGTAACTATTGTCTACAATATCATTGAGAGTGTTTATCATGTTAAGTACCAACACAAAAACAATATAAACTACTACTACTAACTTCTCCAATAAACTAAAAAACTACTACTACTACTAACTTCTCCAATAAACTAAAAAACTACTACTACAAACTTACAAAATTTCTTCTATTTGCTTTTGCTCAAATAACGAGATCCATTCATCCTTCCCTTTGGGCGCTCGATCAAAATAGGCTCCAAAAAATGTAGGAAATCCACCACACACTAATTGAAGCCAATCGGGCACTTCGGCAATTATGGCCGGACCTTCATTACCAGGAACTGTATTGAAATCTCCAATGACTATAGATGTTGGGAATTCTTCCATCAATTTGACGAGTGACATCATTCCCTTTGCTCCAAAATTCTCTTTTCCTACACGGTTAAAATCAAGAGGAAGTTGTATTCCCCAAACAATCTGTCCTGATACAAACTCTACACCGAAAACCCCAACTCCAGGTTCAATTGTTCTTTTTATCTCTTTTTTTATTTTGGACAATGCATTATCGGTGGCAAATGCCGCAATAGCGAATGACAAAGGTGTTTCGTTGTTAGGAGCATCCCCTAAATACTTCAGGTTAAGATTCTCACATATCATTGCTTCGATACTACTCCATGTATGTTCGTTCGTTTTGACGTTAACATCACTTCCATCGAATGATGATCGTTTTGCTTCCGAAAAGAAGATCACAGTATCTTTGGTCATGACATTGCGTAATAGGTCGCAAAGAGCATTAATTCTTTTGTAGAGAGCATGACCCGCTACATTCGCTCTGATCGAGTTATCAAGGGAAATGAATAAGATTGTCACATCTTCTTCATCTACAACAATTATGACCCTTAGGTTCAAATGGTCTGTTGTTAGATACTCTGAATCGGTGATCTTTTGAAGTGCCTCTTTGGCGAAATCCTTGTGATTGTCAAGGGTTACCACATGTCCATCATTGGGCGATAAATACTCTATTGTGACATTCTTAAGAGAATCCTTTGTTCCTAATACATAATCTAGTATCGATGCTGGGACATACCCTGCATAGTTTTGATTTAGATATTTAGATGTCGTCGCGAATTCCGTTGAAAAAGTCTTTGCGTTTACGTTTAATGATGCTTTTGATAACATTGTTAATGCTGAATTTATTGATATACTGACCAATAGATACTTATCATTGAAATGTAATGGGAACATCAGTTATTTACATTTTTCAATTTTTTAATAATGTATTGCCATATACCCCTATATGACCCCCTATATGCCCTATACGTATAAAGTGCTATACCAAACAGAATCATGATATCTGATATCCAATTTCATGTAAATATTCTAATATCTTTGTTTTATGGTATTGCAAAGCCAATGCATAAGTATTCTTTGACATTGGACATCCATTTGTATATAGGTACTTCAGGATCTCTACATGATTTCCTATGATAGCATAGTCACAGGCTGATTCTGTCCATGGACAACTATTCTCATGCATGTATTTGACAACTTCTAAATGACCTCTTTCAGCTGCACAACTTAACAGATATTCATTCCATGGCCATTCATTATGACTAAACTCTGTTCGAAGATACTTTACGATTTCCAAATGACCGTTTTGAACCGCGTATCGAAGCGTCTGATCATTTCCGTTCGGTTCTCTAGGACAATTATTCTCATGTAGGTATCTTAGGACCTCTAAGTGACCGTTCTGTGCGGCAGCATAACGCGCCCATCTATCCCAAGGACATTTATTTTCGTGTAGATACTTGAGAACTTCCAAGTCCCCCCTTCCGGCAGCACCTACACATGTATCTGCGTTCCAATGACATTCGATTTCTTGCAAATATTTCAAAACATCTAAATAACCTCCTCTCACGGCCATACAAGTTAAAACACTATAAAATGTACAACCACTCTCATGAAGATATTTGAGGACTTCTAAATGACCATTTTTGGCAGCACTTTGGCAAACATCACTATCACTATCACTCATAAAATAGTCACTATCATTCCACGGACAACCATTTTCATGGAGATATTTAAGAATTTCTAAATGACCATTTGCAGCAGCATAACTGCAGGCATATTCATCCCATGAACAATCGTTTTCGTGTAGATATTTGAGAATATCTAAATGACCACCTGCTGCAGCCCATCGATAAGAATGTTCATCTAAGTCGCATCCGTTTGTATGGAGATACTTGAGAACTTCTAAATGACCGTATTTGGAGGCCAGATAAGAATTGTTTCCCAAATGACATCCGTTATCGTTCAAATACTCAAGAATATCAAGATTGTTATTTATGATGGCTTCTTTGACAAACATGAAATCTTCGCTTACATCATTGTGAGATACAAGCCATTTGAACAATTCGGTATAATCGCTTGAGATAGAGTTTAATTTGATAATGTCTAAACTATGCTTTGTCAACAACGGGAAAAATATGTTTGATTCATGATAATCCTTAGAAACGCGACTCAATGAAAATATCGTCGATACGTCTGACAAACTTAGTATCAATGACAATAGTTCTCTCGGAATGATTAGTAAGGAATTGGTAAGATTATGCATGGTCGATGATTAATGATTTATGATTGATAAAGTACAATTTAAGAACAGATAATACGTTTGATGTTCAATTTTTCTCTAATGGTTGTAAAGTGGAAAAATGACAATATGTACGCAATTTTATTATGAACGTTCATTTGTGGGGAGCTACGTATCGCTAAAGCTCACTTACTGCCCTCTTGCCCATTTTGAAACTGTAGGTTTGATCGCAATAAAATAGAATGGATTTGAACGCAGCCCACCCGCACGGATGTTCATGTAGATAGGGGCTATGTTTCTCTAATGCTCACAACCTACCTCGTCTTGGCACTCCGAGGTCAATGCAACCTGTAAATTTAAATCTCCCTATTTTGTATCATTACCCACTTCATCCGATAATTTGATTTCAGTTTGAGATATATTATCAGCGACATGTTCGTTGACACGATTGACGATCTCCTGTCGCACATCTTTGAGTAGGTTTGCTTGAGTTTCTTTCCTTTTTTTGATTAGGCATTCTTTGGTAAAATCTGACGGGAATTTATCCATTACAACTGCAAGTATGATGTTATAATCAAAAATTTAAATGTAAGCATAGCAAATAGTTCCAATTTTTAACTTTTTTTAATCAGGCATGCCTTGGTAAAAATCTGACAATAGTGATTTAGGTACAAATTCTAATGCGAAATCATTCTGTTCCACGGCTAATCTGCATATGTCTGACATCAACAAAAATGGTTCTTTGACATACTGCAATGCTAGTCCATTCTGTTTGACTGCCAATACACATAGTTCTTTCGTCTGGACATTAGACATGTATTGTAAGGCCAATCCATTCTGCCGAACAGCTAAATGACCTATGTCTTCTATAAGTATACCTGACACATAACCTGCTGCAAATCCGGCCATGAAACCCGTTGCAAATTGTGGCGTTAACACTGATGAAGGCATTAATGATACAAAACTCTTTAATGTCTCGGACATGTTCGGTACTAACGATGCTGATAAACCGGTACCGCTTGTTATGAATCTTATCGCGAATCCATTCTGTTGAACGGCTAATCTACAAATCTCGGTTGTAAAGAAGTCATGGTTTACATATTGTAGGACTAGTCCGTTCTTCTGAACAGCGATCCTGCACAACTCTTCGGTCTGATTATGGATATACATCAGGGCAAATGCAGTCTGTTGAATCGCCAGTATCAACATATCATTTGAGGGATTCTTGATGTACCGAATCACACGTCCATCGTACGAGATAGCATTCCGGCATACGTTCTCTGATGGATTTTCGATAAATTTGATCGCCAGCCCATTCTGTCGTACAGCATATATGCAGACATCTTCCGAGGGATTCTTGATAAGTTTTATCGCCAAACCATTCTTCTTGGCAGCTGCTCTATACACGTCTTCCGAAGGGTTCTTGACGAATCTAAGGGCCATCCCATCAGTTTGAACAACCCGGATACATAGTTGCTCCGGTTGCTTTTTTATGAACTGTAAGGCATTTATAGTATCATCTGGTATGCGATCGCTACGGGGGAACATGTTTAACCAGAATTCATCCGGAACATCATTAAAGTCGACGATGTCTTCTAAAATAATCTTATCTGCTTTGAACTTGTCACGTTCAACATAGACTTTCGCATCATCCGGGATACTGACCCTAGCTAATTTATGTCCGTAGTTTTGATAGTACAGATTACATTTGAATTCTTCACAAAAATACAGTCCTCCTTTGGAACAACTGTCTTTGGGTTTGAATGGTTCAGTATCAACATTCAAACCTAATTTGTACTCGAAACCATAATGTGTCAAATCATTGTTCAAGAACTTGTAAAATTTAGTCTTTTGTTGTTTGGCATAACGATAAAGACCTTCTTCATTATCGGAGTGAATTTTATTAAAATCTACTCCTGACATTTCGACATTGATCAGATCCTTATCCATTGATGTGTGCAAGTTTGTGATGAGACTAAAATGAATAGTAACATACACCACCATAAAGTAAAATATTCAATATTTTTTATTTGTTATTGACCCGTGATCCCCCGAAATTAGTCACCACTGAGATGAAACTCAAAATAACAATAACAATGACTAGTGCGCATACCGTATGTATTTCGTTATTACACAGGGGGAAATTGTATGCAAGAATAATTGTTCCCAATATCGCCATCACCAGAGAGAACAAACCCATTATCAACAGCAATGGGACTAATGTTATTACTCCTATCACAAAAGCCTTCATCTGAAAGCCTACTACTAATGCGACAATAACCGCTATTATCATTATTGAATTGGTTACAACACCTACCGAAGAGTTCAGTAGAACATAGTTGGACATCGTCATGACTTTTGAATATTGGTAACATGTGGCGTTTGCATTATCTAAAGCAATATGAATCGATACACTATTAAAAATCAACAATATTGTTGAGATGACTAGTAATAGACTGGCCGTACACCATTTACCACAACAAAACATCTTGTCTTCGGATGTCATATCATCAAAATTATCTCTGGATGGCGAAAAAGTATCATACGTGTTACCGCTAAAACTTTTGATACCCATGAAACCGGGTTCATGATTCCCTCCGATAAGAGAGGTTCCAGTAAAGTCGAAATGTTTTGTGTTGTGAGACATAATATGGTATGGTACACTTTATTTTGTAATAGGGTTTATATGTGGTTAGTTATTCAAATTTTTGCTTACACCCTGCACATTCGATAAAATAATCCATACGCTAATTATACATGACTAGTATTGGAATACTTTGTTACAATACAATTAATTTGGGTGACTGGACACAAACTGCGGCTGCTCTATACATATGGTGGGATTATTTTGAAAAACCCGACACATTTAAACAATTTGTACAAGATTGTATAACTACATCATACATAAAAAATTATCCGATTACTTGGATAGAAAGAGATGAAATATCACTTACCGCAAAACCAAATGGTGTTGATAATGTAATACTGATATGTAACGCATGGATGATGCACACAAAAAATGACAGATATAATTTCCCGCCTCCGAACTGGATCCATACAACTGCCCCAACCTGTCCACCCCGCAATAAAAAGGAAAGAATTAAATGTATTATTCAAAGGGATTGTTTACCTTCTCCATGATGATTGACGATACCACAAAAAATCATCATGGATAAGATAAACAAACCATATAATTAAATAATATGATTATTATGGTTGTATAAAATTGGATGCCCTTTGTGCGTAAATGGATGCGCTAACGCTGCCAAATACGGTCATTTAAAAATTCTGAAATGGCTCTATCATAATGCATGTGCGTGGAATTCAACATATGTATGTACGTCTGCTGCTGAGGGTGGCCATTTAGATGTTCTGAAATGGCTTCGATCGAAGGGATATGAGTGCTATATGTGGTTGTTGTGTATTGGCCACGTGCCCCCACCATCCAATAAATAAATGATGATGATAAAGTATATGAACAGCTTTCCGAAGGGTCCTGAGGAGATAACACCATCTTGGCTTTCGGACATCCTCGATGCAAACGTCGTGTCGTTCGATGTGAATGTCTTATGGGATTCCGGAAAAGGACCCATACATCAGAACGCATTAATCATTCTCGAAAATGTGAAATACACTGACCGTGAGGAACCAACATCGTTTGCCCTCAAAGTGTTTTTCGACGATGGCATCCTCAGAAGGTCCTCTTCCGAGATATATTTCTACAGACATCTCCAATCAACACTCACGTCGAACGGTATCGTAACACCCAAAATATACGCGATGGTCGAAGATGAAGGTAGTTGGTGTATCTTGATGGAGAATCTACAGACCGAATGGACATCGTTCCATCTATGTTTTGACGAGCAACATGTTTTAAACCTTCTAGAGATGATAAGGACGTTGCACCGGACCACATCGAATCTTGATCTGTCTGACGCAATGTTCAATCCGTTTGGTGGACCGACCGGTGATTTCCTTTCGTATTTTCAAAAAATGAAGTCGTACCTACCGAGAGTGGTCGATATGCTCGCTGTGAATGAGGTGTTGACGGTGACTTCACACCCCGGATACAAAAAATGGATTGATTCTTGGACAACGCTCATCAATGATAACAATGAGACAAAACTGTTTGTAAACATCCAACAAAGATTAGCGGCATTCCCCCAAAGCCTAATCCATTTGGACCTTCACCACCACAATATTTTGTGGAGAGATGCACTGAACGGCCCAGAATATGTGGTGTTCGATTTTGAAACGATTCGGAGAGGACCGATCGGATGTGATCTGGTGGTCTTTCTGTGTTCGTGTCCCAGAATAAAAGTAAAGGATCTGATAGATTCGTTATCGGATGATGAACGGAATAGCACTCTTCTTAGTTTTGTCATTAAAGGGGCAACACTCGCGCATCATCTGATGGAAGTACCACTCCGTAATGTTCTGTCGAAGTTTTTGGTGATGATGGATATCTATGAGAATTTTAATGTGGCCGATCTGGTTCATCCCTGGAGAGAACAAACGTTTCGATCTGATGATGAGCGATGATTCTTGTAAAGCATACATTGCAAACGGTTTAGTCGTTCAATCAAGATTGAGTCGTATGCAGTTTGGATATCCACGTATTGTACACGCTACACATAAAAACATAAAATAAAGTTGAAATCGTCATATTCTGTTAGTCTCCATCATATGATGATAGAGAGTATGTTGTTCGTTTGTATTTACAAAAATAGAAAATAATGTCTACATCATTTTATCTCCTGAGTCTCCCACACGAGTTGTTGATCTTAATATTGGATTTTCTAGACACATCATCGATATTCTCGTTGAGTCGAACATGCAAACGGTACGTTTTCCATATTAGTGTCAACATGGACATATTGGCTATCCATAATGATGCTATTCGCAACAAACATACGAATCTATTCAAATGGTTAGTTGTCGATATGACATTAAGCCCATTGAATAATAATAATTATTACTACTATCAAGCAGCCAATTTTGGATGTTTAGAGATTCTAAAATACTTACATAAACACGAAAACGGATATTGTTGGAATGAATACGTTTGTGACAGAGCTGCCGCGAATGGTCATTTAGAGGTAATAAAATATCTTCACGAAAACGGTTGTCCCTGGAATGAATATTCTTGTTATCGCGCTGCCGGTAATGGTCATCTGGAGATACTAAAATATCTACATGAAAACGGTTGTCCTTGGAATAGTGATAATATTTGTAAATTCGCTGCCTCAAATGGTCATCTAGAGATACTAAAATATCTACACGAAAACGGTTGTCCTTGGAATAGTGGTACTTGTTATTTCGCTGCCAGTAATGGTCATCTAGAGATACTAAAATATCTACATGAAAACGGTTGTCCTTGGAATAGTGATACTTGTTATTCCGCTGTCGATAATGATCATCTAGAGATACTAAAATATCTACACGAAAACGGTTGTCCTTGGAATACCAATGCTTGTTATTTCGCTGCCAGTAATGGTCATCTAGAGATACTAAAATATCTACATGAAAACGGTTGTCCTTGGGATAGTGATTCTTGTTATGCCGCTGTCGATAATGATCATCTAGAGATACTAAAATATCTCCACGAAAACGGTTGTCCTTGGGATAAAAATGCTTTTTATTCCGCTGCTGAAAATGGTCATTTGGAGATACTAAAATATATGTATGAAAATGGATGGTCCTGAAGTTCACAAATGATACGCTTAATTCGCTCCATTTTGTTGCGGGGGGGTGGGGACAGGTTGGGGCAGTGAAGCATAGCGAAACGGAGGCGACCCCGCCCACATGAATGATAACAATTAACCGAACATTTTATTTGCCAATACAATTTAGTATATTCTTTAAAAAAATTGAAAATCGAAATGTTTGGATGGTCCATAAAATATATTTTCATATCATCCACACATTGCATATAATAATGGCTGATTTGAATAAAGAAAATGACAATAAGGAAACCAAAATCATTATGCGTTCGATAAATCTGACCAAAGTACCGGAACGATTGTATGAGATAGAAAACTTAGTGGAACTTGACATCTCTGACAACAAGCTATCCATAGTACCCAACACAATTTGTGACCTTAAACATCTCAAAAAACTGAACCTCTTCAATAACAATCTCCGAGAACTGCCCATGAGTATTCAGTCCTTAAAACAGCTAGAAGAGCTCCATCTGGACAACAATCAGTTCATGACTATCCCTCTTGGTGTGTTTGGATTACAGCACCTTCGATTCCTAGACACGAGCAACAACCAGATAGTGTCAGTATCAGCAAACATTAGTAATCTGCAGAATTTAGAGGTAGTTCATCTCTACAATAACTGTTTAGAAGAACTACCCGAAGAGATGAATTAGTTAACAATGCTAAAAGAACTCGTCATATACTCAAATTTGTTGAAACATATCTCTTTGCCTGAGAATCTGGTAATACTCGATGCGAGCCATAATAAGTTGGTCACTATGCCAATGATTAATGAGTTGACATCTCTACAAACTCTACGTGTCGATCACAACCTCTTAACATTTCTACCCGATATCTATAAATTGAGAAACTTGATAGTACTCGATATTAGCGCTAATGATCTTTCAATCATACCAGAAGATATCGGATTATTGTGCAGATTAGAAACGCTGAATGCAGAACACAATAAGTTAAAATCCATCCCAACCAGCATCAAATGGACACTAAATTTAAAAAAATTAATCATTTACAACAATCGTTTAACAGAGATACCAGACTTAGGAGACCTAAAAAATTTGGAAGTACTTGATATCTCCTACAACAAATTAACGGAGATTCCTTCTGGAATCAATTCATATTCATTGCCAAATCTGTCTGAATTTAGTTGTGAGTACAATAAGTTTATCCATATGCCGGATCTCACTAATTTTCCTAATTTGGTGAAAAAATTTTAATTACAATAAAAATCATAGTGTAGTTACGTCTCTTTTTAGATCCAATAAAAGGGCATATAGTAAAGATAAACACCTCCATTGAAATCTTTTATCAAACATCAACATCGACAATTCATTGTGTAGAGATCAATAACCGCGAATATCAATCGTCCCAAACTATGCCTACAACTTTCGGTTGGGGGCTAGAATAAAAAATTTGAAATATGTACAGTACTGGCGTCGATGATTCTTTATGTGGCCGAGTGTGATGATAGATGAAAGGAAAGGATGATAGATATTCAACTTTTCTCGAAATACAACGCAAAACAAATTGTTTGGTACCAAACAATTATTCATTTATTGTAAAATTTTGATAAACTATTTGTAGATGTGGTAAACAGCTCAGCTTGTCAAGTGTTAGACAGCCGTTATGAACGAAACTAAAATAATTCGTCATCATCTCATTCACACCGATGTTTACAGTTGCGAGTGAAGTCATTTTCTTTAGTGCTTCAATTGTAACCACAAAGTTTGATTGAAGCTTGATTTCGGATAGTAACAGATGTTCGATGCTCTCATCCGTAATCATATTGTTGTTGGAGAGGTCGAGTTTTTTCAATGATGTCAGATGTCGTATCCCCTCGTTTGTGATGGTGTTATTGTCACTGAGAACCAGTTTGGTCAATGATGTTAGATGTTTGATGGCATCATCGGTGATGGTATAGTTTTCGTCAAGACTCAGTGTTTCCAGATCAAACCATTTAACACATTCATTGGTGATGTTTGTATTTTGATCGATGAGCAGAGTACGAATCGGTTTGTTACGAATCCCTCGATCTGTGATCAAAGTGTTCTGTACCAGTGATAGGTGTTGGAGAGGAAGATCTTTGATATCATCGTTCGTGATGACATTGTTCGAACTTAGATCGAGGATTTTCAACGTCATATGCTTGATAGATTCTCCAGTAATCCTATCGTTGTCGCGAAGATTCAGACCTTCCAGCTTCAGATCCTTGATCCCTTCATCTGTAATTATCTTATTCCATTTGAGATCCAATGTCTTGAGACCTGAAAACAGTTTCAGAGCTGTATCGTTGATTGTTGATGTGGTCTCTTCATCAATGTGTTTCAAAGTTTTCAGGAACCGTCGAACTGTATCGTCCAAAGAGTGTGAAACAGTTCTCAGCTTTGTTAGGTTTCTGATACTACTATCGATGAGAACCACGATGAGATCTTGCAACTCGTTTGGTAGAGTTTGTAGCATTATGATGAGAGACAAGAGAGAGAGAGAGAGATGTAAAGTGTGTTGTCATTGTGAATATCATCTTTTTTTTAATGGCTGTAAGGTAAGGAAAAGTGAATATGGCTATTACTTTTATCAAAAACTATTTTCTAACCATATCTTACGGTATAAATGAAAGGGATGATGACATAATCAGACTAATATTATGATAGCATTTTAAACAAGAATATTCACCAATGAAATTTATTTTTATTATGTATCATCATCACCGCATATGAACATGTCCATGTATCCCCGTGTGGCTACCTAGGACATCCGTTTTCTCTAGCCCATTTCAGAATCTCAAAATGTCCATTTTCAGCCGCATATGAACATGTCCATGTATCCCAAGGACATCCGTTTTCTCTAGCCCATTTCAGAATCTCAAAATGTCCATTTAGAGCAGCATGTGAACATGTACTTACATCCCAAGGACATCCGTTTTCTCTAGCCCATTTCAGAATCTCAAAATGTCCATTAAAAGCAGCATGTGCACATGTCCATGCATCCCAAGGACATCCGTTTTCTCTAGCCCATTTCAGAATCTCAAAATGTCCATTAAAAGCAGCACGTGAACATGTCAATGTATCCCATGGACATTCGTTTTCTCTAGCCCATTTCAGAATCTCAAAATGTCCATTTAGAGCTGCATTTGTACATGTCCATGCAGTCCAAGGACATCCGTTTTCTCTAGCCCATTTCAGAATCTCAAAATGTCCATTTAGAGCTGCATTTGTACATGTCCATGCATTCCAAGGACATCCGTTTTCTCTAGCCCATTTCAGAATCTCAAAATGTCCATTTTCAGCAGCATATGCACATGTCCATGTATTCCAAGGACATCCGTTTTCTCTAGCCCATTTCAGAATCTCAAAATGTCCATTTTCAGCAGCATATGCACATGTACTTACATTCCAAGGACATTCGTTTTCTCTAGCCCATTTCAGAATTTCAAAATGTCCATTTAGAGCAGCACGTGAACATGTACTTACATCCCAAGGACATCCGTTTTCTCTAGCCCATTTCAGAATCTCAAAATGTCCATTTTCAGCAGCATTTGTACATGCACATACATCCCAAGGACATCCATTTGCTCTAGTCCATTTTAGAATTTCTAACTGCTCAATATCCTCTAACCGATCGATAACATCAATTAGTAAAGATGTATTAAGTGTATAAAATGGATTGTTGACATGAATGTATTTCAGTATCTCAAAACTGCATGATTTTGCGGCTTCATGTAGATAGATACTGTAGTATTTCGCATCAAATTTGCCATTAGTAAACCATTTGAACAGTTTCGTATACTTATTAGAGATAGCGTCAATAATAATAGTACGCTGATCATAATCACATTTTATGATTGAATAATAGAATTTAGATACATTAGTCATCGCGAATAATGAAGACGGAGTCATGTATGAAAAGATTAGTTTCAAAATATCTATAGGGATGATCGGTACATTCGTGACCGAATTCAACATTGATAATATTCGTTAAGATTGCTGTTAGTATTTGAATCGATACGTACATTAAATTAATATTTCAATTTTTATTTGATGGCTGTAAGGTAAGGAAAAGTGAATATGGCTATTACTTTTATCAAAAACTATTTTCTAACCATATCTTACAGTACAAATGAATGCGATTCAAGACATAATCAAGAAACATTGCAACTATAAAACGATCAATAAAGACAAAGTTAAGATGAGAAACATTAAGAAGGGAATCAACTTATTGTCCGCTCTTACTTATCGTTTCATGTACACGTTTTTGGGTACTACACAAGATTCAATAACATCTTCATTGAACAATGATAGTAGTGCTTCCTTCTCCAGAGAAGCTTATTATGCTAAAGAAGATAACATTCAGATCGATGTTTACATTAATATCTTCAATGATTTATATGCTCATTACAATAGCACTTTTAATAAGGAAACCATCAACATCGTGGGCGTAGATGGTACATACAACCTCGACATACAGTATTGTGAACGTTTAAATATGGGTGTATTTGATATCTCAAACTCGATCCCCATTAAACTCGAATCGTTTGGTAGTGGCCGGAGGTATGCCAAATTTTTTATATAGTCCTATAAAAAGTATAATAGGGTGCAAATTCAAAATTTACATGAATGATGAAATATAGATATTATTTTACCCATTTACAGCAATAGTAATATGAAATGAGTAAACCTATGCAGATATAGGTTTATTCATATATTTGGATAGTAGCTTGTAATGATACATGGTTGTGCTTTTTAAAATTATATTAAAAATATATCGGCAGCTTAATTACTTTTTCTTACGTTACAACCATTGTCTTTTTTTGGACAAAAGTTGAAATCGTTACAAACTGAGTGTTCCAACAGAGTTTTCCAACAGTATCAGATAGTGCTAAATGCAGTTTATACCGAGAGATATACTGTCGATTGTTGTATCTTTTCTAAATGTGTCGTCAGTGTTCGCCATGGGTTTTGTGTACGGATCCGTCAAAGGGTTTCGACATCCAACAAAAATGAGTGAGCTTATCATCGATTCCATTGACGAAACACCGTCAAACATGTTTTATTGGTTATCATCTCTAAACGCCACTCTCTGCTATGATGACACATTCTCATGCTGCAAAAAGGCGGCGAATGTCGGAAACCTCAAAATAGTGAAATCGATGTTTTTGGCTCTGAAACAGTTTGAGTTCGGAACCGGTCTAGTACATTCGGGTGACATCTTTGTTGAGGCGGTCAATGGAGGACATCTGAATGTTATGCAATGGTTGCGAGACACAGGTTGTCGTTGGAACGTTCTTGCATGTGAAGCGGCGGCAAAAAAGGGATATTTTGAGATCCTAAAATGGCTTCATAAAGAAGGATGCCCTTGGGATGAAACCACATTTAGTGGTGCCACCTTTGCTAACAATTTCGAAATGGTTAAATGGCTTCATAAAGAGGGATGTCGTGCGGATATTTATTGTTCGATCAACGTCGCATCTAACGGGAATTTGGAGATGCTACGATTCCTAACCAGTAACGGATCTCTTCAAAATAAAACTGTGTGTGGTGCGGCTGCAAAGAATGGACATCTCGAAATCTTGAAATGGGCTATGTCCGAGGCCAAAACATACAGGTTTCAGTGGAACAACACAACGTGTGCGAATGCGGCATATGGTGGACATCTAGAGGTTCTGAAATGGGCTAGAGAAAACGGATGTCCTAGGTAGCCACACGGGAATGAATTGACATGTGAGTATGCTGCTCAAAATGGACATTTTGAGGTTCTGAAATGGGCTCACGAAAACGGGTGTCAATGGAACCATCTCACTTTGGCGCATGCTGCAGACGACAACAATTTCGAAATTGTAGAATGGCTTTACGAAAATGGATGTCCCGTGAGTACACATGCTTGTTCTTTTGCTGCACACCGAGGACATTTTGAAATGCTTAAGTGGTTGAGGAGTTGCAATCCTCTACTCTGTCCATGGAATGAATTGACATGTATAAATGCTGCTACCTTCGGACATTTCGAAATCCTGAAATGGGCTCATGAACACGGTTGTTCTTGGGATGGACGGGCCTGTGCCAATGCTGCTTTAAACGGACATTTCGACATCCTTAAATGGCTTCATGCAAACGGATGTCCACTGAGTTCCGACACCTGTGCTAATGCTGCACTGAACGGACATTTCGAAATACTGAAATGGCTGAAAACATCACCGGAAGTCGCTTTATGTGTTTGGGACAAAAAGACATTCGAGAATGCAGCGATAAATGGAGACCTGGCAATGATAAAATGGCTCCATCAAAACAGATGTGGATGGAGTGAGTTGACCTGCACCAACGCCATAAAAAATCGCAGATACACGTGTTTGGAGTATCTGATAAAAAATGGATGTCCGTTTGGTAGGGATGTATGTGATACGGCTGTCGATATCGGTCATGTACCGATCCTCAAGTGGATGCGTGAGGCTTCAGAACACGGTTTGACGATTGGTCCGAATGCTCTGCTGAAGTCTATCAAGAACGAGAGATTCGAAATGGTGAGATATCTGTTGGGGATCGGTATCGAACCGAATAAAGACACGATCTTCTTTGCTGCGATCAACGGACATACCGAGATGCTGAAACTGTTTAGAGATCGTAGGCAATTGTGGAGTGTGACAAGAGCATCTGTCGCTACTGCAAAAATCTCAAAAATTCGTAATGACCGTAACGTATCGCTTCAATAAAATCGGACTCTGTCAGTGTGACCCCTCTCTCAATGAGCCACTCAATGACATCAATGTGGCCTTGTCTCACAGAATCAATGAGAGAAGGGTTACACCTACATCCCTTATCAACAAGAAATTTTAGAATCTCCAAACGACCGTTAGATATTGCTTCAAAACACAATGTACCATCTAATTTCCAATAGTCGTTAGAAGCAGCATCCTCAATAAAATCATTCTCTAAATATGTATCAATCAACCATTTCACGATCTCGATATGTCCTTTTTTTATTGACACACGAACACATTCATATTTCGACATCCTATCAAATTTTGTATCATCCACACTAACTATCCATTTCAACATGTCAAGATTCCCACTGATGGATGCTGCTTTGTACGCATATCTACTGACCCATCCATTGACCCATACATCTTTACAATCGCTCAACCATTTCAATGTTTCGAGATCACCGTTTATCGCGACACTGTTAAGAGTGTCGGCATTCCACCAAGGACAGCCATTGTCCAAAAGCCATCTCAGAGCATCCATGTGATTGTATAATGCTGCGTACTTGGCAATGGTATGATTGAAAATGAATCCTTTTGATCTCAACAGCTTCAATAGTTCGATGTGTCCTCCCCTAGCGGCATACATACATACATCCTCATTTTTATAGATTTGGTATGGATACTGTTCCAATAACCATATCACGATGTCGGTATGTCCACCTTCTGCAGCAACTTTCAAACATTGGACAGCTTCACATTTTTCGCATTCCAACCACTTAAGAACATCCAGATGCCCGTGTTTGGCAGTGTTTATCCGAGCAGACGAATCCCAGACAAATCCGTTACTTTTCAACCATACACAGATCTCCAGATTTCCGGTCGTGACAGCTGCGGCAAATATGTGGCGATCACTCTTTGAACAGAAATCATTGGTGTGTTCGAAATGAATCCTCTTAAGAATCTCGATGCTTCCTCTTTTAGCAGCAATTGCATAAAATTTTTGTGTGTTGCGACTGTGAGTATTTATATGATTCTTAGAGAACATGGGAAACACAAAGTCTGGTGGTAGAATCCAATCGAAAAGTTTGTGATGACTGTTCCGAACAATCTCGTGCAAAAGATGTTTCTTCTCTTTCTTTCGGATTAAGAAGTTGATATTATTTGTGTACTTCTCATTCTGATGAGTGATCAACTGTTTGCCGAAGATTTTGCACACATTAGTGAACGACACCTTTGATGGATAATCGAGGAAGTAGAACACGATCGAATGGAGTTCTATAGGAAGGCTCTGTAACATGTATGGTGTGTTTGTTTGTTGTGTTTGTTGTTTGGAGGACGTGGAGAATACAATATCAACTTTTTACTCAACATTCGATGACACACATGATGACAAAAAAATGATATTGCCAGCATCAGACAACCTAAATCGAACATCTAGATAAACATCATGATGAATTGCCATCTGCTGCATCTACCATCGGAACTGGTATCATTAACAATCTCTCTTCTTGATGTCTCGTCGAAATACTCACTGAATGTCGAACATAAATTTTGAAAACCGTTAGGATGACGAGCACCGGTGATATCCTTTTCGAATATGATGGGCAATAAGAATGGGAGAGAACAAACACCTACATCCACCACCGAACAGCTAGCGATTCGACTGGAGAGAGACGATCATTCGTGTGTTAAGCTTTCGGACACTTCTCCGTTCATCGACTGGTGTCACTGTTCCCCGTGCAGACCCGGCTATTCGATCCTCGAGGACCTTTCACTAAAACAGAAAGCGCAACATCAATTGATCGAGAGATTGAAGAGAGAAGGACATCGTTGTCTGTATTCCCACGAAGCTTCCTATCCGTTTCGGGTTCAGTGGTGTCTAAGCAGTCCGTGCACTGTTAGAGATGGGTTTTGATTGTTTCATTTCCGTATGTTTTGATTGTTTCATTTCCGTATGTTTTTAGTGTTTGCAAAGTCGTGATACACCTTAATCCCTCGTTTGTGATTCTGCTGCAATATTGAATATCAAGATGTGTTAAATGCAGATCCTTTATGCCAGCATCCGTAATGACTTTGTTGTTTTTGAGATTGAGATTGAGAGTGTTCAATGATGTTAGTTTGCGGAGAGTGGAATCGGTGATCAAAAAGTTGTAGCTGAGGTTGAGTTTTTGTAGACACTGTTTGTTTTCGAGCGCGTCATTTGTGATCGAATAGTTGTAATAGAGGTTCAGATCGATAAGATCCTTGTCATGAAGTGCCTTGTCGGTGATCATATCGTTGTTAAACAGATTCAGGGTGTGGATCGGTTTGGAATCGATGCCGTTGTCTGTGATCTTCTGGTTCGAAGACAGATCTAGTTTTAGAAGCCGGGTCATGTTTTTGATTCCGTTGTCGGTGATCATGTGGTTTTCATCGAGATTGAGTCTTAACAGATTCTTGTCTCTGATGGAATCGTTAGTGATGATCCTGTTTTTTCGCAGATTCAGCTCGGTCAGACAGCTCTTGTCGGCGATATCATCATCGTTGATCGCGGAATTGTCATCGAGGATGAGACTTTCGAGATTTCTGAGCTGTCTGATACCGTCACCGCTAATGAATTTGTTGTAGCGAAGGTTGAGATTTTTTATTCTGGTCATGCTGATGATGGATTCGTTTTGGATCGTGTGATTGTTTTCGAGATTGAGGGTTGTTAGTGGCAGATGATCGATTTTTGAGATCTTCCAATTGTTACTGATGTCGAGATCTGTGAGATTGATCGTGTTCGAGATTGTTTGGTCAGTGATGGTGTGGTTGAACGATAGATTCAGTGTCGTTAGGCGTGTCATGTGTCGAATCGGGTCATCGGTTATCGTGTTGTTGCCGTTGAGGTTCAGTTTCGTTAGGTGATCAAAACTTTTGACGCATTTGTTGCTGATAACTGTGTTGTAGCCGAGATCCAGATCTGTCAAAAAACGAAGATGTCTTATTCCGTCATCGGTAATCACAATGTTTCTGGAGAGATCCAATGTTCGTAGATTCGGAAACATTCTCAGCCTCTCATTGTTCATAAGCTTTAACGAATCCAGAAACTGTGTTCCTTTGATCACATTGTTGACTGACGCATTAAAATGTCCACACACGAACCGTATTCGAAAAAGAGATCGTAGGCAATTGTCATTACAGTTATAGTAGAATAAATGAAGAATGATATCGAGCAGTTCGTTGGGAAGAAATATGCTCATCTTTTGTTAAAAATGTATGCGTCATGTCAATACCCTTAAATTCGTGATTGTTTTAAATTCTCAATTGAGCGTATTGTTATGAGTGTACGCCACCCTTAAATCTGGGATGTGTTTTAATTCCTCAAGATCGAACTTTCCATTATTTTCGTGGCAATCTTATGATGACTGTCGGGATGATTCGTACAGATAAAGTTGAAATTTGAAACCTATATTAAACCTTTTTCTATCTGTATCTGTCTCATTTGAGAGCTATCGACTGTCTGACCGAAAGACTCCGATAAAGTTTCCGGATCGACCCACCATTCTTTATTCTGGAGTGAGGCGTATTGACATACTGACTTGCCAGAAAGTTTTGTGAAACCGCAACCCTACACATCTCGTCGGTCTGATCCGTCACGAACTGGAGAGCCAGACCGTCCTGTTTTAGTGCGGCGAGGATCAGGGCCTTTTTACCCGTCAATAGAACTGATGGCACATACTGGAGAGCTATCCCGTTCTCTTCGACCGCAGCCAAACACAGTTCGAAAGTCCGTTTCACCGCATCCACATACGCCAGAGACATCCCATTCTGTTCGATAGCCATGAACACAGTGTCATCATCTGTGTTCTTGATGTATCTCAAGACCAGACCGTTCTGCCGCAAAATACACAGACACGTCTCATTTATGCGCTTACGAAAGTATTTTAGGGTCGGTGTGTCTTCATCGCTCTTAAGTCTCTTCCTTTCATCAGCAACAACCAACCCATAGACCCGGTTCATCTGTTGTTTGACGTATCGTACCAGATCTTCGTATCGATCGAGGATGTTCAGCCAAAACTCGTTATCCATCTCATCGAATGCTACAATCTTCGTAACAAAGAGTTGATCTGCCTTGAACCCATTCTCCCCAACACTTACAACCGAATCACGAGGAACCTCAACAAAACCGATCTTGTCACCATAAGAATTCCAATGGAGATGGTACTGTTGGTCCGAACAGAAACACAGACCACCCTCACAACACTCTTCGTTACTAAATTCGTTGACATCCACATTTAGACCGAGACGATAGATGTAACCATTGTGGTCCAGGTTGTTGTTCAGAAACTTATAGAAACGCCTACCGTTGTACATCTCATTAAACTTCTCACCTGATAACGTTCTCGACATGTTTGTGTCACATCATTCTTTCTGATTCTGATCTGTATGACTAAAAAAATCAAATTTTATCTATTTGCCTCATGTATTTTATGATACCTACATAATCATGTTTTGTGATTTCAGTACAGCTTGCCTTGTCCCACGGATATGTATTCTCGCGGAACTTCTCCACAATTTTCATACGTCCTTCATTGATTGCATTCAAACATTTATCTTGATTTATCTGTTTGTTTATCCCATAACCTTTCGTGTGTAACCATTTGAATATCTCAAGCTGTCCGTACTTCGCTACATATTCGCAAAACATTTTAAAGACCTACCGATGTAACCCATTTCAACAATCTCTACATTCCCGTCACGAACAGCATTCCTAAAAAGAGCACGAGCATCAACTGAGCATCAACCGGGCATCAATCGGGCATCCATTCTCAAAACAGTACTTCAGCATCTCGAAGTCGTTGTTTTGCGCGATGTCTAAACAATTAACACACCAACATACTCATTAGAGAACGAGATGTTTTCGGTCGTGATCTTCCAGATAATTTTAGCATCCGTCATATGCATCAATGACGCCAGACCGTATCTCTCGTATGCAAACCTACAGATCTCTTCGGTCTTATTTGGCACGTATGTTAGAGCACCAACATCTTGTTCGATCGCCAAGATACACAGTTCATGTACATCGATAGCTGTGTTCATTGAATTGAACTTCATTATGTATTTTAGTGCGCGCCAATCCAGACCGATCGCGTACCGATACAGTTCCTCCGTTTGGTATGCTACGTACCGTAAAGCATTGTGGTTGTTCATTATCGCATATCTACAAAATGCGTCAGTTTGGTTCCGTATGTAACGTAGAGCCTCATAGTTACCGTCTAGTGCCAATCTACACAGTTCGGTTGTCTGGTTCTTCACATGTCGGATGGTCTGCCATTTGCGCGTTACAGCGATCACACACATCTGGTCTGTCTGTTCCCTAACAAACTCGAGAGCGAATGCGTTCCCTTGTATCGCAAGCAGGCACAGATCCGGAGTCTGTTTTTCCACAAACTTCAGAGCGTTAGGTTCATGTAGGAGAATGTTTGTCCAAACACTGTTCGGCCAATCCTCACGATTGATGAACTTCTTGATGATGATCTTATCAGAGTAGTAACCTTTTTCGTTGTGCAGGATGTGTGATACATCGTCGCCGTCCGGGAGTTCGATGACTGCCAAAATCTTTCCGTATCTGTCCCACTGACCGTGACACTCATCGCCCGAACAAAAATGAAGACCACCTGACGGATGATGAGGATCTGTGTAGCCGAGTGTGGTTGTTGCAATATTCAGACCCAATTTGTACTGGAACCCGTGATGTTTTAGATTTTTATTCATGAACTTATAGAATTTTGTTCCACTGTAGATGTAGTCGACCTCAGATCTTGTTAAAAGTTTTCTCATTCTGTCTATTTTGGAAGCAGTATCAGTAAACAGCTATCCGCATAAAAAATATCAACTTTTTCCTCAGTTCAGTCGTTTCAGTTTAATCATCATCCGTGTGCACATTCAGACCCATCTCAAACTGAAAACCGTTGATTTTAAGATCATCGTTCATGAACTTATAGAAAGTGCCCCCTCATATATCTCATTAAACTCATTTCTCGATAGGATTATACTCGTCATTGTTCTAACATTGATGAGAATCTTTGTTTATGGTGGCCATCAAAGCGAAAATTAATTTTTTATGCACTCTTCGTTT